>ENA-OPVH01001311-OPVH01001311.1-human-gut-metagenome-genome-assembly--contig:-NODE-1311-length-12665-cov-1.593973_pt1 | contig 12665 bp, 10 predicted proteins | sample MGYA00241494_ERZ501980 | MGnify/ENA primary metagenome ERZ501980 (study PRJEB25962, sample SAMEA1964914) | human gut metagenome | biome: human gut; feature: human-associated habitat; material: faeces... | reverse complement strand
AAAGACTGTTTTGCCCCGCCGTTTGCTCCAATGGCAAAAAAGATGTATAATTAACAGTCGAGAGTAACCATTTTGGGCTATCTGAGGAATGGGTGAGCGAATGAAAACCGGAAGCGAAAACTGGGCTTTAATGATGAGCGCAGCAAAGCAATATTATCAGCTTGGTTTGCCGCAGGATGTTATTGCAAAAAACCTGTACATTTCCAAATCCACCGTTTCCAGACTGATCAAAAAGTCTGTTGAGATGGGGTACATTGAGTTTAGAATCAATGATTTTGGCGAAACGGATGAAGTGCTTGAGGATGAATTTATGCAAACATTTGGAATCAAGTGCGTGATTTTGCCAACCTATGTGGATTCTGATATGGTCCGGCTTAATGATGTATGTGCGTTCGCGGCCAAGGAAATATTTTCGAATGTTGAAGATAACGAGATCATCGGCGTTCCATGGGGACGGACCATAGAATATCTGGCCGCAAACATCAAAGAGCCCATCGAACGATCTAATGTTAAAATTTGTATGATCAATGGCTTTGTGAACGGTTCCATCCGCTCCATGAAGGCCATCCATATTGTGGAAAAGCTTTCCGCTATGCTCAATGCCACAGGATACGTTCTGCCATGCCCGCTGCTGGTTGAGACCCCGGAAATCAAGAACATTTTACTAGAGGATTTCAATATCAAGCAGGTGAACGAACTTTTGCAGGAGGCCCAAACGGTTATTTTTTCAGTTGGGCCTTTTGATATGCAAAATACCTATCTGATAGACCTGGGAAACGATGTCGTCGATCATCTGCGCAGCTTTAACGGAGCGGGTAATTTCGCCGGAAGAACGTATGATATCAACGGGGCGGAATTTCATACAAATTTATACGACCGGTTGATGAGCTTACCGATCAAAGAACTTGCTAAAAAGAAAAAGCGTATCTGCATCGCAGTTGGCGAATACAAGGCTAAAGCAATTTTAGGGTTGCTGCGCGGCAATATTGTCAATCTTCTATATACGGATATTGAAACGGCGAAAGAGATTCTCAACGAGCATAAGAAGCTGATTGCTCGAATGAAGGGCAAAGGCAGAAGGTAAGTTGGATTTTGTAACGGCGGCTCAATGATCAATACAAAAGAATGAGCACCCAAAATGGTTGGGACAGATGACGGCTGGCAGGGCGGAAATCCGTGTTTTTGCTGCGGCCATTTTGGACGTTTACCTCTTAAAGAACGGCTGAAAAATGATTCAACAAACAATGAAAAGGATAAGATTATTCCCAAAGTAGGGCGTTTCGATTGATTTAATTTTCGTTGCATCATAAAATAATATCACAGCAGGGGGGAAGATAAGCGGATACTGATAAAGGGGCTTTTAGTTACATGGAGACGATCAAACGCACCTGGGCGTAAGGGTGCTTTGAAATAATAAAATTCACTTAGGAGGCAAACGATGAAAAAGGTTCTCGCATTGGCAATCACCCTCGTTCTGGCGCTCGGCTGCTGCAGCGCGGTGGCCCTCGAACCCGTTGGCAATTATATCCCCGCCGGCAACCCGGATGGCGTGTACAGGATCGCTTACGTTGCTTCTTGGCTTGGCGCCGAGTACTTCTCCAACGACTATGCTGTGCTCAAGCCCATTTTGAATGAAGCCGGCATGGAAATTGAGCTGTTTGGTCCCGCTGATTTTGATACCCGCACAGAAGTTGAGCTTTCCACCATTGAAAACCTTATTACCTCTGGCGAGTGGGACGTTATTATGCTCTACGCCGATGAGCCTGATGCTTTCGTAGATCTCCGACTGAAATCCGAGCAGGCTGGTATTCCGTGGATTGGTTACATTATGCCTGAGAGCACCAACTGCGGTACCGTGTTCATTGGTGATACGCCTGAGCAACGCGCTATTGCAAATTACGAAAAAATCATCGAGTATGTGGAAGCCAACTGGGATCTGTACAAGGATCTGGAGGTCATCGAAGTTGCGGTTGCCGGCCATCCCAGCAATGAAAACTGCGATTACCGCTGCGCGCATACCGGCGAGCTTCTTGAAGCAAATACGGACTATAATTTCAAGGTCGTTTATAATCAAGGCGCCGTGGGCGCGGACGCCGGCGTAACATTTGTGGAAAACTGCCTCCAGGCGCATCCCAACGTAAAGATCTGGCTGGCCAACGCTGACGATGCCGCTATCGGCATTTACCAGGCTCTGAACAATGCCGGCAAGGGTAGCGATCCTGATCAGATCATTACCGGTATCGACGCCGGCAACTCCTTCCGCGAGCTGTGTGAGGCCGGCACTGCGTTCCGCTTCTCTTCCTACTGCACATCATCTTCCTGCGCCGAGACTTTATTGGAAGTTGTTCCGAAGCTGTGCAACGGCGAGTATGCCTATCAGGAGAGCATTGCCATTCCGACCACTACCGTTTCCATCGAAAATATCGACATCAAGTAATTCGCAACCTTGGAACCAATACGGTATATGCGAGAGACAGGCTGTCTCTCGCATATACCCATTCGCTAAAGCGGGGAAAGAATATGTCAGAATATATCTTGGAGATGCGTAACATCACAAAGACTTATCCTGGAGTCAAAGCTTTGGATGACGTTTCTTTGTCCATTAAAAAAGGTGAAGTGCACGCGATCGTCGGTGAAAACGGAGCGGGCAAGTCGACGTTTATTAAAGTGATTACAGGGGCGATTACGCCCGACAGCGGGAGTATCCTTTATAAAGGGCAGAGCTATCCTCATTTTAATCCCCAGCAGGCAAAAAAGCTAGGAATAGGCTGCATTTATCAGGAGTTTAACCATTTTCCGGGACTGACGGTGGCGGAAAACATTTTAATTTTCAGCGAGGGATACAAGTACAGCCGTTATAAGATCAATTACAGCAAAATGCAAAAGGACGCAAAAGCGATCTCTGATAGCATCGGCGTCAAACTGGATCCCAAAAAGCTGGTCAGCGAGTTGTCTGTAGGAATGCAGCAAATTGTTGAGATTGCGCGCGCGGTTGCGGAAAACGTTGAACTGCTGATTATGGACGAGCCCTCGGCGCCGCTTACAAACAACGAAATCGACTGCATGATGAGCATTATTGCCGAACTGAAAAAGCATGGGACTGCCATTATTTACATTTCTCATCGTTTGAATGAAGTTTTTCGCATTTCAGACAGAGTATCTGTCATGATGGATGGAAAGCTGATCACGACGCTGAACACAAGCGAAACCAACCATGATGAATTGGTCAAGCACATGATCGGCCGCGAGTTGAAAAAGACTTTCCCACCGCGCATGACGCCCGTTGGCGAGCCTGTTTTGGAAGTGAAGGGGCTTACGGGCAACGGTGTTGAAGATATTTCCTTTGTGTTAAAAGAAGGCGAAATTCTCGGCTTTGCCGGACTTTTGGGATGCGGAAGAACGGAAACGATGCAGCTGATTTATGGAGCGGTAAGCAAGGAAAGCGGAACCATTCTGCTCCACGGAAAACCGATTGAAATGAAATCCACCGCCATTGCTTTGGATAATGGAATCGGCCTGATTCCGGAAGACCGAAAACGTCATGGCGGCCTAATGAACCAGAGCATAGCATGGAACATTACCCTCAGCTCGCTGAAAAAGGTATCGCGAGGCCTGGTGATTAACACAAAGAAGGAAAAGGAAATTGCGCTTGCATATAAAGAAAGGCTATCGATTAAAACGCCGTCGCTTCATCAAAGCTTGAAAAACCTGAGCGGTGGAAATCAGCAGAAAGTGGTGGTTGCAAAGGTGCTGGCAACAAACGCGGATATCATCATTTTTGATGAGCCAACACGCGGTATTGATGTTAAAGCCAAGCAGGAAATATATGATTTGATGAGGGAATTATCCGAAAACGGCAAGTCGATCATCATGATATCCTCTGAAATGGAAGAGGTTATCGGCCTTTCGGACCGTGTAATCGTATTACATGAAGGACGAATCGCCGGTGAGCTTTTAAAAGATGAATTGTCGCAGGAAACCATTTTGAAGCTTGCATCCGGACAACCGGTATAAAAAAGTTTCGATCAACAAGGAGGAAACGGCATTGGAAACGGCGTTGAAATTATGGAAAAAGGTCGGCATGTGGTTTGTTCTGCTGGTTTTAATTGTCATCTTTACTTCGATATCGCCTGCGTTCCGTACAATTGGCAACTTCGGCAATATTCTAAAACAAATTTCAATTCTTGGCGTGGCTGCGGTCGGTATTTCGTTTGTGCTGATCTCAGGCAGCGTCGATCTTTCCATCGGCTCAATTATTGCCTTGGAAATCGTCATTATGGCAAAGCTCCTTCAGGCTGACGTGCCGCTGGCGATCGTTATTATCGTTGGCATGCTGGTGGCAGCTGTTTGCAGTACAATCAATGGCCTACTGGCGAACACGCTGAAAATCCCCGCTTTTACAATTACGCTGGCAACCATGAACATCTATCAGGGCACAGCCTGGCTGATCAGCGGAGGTAAGGTGCTGGGTGGGTTTATCACTTCCAAAATTTCTGTTTTTGCTACGAAGTATCTGTTTGGCTTCATGCCCCTGATGGGTCTGATTCTGATTATATCCTCCATTGCCGGTATCTACATCCTTTCAAAGACTTATTTTGGCCGTCATGTCTATGCGATTGGCGGCAACAGAGAGGCGGCAAGGCTGGCTGGGATTAATACGAACAAAACCGTTATTCAGATCCATATTATCGCGGGCTTTTTCTATGGTATGGCAGGCGTTCTGTATCTTTCCCGTACGATGAGCGCTACCGGTTCTGCGTGCGCTAATTACGCATTCCAGTGCATCACCGCGGCCTGCCTGGGCGGCGTAAGCACCAGCGGCGGGGAGGGAAAAGCGAGCGGGGCTATTCTTGGCGTGCTTGTAATCGGTATTTTTTCCAATGGCATGGGCGTTATGGGAGTCAACGATTTTGTTCAGCAGGTAATTCAGGGCGCGATCCTGCTGTTCGCCCTCTTTGTAGAGTTTCTACAGAAGAAAATCGTCATGAGCGATAAGCCTCACGAAATAAACGCGCTGAAAGCGTCCGCTTAATCAAAACCAACTGGGTTTAAAACAAAACACGTATCCGTCCGATTGGATGGATACGTGTTTTTGTGTTTCTAATTCCGGTGCAAAATAAGAAGCCGGTGCTTCAGCACTTTTCGCCGCACAAAAGCTTGGGAAGATATTGAGCGTTTTTCTGTAAGCAGCAAAGATAAAACGTAACCTGGTTATCCTCCTCCGCAAGGGGCACATAGCGGTAGGGTGTTGGTGTTTCAATCTGGGAAACAGTCGTCGCGAGGATAAAGGAACGCATGTGAAAGGCCCAAAGCAAGTCGTGATACTCATGCTCGTCCTTTACGAAAACCAGCTGCATTTTTTCGGCGAAGTGCCTGCGGATATAGGAGGCCCAGAAACAGCTGTCATCCAACACAAGCAGCTTATTGTTCTCCAAATCGCGGAAAGTAACGGAAGCGCGTCCGGCCAGCTCATCCGTTTTATGCAGGCGTATCATAAGACCGTCCGTAACGTAGGGGACGCACAGAACCCCTGGTTCCTCGATCGGGTATTCCGTAATCACATAGTCGAACTGTCCCTGTAAAAGCCCAAACGGAAGCAGCTCGCTTGAAAGCAGCTCGGAAGCAATGCTTCTGTCCGGGTAGAGGGCGGAACCCCTGCCGATAAAGGCCTTCTGAAGCTCAGAAACAAACGAGGCCACCGTCACAGTCCGGAACCGCCGGGACATTTTTTGCAGCTTCTCAATGATTGCGTCCTCCTGCTCCAGCAGGCCTTGCGCAAGACGGGCCGCCTCAAGGCCGACTTCATTAAGCACAATGTGGTTTCTGGACCTTTCAAACAGCGGCACGCCAAGCTCCTTTTCAAGTTGCTTCATCGCGCCGGACAAGGAGGGCTGGGAAACATACAATTTTTCCGCTGCGGCGCTGAGCGTGCCGCACTGGTGGAAGGTGACAAGAATTTTCCATAGACGGTTGCCGATCATACTAAACTACCTCTGGGTTAAAAAGATATCAGGATTCATTATAACATAAACGGATGGCTTTTATAATCTCTTTGTATAGCGTCATCAGTAGATGATTATCTTATAGCACGTTAGGACAATGGTATTGTCCCTTTTTGTCGAAAGGTCTTAAAATAAAACCAAAAGTTGTCCAAATTCATGGGATCTAAGCAGATTTGTGACACTTGAGGGAGGAGGGAACGTTTTCGTTTGACAGTCGATGTATGCGCGGTATATTCCTATACCAAGCAAAAACGAATGAATCCAAACTTGGCGCCGCCTGTCCGGACGGGCCGGAAGGGATTCGGTTCCAACCAAGAACAAATAACAGGGGAAAAGGAGTTTTACACATGAAAAAGATTGTTAGTTTCGCACTGCTGGTGTGCCTGATGCTTACCATGACGTCACTCGCAACCGCCGAGATCTCCGGCGACCCACTGGTACCCGTAAAGGGACCCATCATGATTACCAACGCCGGCCAGGGGCCTGGAGGCAAGATGGGCCGCCTGCTGGTGAGCCGTACCGGAACCCTTGTGGAAGAACAGGATTACTACTACGTTGACGTTCCCTACGCTGCCGATGTGGACGCGCTTCCCTACGGCGCGATTCTCATCGTGATCGGCTCTACCGATAAGGGCCTGGGCGCGACTGGCATCACCATCGACCAGGAAATCGCCCGTGTGAACGAGGTGATGGCCCGCGCGAAGGAAGTTGGAATCCCTGTGATCGCCGCGCTGCTGGAAAAGGACAAGCGTTCTGAAATTCCCACCAACGCCAACGAGCGCTGCATTGACGCGGTGTGCCCCTTCGCTTCCTGGATGATCGTTGTGGCCGACGCCAATACCGACGGCCGCTTTGACAAGCTCAAGGAGGAATACGGTATCCCGCTGACCATCCTTGGCAGTTCCATGGATTTCATCGAACTGGCCAAGCAAACCTTCTGCAACGAGTAATCCGACCGCAACGGATGGGGGAGCGGGAACTCGCTCGCTTCTCCTATCCTGTTAAACTGCAAAAGTAAGGAGGGCAACATTCATGTCCATGTACGCAAGTACATCGATCGTTCTTGTTGCCATGGTGGCAGCCTTTGTACTCAGTGCTATCTTCTTGAAGTCGCCCGAGATTTCTCTGGCCATCACTGCCGTGGTAGGGCTGTTGTTTGGCGTTGGCTTCGGGTGGACCAATTCGTTCCCCCGCGTGCTCGTGGAGGGCCTGTTCGTCAACCTGGATATTGCGCTGCTCTTTGTAGCGGCGTCCATATTCGTCAATTTGTACTCGGCGACAGGAGCTATCACAACCGTTACCAGGAACCTGGTCGGCCGCTTCCAGAGCAAGTGGATTTTGCTGGCTTTTATGGCCGTGTTCATGCTGATTCCCGGCGCGCTCACCGGCGCGGGCAGCATCTCAATCTTCGTGCTGGGCTCCATGGTGGCCACGGTCGTCGGCGCCATGGGTTTGTCCAAAAAGAAGACCGCCGCCTTCGTGTTCATGTTTGCCATCCTCAGCGCGGCGGCGCCGCCTATCAACCTGTGGGCCATGATGATTGCCTCCGGTTCGGATATCCCCTACGTGGGCTTCTCCGTGCCGCTGTTGGTTCCCATCCTCATCGCTTCCGTGTTCACGATCGTGTACCTGGGTTGGGGTTCCAAGCGCAAGAGCAAGGAAGAAATCTTGGCCAGCCTGCCGGAAAGCACCGAAAACATGAGTTGGTGGCGTATCCTTGTGCCGCTGCTGGTGCTGGTCGCGCTCTTCGTGGTTTCCTCCTCGCTGGCGCACTACATTCCCACGCTGGGCCTGCCGCTGATGTTTGTGCTGTCTGCGGTTGCCGTGGTTTTCTGCAATCCCCAAAAGATGCGTTTGAAGGATTACTGGAAGATCATTGAAAATACGTTTGAGCAGATATTCCCGTTGATCGCGACAGTCCTAAGCGTTGGCCTGCTGCAAAACGCCCTGTCCGCGACGGGTGTGAAGGGCTTGATTGGCATCACGTTTATCACGCTTCCCGTGGTGTGGATTTACGCGACCATCCTGTTTGTGGCGCCGGTGCTACAGGGCGCCCTCAACTACGGCAGCGCCGTGGTGTTTGGCGCGCCGCTGATCTTCCTGTTTAACTCAATGGGCTTTGACCCCAAAATTGTCGCCGTGGCTTTGAGCCTCATTTTCCCCATTGGCGACTGTCTGCCGCCTTCCCGTATCACCGGCCGTTTGGCCGTTGAAGCCGTGGGGTACGAGGGCAAATACACCTCGTTCCTGCTGGCGGTGCTGGCGCCCTGCCTGGTGCTTGGCCTGCTCGCGCTGGCGCTGATGATCTGGCCCAACACGTTTGCATTCCTTGCCGTGTAAGAAAGGAGGATGGGTATGATCTTTTTGCAAAATGTAATTTATTACATTTATATGGCTTTTGCGGCGCTCACCTGTTTTTTTCTGGTAAAGCACCTGTTCAAACGGGAGCACCACAAGGGCATTGTCAATGATATTGTGTATGCATACTGTATCATTCCGTTTCTCCTTCGTATTCTTCAGATTAAATAAGGGGAGGAAAAGGATATGTCAGTGACGCAGAAACTGGGGAAGGGCACTCTGGTGAAGATCATCGCGCTTGTGGGCGCCCTGGTTCTGGCTGCGCTTGCCGGAACTGAATTTTACACATACAGGCATACTCCCGAAACGGTCGTAGCGGCCGAAGGCCTGACCGAATCACACATGCTCAGCGAATGGGTGCCCAGCCTGAAGGGCACGTTTGGTGATACGCCGGTGTTCTATTACGATTCGGGCGTCGAGGGCGGTACCGTGCTGTATGTCGGCGGCACCCACCCGTATGAGCCGGCATCCAGCCTCTCCGCTTATTTGATGCTTGAAAACATCAAGGTGGAAAAAGGCCGCGTAATCATCATTCCGCAAGCCAACCGCAGCGCCACCACGACCGGTATGCTGGGCAACGCATATCCACCTTATTATAGTGTGGAAGCCGAGTGGGGCACCGCGAAGTTTAAAAATGGCGACCGTTGGGCCAACCCGTTGGATTCCTGGCCCGATCCGTTCACCTACAGCCACTATCCCTCCAATTTGCAACTTACCTACCAGGACATCCGCAATGTAAACCGCTGCTATCCAGGCCGCGAAAACGGCTCGCTGATCGAGCGGGTATGCTTTGGCATCATGGAGATTATCCGCAACGAAAAAGTGGACATGGCGATCGACGCCCATGAGGCGGCTGTGATGTACCCTGTTGTAGAAACGTATGTCGCACATGACCGCGCCTTGGATATGGCGATGATGGCTTCGATGAGCCTGTCCGCCGATAGGTTCTATATGAAGTGCGAAGCTTCCCCTAAAACGTTGCGCGGCCTTTCGCACCGTGAGTGGGGCGATTTCAGCGATACGCTGGCGGTTTTGATGGAAACCCCTCAACCCTTCACCGATTGGATCGTGGGGCCCATGACCGACACGCTGCAGACCGAAGGCAAGGACGAGTTCCTTGGCACGGCTGCCAAGCACGGTTTGACCTATGTGGACTATGACGCTGAATTTGGCTCGCCGATGAGATATCGTGTGGGCAGACATTTGACCGGAGCTCAGGAAGTGATCTCTTGGATGAATCAAATGATGCCGGAAAAGGAGGTTTTGGTGAGCTGGCCGACCTACGACGAGCTTATGGAGAACGATTGTGGATACTATTTGCACAATCCAGAAACGGCAGATCCGTCAAGAGTGTTTGAAATTTAACTTTCATTTGAAAAGGAGCTGGAAAACGGATGCGTAAAAAGTATGGTTTCCTGGTTGCCGTGGTATTGATCATCGGATTGCTGACGCAGAGCGCCATGGCCTGCACCACCTTTGGTATAGGTAAGGACGCGACGGCGGACGGTTCCACCATTGTTACCCATACCTGCGACTCCACCGGTGATGATTTCAGGCTGTGGATTATTCCCGAAATGGAAGGCGGACCGGATGTAAAACGTGACATCGTCATGGACGGAAACACCTGGGGCGACTGGTCCAACTATCCGGCCGTGAAAAACTACGGTTCCGGCGTGGTTCTGGGCGAAATGCCTCAGCCCGAGAATACCCTCCAGTATCTGCACACGAACTACTCCATCGCTAACGAATATGGCGTGGCAATGGGCGAGTCCACCTGCGGCTTCGATCGCGACACCGAGGCGGGCAAGAAGGTCAAAGAGCTGCTGTTTGACAACAACAACGGCATCATCGACTGCTACCAGGCCCAGCACATTGCGCTGGAACGCGCGAAGACCGCGCGTGAAGCCGTGCAGATTATGGGTGATCTGGTAGAAGAGTATGGCTGGAACGCCTATGCGGAAAACATCAACATCTGTGATGGCAATGAAGTCTGGATCGCTGAGTACTACGGCCTTGACCTGTGGTGCGCCGTCAGGATTCCGGATGATGCGTTCTTTGTATGCGCCAACCGCACGCGCATCAATGAAATCGACTTTGACGACCCGGAAAACTACATGTGGTCGCCCAACCTGAAGCAGTTCGCGATTGACAACGGCATGTGGAGCGAGGACAGCGGCGTGCCGTTTGAGCCCGCCACGATCTATGCGCCCAACAACAGCATGGGTTGCAAACGCCGTGAATGGCGCGCTCTGAGCCTGGTTGCGCCCAGCCTGAATCTTGATCCTAATGCAGACCGCTACCCCCTGTATGTCATTCCCGAAAAGAAGCTGTCGGTGAAGGATGTCTACGCGATGAACGCCGACTATTATCAGGGCACCGAGTTTGACGTGTCCCTGTCCCCGGAAGCCGGCCCGTATGGCAACCCGCTCAACGAGTACAACAAAGAGCGCCCAATCAACATGTACCGCGCTACCTACCAGTTGATCGCCAACATAAAGGGCTGGCTGCCCAACGAAGCCAAGTGCCTTGTCTGGTACGGCCATGGCGCAGCGGATTCCACCTACATTGTTCCGCTGTGGGCTTCCATGACCAGACTGCCCCAAATCTATCAGAACGGCAGCCGTTTTGGCAAGTTTGACCGTGACTCCGCTTGGTGGGTTGCCTCCTATGTACAGCAGACCGCGACGCAGAACTATGACAGCGCGATCGAGGAAATCCACGCGGCACGCGATCCGCGTATGGATACGCAGTACGTCGTGGCCGCGCAGATGCAGGAAGCTGCCGCCGCTCTGATCGAAGCCGGAAAGACTGATGAAGCTGTGGAGTTGCTGACCTCCTATGCGTACAACAACGCGCAGGAATGGCACGACTACTGGCTGGAGTTCGGTGACGAGCTGTATGGCACCTACATGTTCAACCGTGTCGACATGAAGCAGGCGCCTTATCCGGATTGGTGGAAGGGAATTTTGGACAATGCGCCCAGAAATCCCGGAGTCACCGAGGAAGCAGCAAAATAACCAAAGAATCTAATCCCAAGCGATCCCTCTGCACTGTCTTAAATCTGGAGAGTGCAGAGGGATCATCTGAAAAGGAGCTGGAAAACGGTGCGTAAAAAGTATGGTTTCCTGATTGCGGTGGTATTGATTGTCGCCCTGTTCATGCAGAGCGCCATGGCTTGCACGACCTATGGCGTTGGTAAGGACGCAACGGCCGACGGTTCCACTATGGTTACCCACACCTGCGACTCCACCGGCGACGACTTCCGTATGTGGATCATCCCCGAGATGGAAGGCGGCCCCGACGTCAAGCGTGACATCGTAATGAACGGTAATACCTGGGGCGACTGGTCCAACTTCCCGGCCGAGAAGAATTACGGTACGGGCATGGTGATGGGCGACATGCCTCAGCCCGAGAATACCAACCAGTATCTGCATACCAATTACTCCATCATGAACGAGTATGGCGTGGCGATGGGTGAATCCACCTGCTGGTTTGAGAGCGGCACCGAGCATACCGATAAGCTGAACGAGCTGTTCTTTAAGAACAACACCGGTATCATCGATTGCTATCAGGCGCAGCACATCGCCATGGAACGCGCGAAAACCGCGCGCGAAGCCGTGCAGGTCATGGGCGACCTGGTAGAAGAATACGGCTGGAACACCGATGCCGAGAACATGAATATCTGTGACGGTAACGAAGTCTGGATCGCGGAATTCTACGGCCTTGATCTGTGGTGCGCCGTAAAGATCCCCGACAACGCCTTCTTCGTATGTGCCAACCGTTGCCGCATCAATGAGATCGACTTTGACGATCCCGAAAACTACATGTGGTCGCCTAACCTCAAGCAGTTCGCGATCGACAACGGCCTGTGGAGCGAAGAGAGCGGCGAGCCCTTTGAGCCCGCGAACATCTACTGCCCCTACAGCGATCCCTATTGCAGCCGCCGCGAGTGGCGCGCGTTCGATCTGGTTGCGCCCAGCCTGAAGCTGGATCCCAACGCCGACCGCTATCCCCTGTATGTCATCCCCGATGAGAAGCTGTCTGTGCAAGACCTGTTCCTGATGAACGGCGACTACTATCAGGGCACCGAATATGACGCTTCCAAGAATCCGGAAGCCGGTCCTTACGGTAATCCTCTTGATGAGTACAAGAATGAGCGTACAATCAATATGTACCGTGCCACCTATCACATCATCGCGAACGTGAAGAGCTGGCTGCCTAACGAAGTCAAGTGCATGCTCTGGCATGGCTATGGCGCTTCGGATTCCACCTACATCGTGCCTCTGTGGGCGTCCATGACCCGCC
>ENA-OPVH01001309-OPVH01001309.1-human-gut-metagenome-genome-assembly--contig:-NODE-1309-length-12694-cov-1.517288_pt1 | contig 12694 bp, 10 predicted proteins | sample MGYA00241494_ERZ501980 | MGnify/ENA primary metagenome ERZ501980 (study PRJEB25962, sample SAMEA1964914) | human gut metagenome | biome: human gut; feature: human-associated habitat; material: faeces... | reverse complement strand
TAGGTAGGAGCTGCGGACGTTGTCCCGCTCTCAGATTCCAGCCCGGTTTCACTCTCCGGTTCCGCATCCGCCTGCTCACTTTCCGGCGCTTCGCTCTGCTCAACCTCCAGCGCTTCCTCTGTCTCTCCCTTGCGGAAATTGATCGTCTGGGAATCCTGGGAAAAATCCTCCATGTGCAGGACGCCCTCCATCCCTTCCACCTTTTCATAGACAGACTTCAGGGCAGCAATCTTTTCTTCCATATCTGTATAGCTTCCCAGTTTCACCCTCATATGCTCAAAGTACAGGGTGATTTCCAGCGCCTCATCAAATTTCACTTCCTTCGGCGCAAGGCCATTTTTGCTCAAAATCTGTGTGATACCCACTACCGCTTCAAAAATCTCCCTGTCCGCAGTATCTTCCTCCATTTCCGTCTCTGCGTTCCTCTCGCTTTCTTCCTCTGTTTCCGTCTCTTTTTCCTGCGTCTGGGTGACTGCCGCCGCCCTTCCCTTCACCGGAAGCTTTTCATAACGTTCCGGCTTTGAGATCGTAACTCCTGTAATCTTGGGAATATGCTCCCTGAGCTTTTTCGATATTTCCACGATCAACCCATCCCGGTCAAAGTACACATAGTTTGTCCCATTCAAAAAGTACCCCACTTCTGGCTTTTCATAGACCCGGATCTCCACCTGGTAGGGTGTCTGCATGGTCACTTCCAGTGAGCTTAAAAACGGCAGATTTTCCTCCACCTTCGAGTCGTCCTTATATTTCCACATCAGGTACAGCGTGTTCTTGCATAGCCCATCCTGCATGACTGCGTTCTGGATATCCGCAGCCGTATAGATGGAATTCCCCGTAACCACCACTTCCCGCACCCGGAAAAGGCCAAAAACCACAAGCGCAGCCAGCACCAAAATTCCTGCCAGCACGCCTATGATCTTTCCCTTTCTGTTTCGCTTTTTCCGATAGGTTATTTCTCTCATTTTTACACCTGTACCCTTTTATCCAATCTCAGACTTCCGTGATGCATGCTCCAAGCGCTCTCATATCACGGCAGATGTCCTCATATCCTCTTCTTATATAGTGACAATCTTCAATAACCGTTTTTCCTTCTGCCGCCGTTCCGGCGATCACCAGCGCCGCACCGCCTCTGAGCTCCGGTGCTTTTACGACAGCTCCGTGCAGATGGCAGACACCGCAGATTCGCGCCTCCCTGTTACGGATCCGAATCTCTGCTCCCATTTTTGCCAGCTCTGCCGCTGTACCAAAACGTGCTTCGAAGACATGTTCTCTGATCAGGCTGTCTCCCGATGACAGACAAAGCGCCGCCATAAGCTGAGACTGAAGATCCGTGGGGAAGCCGGGATGAGGCTCTGTATCGAGGCACAGCGGCCGGTTCGCCCTCCGTCCATCCACCAAGAGTCCCTCCGGATACCAGCGTACCGCTGCACCGATCCGTCCAGCAGCATCGAGAACACTTTCCATCTGCTCCGCCGGGGCTTCCTTCAGCATACAGGTTCCTCTGGAAGCGATAGCTGCCATCAGATAAGTACCTGCTACAATGCGGTCCGGCATCAGGCAAAACTCGCTGTCTTTTAATTCTTTCACGCCTTCAATCCTTATCCTGTCCGTACCTGCCCCCTTGATCCTGGCGCCTTTTCCGTTCAGAAAACGGCATAATTCAGCAATCTCAGGCTCCCTGGCGCATCCCAGTATTTCTGTCATCCCCTCTGCCAGAACCGCCGCCAGAATGATATTTTCCGTTGCACCGACACTGGGAAATCCCAGTCTGACTCTCGTTCCCTGCAGCCTTCCGCATGTACCTGTCAATTCTTCACAACCCGGATGGATCCTGGCTCCCATGCGCCGCAGAGCCTCCACATGGAAATCGATGGGTCTGGAACCTATGCAGCAGCCGCCCGGATACGGGATTGCCGCATTTCCCATCCGTCCAAGAAGCGCTCCGAGAAAAATAACAGAACCCCTCATCTTATCACCAAGCTCCGCAGGCACTCGAAAACTATCCAGTCCCGACGCATCAACCGACAGGACATCCCGGCTCCATTCTATCCTGCATCCCATCTTTTCTAAAATCTCTACCATGTACATGATATCCGAAATTTTCGGACAGTTATGCAGTACCGTCACTCCTTTATGCAGGATCATCCCCGCCAGAATTGGAAGCGCTGCATTTTTTGAGCCCTGAATCCTCACCTCTCCGTTCAGGGGACGACCGCCATAAATTTCTATACAAGCCAAATGCGATTCCTCCGATCAATCAGCCCTTATACCTCTATTCTATGCAGGAATCCTACTTTTGCCACCTGCTGACAGAAAGTGCCAGCCCCATCTCTGAGAGCAGAAACAGCACGGAAGTACCGCCATAGCTGATGAATGGAAGCGTAATTCCTGTATTCGGGATCGTGTTGGTCACGACCGCCACGTTCAACATCACCTGAATGGCGATGTGTCCCATAACGCCTGCCGCTATCAATGCTCCAAACAGGTCTGACGCATGGGCGGCAATCACCATGAAACGCCAGATCAGTACCGTAAATGCGAGAATAAGAAGGACGGCGCCTGCCAGTCCCAGCTCCTCACAGATAATCGAAAAAATCATATCATTCTGTGCTTCCGGCACAAATCCCAGCTTCTGGATGCTCTCTCCCAGCCCTTTTCCGAAAAGCCCTCCGGAACCGATGGCATACAGCCCCTGGATCGTCTGAAACCCTTTTTCAAAGTTTTCCGGGTTTTTCCAGATCTCCAGCCTTTCCAGACGGTAAGACTCCAGACTGAGAAAGACAGCAATAAACCCGATTCCCGCTCCTCCCATCCACAGGAAGGGAAGATACTGCGGGCTTGATACAAAACCCATGATCGCTGCAATGCCCAGAATAATGATCGCCGTGCTCAGATTATTCGTTCCCACCAGTCCCACGATCGGAAGTACCATGCCAAGAACGATTCCCAGCATCAGAATGCTGTTTTTCTTTTGCTTCTGGCGGCTGACCATATAGGCCAGAAAGAGAATGACTGCCAGCTTCGCAAATTCCGAGGGCTGAAAGGACAGCGGTCCGAGGGAAAGCCATCTCCTGGAACCGTTATAGGAATCCCCCGCCACCAGCACCAGGGCGGAGAGCGCCAGCGATACCAGATACCCCGGAAGGGCAGCTCTTGCCAACACATGATAATCCATGCAGGAAAAAAAATACATGGCCGCCACACCGAGCGCTGTGGCAAAAAACTGTTTTTTTAAATAATAGGCGGAATCGCCGAATTTCACCTGCCCGTTGTAGGCACTTGTGCTATAGAGTGTCACCAGACCGAATCCTACCAGAAATAATACAAGTATCAGCAATGTGTAATCCAGCCTTCGGGCTGTCTTCTCCATAGCATCACCCCTTAGAGTTTTCTTACATATTCCTTAAACATCCGTCCTCTCACCTCATAGCTTGGAAACATATCCCAGCTCGCACAGGCCGGAGAAAGAAGGACTGCATCGCCGCTCTGCGCCCTGTCAGCACAAATCTTCACGGCCTCCTCCAAAGTATCTGCAAATACATAGTTATCAAATCCGCAGCCTTTTGCGGCTTCGGCGATCTTTTCCCTGGTAGCTCCCAAAAGTACCAGAAGCTTTACCTTCCCGTCAAAGGAATTGATCCACTCCTCATAAGAGGAATCCTTATCGTAGCCTCCGCCGATCAAAAATGTCGGACGGTCCATTGCCTGAATCCCCTTGATGGCCGCATCGGGGTTCGTTCCCTTGGAATCGTTATAATATACAACACCATTCTTTTCCGTCACATACTCAATCCTGTGCTCTACTGCCTGAAAGCGCTTCACGACGGTTCGGATCTCCTCTATGGGCACGCCCCAACTGATCGCCATAGCTGCTGCCGCCATCACATTTTCATGATTGTGTCTGCCTGGAAGATTCAATTCCTTTGTACTGCAAATGACTGTTTTTTCTTTCCCGTTCCTGTATGTAATCCTGTCATCTTCCAGATAGATGCCCTTTTCCAGTGTACGCAGGCTGCTAAAAAATAATACCTGGCATTTCAGGGTTTTTCCAAATTCCCGAAGCACCTCATCCTCATAATTCAGGACACAGACATCCTGCTCTGTCTGATTCTTTGTGATACTTTCCTTCACGCGGATATACTCTTTCATGGTGTGATGCCTGTTTAAGTGATCCGGCGTGATATTTAAAATCGCACTTACCTTCGGCCGGAATGCATCTGTCGTCTCCAGTTGAAAGCTGCTGATCTCCGCCACCGTCACGGACTCCTCCGTGGTCTTTAACGCAGCATCGGTATAGGGGGTTCCGATATTTCCAACCACAAAGACCGACCCCTGATGCTCCTTCATGATCTCACCGAGAAGGCTAGTCGTCGTCGTCTTTCCGTTTGTTCCGGTAACCGCTAGGACATCTCCCCTGCTGTTCTCATAAGCCAGCTCCACCTCTCCCCAGATGGGAATTCCCTTTTTTCTCATAGAATCCACCACCGGAAGGTCAGTGGGAACACCGGGACTTAAAACAGCCAGACTCAAGCTGTCTATCACCTGCTCTGTCAGCTCCCCGATGATGATCTCCGCATGGATCTCCCTGCCAAGCTTCTCTCTGACCTCTTCCGGCTTCACCTTCGTATTTCCATCATAGAGCACTGGCTTTGCTCCCGTCCGGTACAGCAGAACTGCCGCACCGATACCGCTTAACCCTGTGCCGAAAACCAGTACCTTTTTATTCTTTAAATCCATAATTCCCATCCTCCGATCAATAGGATAATATAACCAGCCCTGCCATACACAAAAGCGCTGTGATCACGGTAAATACCGTCACCACCCTCGTCTCAGACCAGCCGCAAAGTTCAAAATGATGATGGATCGGCGCCATTTTAAAGAAGCGTTTTCCACCCGTCTTTTTAAAATAAGTCACCTGTATCATAACAGAAAGTACCTCCACCAGATAGATCAGTCCCACAACAATGATGATCCAGGGCATCTTCAGTATGTAGGCGCTTCCCGCCACAAAGCCACCCAGCGCAAGGGAGCCCGTATCTCCCATAAACACCTGCGCCGGATGTACATTAAACAGCAAAAATCCCAGCAGCGCTCCTGTCACCGCCGCAGTGATCGGCTCGATGCCGCCCCCAAACACAGAGGAAACCACCGTGAAGAACACGGCTACCATCGCTGTGACTCCTGTGGCAAGTCCATCCAGGCCGTCTGTAAAATTTACGCCGTTTACCGTCCCGATCACTGCCAGATAGACCAGCGGAACTGTGATCCACTTACAATCAAAATATTTTCCGCCGCTGAAAGGAATCAGAATCGTAAGGAAGCTGTCATCCACGATCAGCATATAGGCAAGGAATACCGTCGTCACCAGGATCTGCCCCGCCATTTTCTGCTTCGGATACAAGCCGTCAGAACGCTTCATCACTACCTTCAGATAATCATCCAGAAAACCGATAATGCCAAATCCGAGGGTCAGAAACAGTACAGGAACAATATTGGGATATTTCCGCATGAAAAGCAGGGAAGTCACCAGAATGGCGATCAGAATGATAAGTCCGCCCATGGTCGGTGTTCCGGCCTTTTTCAGATGGGACTGCACGCCTTCCGCCCGCTCCGTCTGTCCGACTTTCAGCTTCCGCAGGAACGGAATCACAAAGGGACTCAATACTACGCTGATCACAAATGCCGTCAGCAATGGAATAATTACTTCTGTACCTAAAATCATTTCACACCTCTTCGTCATTTTATTCTGGTGCAGCGCCTCACTCCTGCACATTTGGTATTAGTATAATTCTTTTCCCTCTATTAATCAACCACTAATTTCTGTCTGGGCTTCCGTCTCCGGCGCGTCATTCTCTACTCCCAGGTAGGGCAGGATATTGGCAAAAATATCCTTCATCACAGGCGCTGCGATCGTGCCTCCGTAATAAACACCCTGCGGGTTGTTGATGACCACCATGCCGATCACCTGCGGGTCAGAGGCCGGAGCAAAGCCCAGAAAAGAGGAGATATACTTATTGGCGCTTCGAGGCAGCGTCTCAGAGGTCGCCGTTTTCCCGCCGATATGATATCCCTCGATAAAGGCGTTTTTTCCGGAGCCTCCGTCCACCACCTTCTCTAAAATACCACGCATAGTTTCAGATGTCTCCCCGGAAACGATCTGATCTCCCAGCGGATAGGAAAACTTCTCATACAGAGTACCCTCGTCATCTCTGACCTCCACGCCGAAGTGCGGCGTCACCCTTTTTCCACCGTTAATGATCGAACTTACGGTGGCGACAAGCTGCATGGGCGTGATCTGGAAGGACTGGCCAAAGGATACGGTAGCCAGTTCCACCTGCCCCATATTTTCTTTCTTATGCATGATTGTCGCAGCTTCTCCCGGGAGGTCGATCCCGGTCTTTCCCAGAAGTCCGAACTTCTCAAAATACTTGCAGAAGTTGTCGATGCCAAGCCTGAGTCCCACTTCGATAAATACGGGATTGCAGGAGTTCATGGTTCCTTCCACAAAATCTTCTGCCCCGTGTCCCGATACCTTGTGGCAGCGGATCCTCCTGTCCTCCACGATCTTAAATCCGGGACAGCTAAACCGGTCTGAAGGAGACACTACCCCTTCCTCCAGCCCTGCCGCAGCCGTGATGATCTTAAATGTTGAACCCGGTTCATAAGTATCGTTGATGCATCCGTTCCTCCACATCCGGTTCAGCACATCCTGTTTTTCTTTTGCGCTCATTCCCTCAGTGTCCACATCCGGCGTAAAAGGATCATTTAAGTCAAACTCCGGCACGTTCACCATAGCCAGGATCTCCCCGTTATCAGGCCGCATCAGGATCACCGATACGGAATCCGCCTGCTTCTGTTCCATCACCTGATACGCTGCCTGCTCTGCATATTTCTGGATATTGGCATCCAGGCTGATATGCAGGTTCTTCCCGTTTACCGGCTCCAGCCTGCTCTCCCCGGCGTCCGGCAGCTCCACGCCTCTGGCGTCGGTAAGGGTCAGTATTTTCCCCGGTGTCCCCTGAAGCACCTCGTCATATTTTACCTCCAGGCCCACGATCCCCTGGTTGTCGCTCCCGGTAAATCCCAGCACTTTAGACGCCAGTGAATCATAGGGATAATAGCGCTTAAAATCTTCATCCACCTTCACGCCCGCCAGATCATACGCCCGTATCCTGTCACCCACTTCTTTTTCCACATTTGTCTTCACTCGCTCGATGGAGCTGACCTTCTCCACCCTTTTTTTTACATCCTCCTTGGGCATCTCCAGCTCCTTTGCCAGCACCTGCACGATCTTTTCCGGTTCCCGGATCTGGCTGTGGATCACCGAGATGGTGCAGACCGTCTTATTTGCCGCCAGGATATTGCCGCAGGCGTCTATGATCTTCCCTCTGGCCGCCTTGATATCCCTCTCTCTTTCATGGAGTTCATTGGCCCTCCTGCTGTAATACTCTGACTGGGTGAGCATCAGATAAGCCAGTCTCCCGATCAGAAAGCATAATACAAAAAAGCACAGGAGAAAGACCACCAGAATCTTCTTTTTATGGAACGTCTTGATTTTCTGCATAAAAAACCTCATAAAAGCTTTGCTATAAGTATATCGCTGCTTTTATGAGGTTATGTATTTCTATTCTAATCCCAGTTCTTCATTTGTGATTCCGGCATCCGGACCGGTGTTCTCCAGATTCTTCCCGTTATCCTCCGGCGGTGAAGCCATATTGGGATTATCCGCCACTCCATTTTCCGTCTCAATGACATTTCCGTTTTCATCCGTCTCCGGTTCTGTCTCTATCACATTTCCGTTTTCGTCAGTCTCCGGCTGTGCTGTATCTACCTGCCGTCCGATCTCCGCCTCCTCGCGGGTGATGCCGATCTTCTGTAATTCTTCATCAGTCACCTCTTCTGTCGGATAGATATTCAGATACGGCAGGCTCTCCTGAAGAATCTTTCTTGCGATGATCTGTGCATATCCTCCGGTGGATTGGTCCGGTACATTCGGCTCGTCGATCACCACATAGATCACGACCTGCGGATCATCGATCGGCACACATCCGATGAAAGACACGATATACCTTCCTGCCCAGCGCTGTCCGGTAGCGGGGTTGATTTTTTCCGCTGTTCCCGTCTTTCCTCCCATACGGTATCCCGGAACCTTGGCCTTTTTTCCCGTTCCTTCTCTGACACCCGCTTCCAGTGCATCCCGGAGGATTGATGAACTTCTCGCCGAGATCGGCTGTGACAGCAGCAGCGGCTCTATGCTTTTGGCAACTCCTCCGTCCGCATCCAGAATCTGTTTCACCAGATGGGGCCGATAATAATAGCCGCCGTTCACGACTGCGGAAAATGCCGCATATTCCTGTATCATCGTACAGGTAAAGCCCTGCCCGAAACTGTTTGTCGCCAGTTCCACCTCGTGCATGGCATCTCTGTCATACAGGATTCCCGAACTTTCATTCGGCAGGTCGATTCCCGTCACTCTTCCAAAATTGAAAAGCCTCTGATATTTACAGAAATCTTCAATCTGCAGCTTAAATCCAATCTGCATCAGCGCGTCATTACAGGAATTCATGATCGCATCGCTGATCGTCTCCATGCCATGTCCATAGATATTATCACAGTTGATCTGGGTATCCGTCACAAATTCTCCGCCGTCGCAATAAAAGGTTTCATCTCCCGTCAGCGCTCCCGTCTCCAGCGCCGAAGAAACAGTAATCGGCTTAAACGTGGATCCGGGCTCGAAAGATTCCGTCACACAGAAATTGCTCCAGATGTCATTCAGGATCTCTGACCTCGCCTCTTCCTGCGCCTCCTCTATCTCCTCCTCCGTGCACTTCCCGTTTGTCTCCTCCATCAGCTTGGACTTTACCTCCTCCAGCTTAGCTGAGAGTTCGTCCTCTGTATACCATTCGCTGATATCCTGAGGATTGTTCAGATCAAATCCGTGGTTGGTCGCCATAGCGTAGATTTCTCCGGTATTCGGGTTTCCCACGATGACTCCTGTATTTTTGCTGCCCTTTCCCCTTCGTTCACTGTCTGCGTCTGAGAAATATTCTTCATCAAATTCCCGGATATATTTCTCGACGATCTCCTGGACATTGACATCCAGCGTACTCACGATCGTCTTCCCATGCTCCGGCTCAATCACAGTCCTCTGAAGCTCGGAATCTTCATTCAGGTATCCGTATTCTCTGCCGTTTACTCCGTTGAGTACATCCGTATAATAGGCTTCGAGTCCGCAGGCTCCGTCATTCGCCGTGTTGGAAAATCCTACCACATTGCTTGCCATAGTACCCATGGGATATTTCCGGATATAATAAGACTCGAACCAGACTCCCTGAATATTGTCTCTCTCTTCCAGAGCCTCCTTCGTGAACTGCTTTCTGTCTGACGGGGATGCATATTCCTCAAACTTCTTTTTATCGGTAATGGAAACCTCCCGTTTCAATACCTGATACTGGCTCTGCTTTGTCTCCTCCGAGGTCAGCCTTTTCCGGATATCCGTCTCGTCCAGCCCCAGAACGCTGACCAGCGCGCGTACAGTGGGCTCCACATATTCCTTGTTTCCGTTCACCGCATAACAGTCCAGCACTACATTATATACCTGTTCGCTTTTCGCCAGGACATTTCCATTTGCATCCTGGATCTCCCCCCTGCGGTAGGGTATGGTCCTGCTGTCATACCTCTGCTGGGACAGTACCTGCTTTGCATATTTATCGCCGCTCTTTGCCGTGATAAAAGCAATCCGGATATTCAGTCCTACCAGTATGAATAAAATAAATGCAAACAAAACCATCAGCTTTATCTGCATTTTTTTTGTGAATCTTCGTTCTCTTCTTTTCTTTCTTTTCGCCACTTTCTCACCTGCTACTCCGTGGGAACACTATCATATTGTCTGACATAGTCGCTGTCCTGGCTGTCATAGGTCATAATCTGTCCCTGATCTGCATATACCATACCAAGCTCATGAATTGCAATATCCTTCGCTTTCTCCAGGTCTACGGAGGACACCGCTTCCTCATAAGCGGCATCGTTTTCCATTTTCAGTGCAGAAAGCTGACTTTCCAGAGAAGCCACCTGTTTTCTATGTGCTGTGCTTTCTGCCTGAAGCTGCAAAAAATGCACGCAGACAAACAGCGTCGCTACAGCCGCAGCCAGAAGAAAGAGTACATAGGCAAAATTGATCTGCTGTGCCTTTTCCCTGTTTTTGCGCGTCTTTTTACTGACAGAAGGTCTGATTTCCGGGACACTGTTCGCCCTCTCCGCATAACGTACCGCATTTCCTTCAATATACGGATCCATTCTGTAGTTGTAATTTTGTTTACTGTAGCCAGCTCTTCTCCCCATTCGTCTGTCCTCCCTGCTGCTTATTCCTGTCTCTGTGCTTCCACCCTGCGCTCAAACACACGCAGCTTTGCACTTTTTGCCCTTTTATTTTCTGCAAGTTCCTCTTCGGCCGGCACGATGGGTTTTCTGGTGACTACCAGTCCCTTCGGCCTTTTCCCGCAGATACATACCGGAAAATCCTTTGGACATGTACATGGATTCTCATTCCTTCGAAAGATGTTCTTCACGATCCTGTCCTCCAGAGAATGAAATGTGATGACAGCAATGCGCCCCCCGTCATTCAGGAGGTTTATCATATCATCCAGCGAATTTTCCAGCACTTCCAATTCCCTGTTCAGTTCAATTCGTATAGCCTGAAATGTCTTTTTGGCCGGGTGCCCGCCTACCGCCCGGACTTTCATCGGTATCGCCGCTTTTATTATTTGAATTAACTCCCCAGTTGTTTCAATGTCTTTTGTTTGTCTCGCACTCACAATATGCTTTGCAATATTTTTTGCAAACCTGTCCTCTCCGTAATCACGGATCACACGGTACAGCTCCGTCTCACTGTACCCGTTTACAATGTCTCTTGCAGTCATGCTCTGACGCTGATCCATCCGCATGTCCAGCGGAGCGTCCTCCCTGTAAGTGAAGCCGCGGTCTGCCGTATCCAGTTGGTAGGAGGATACTCCCAGGTCCAAAACGATTCCATCTACTGCTGTAATCCCTATAGCTGCCAATTCTTTTCTCATATCGCAGTAATTGCTGCGTATGACCGTAACTTTATCCTTAAACTCCCCTAAGCGCTCCTGTGCAGCCTCGATCGCTGCTGCATCCTGATCAATTCCGATAAGGCGTCCCTTTTCCGACAGCCGCCTGCATATTTCATATGAATGTCCGCCGCCGCCCAGAGTCCCATCTACGTAGATTCCTTCCGGCCGGATATTCAGCGCCTCTATTGTCTCATCCAATAGAACAGATTTGTGTTTGAATTCCATATTGTCCTCCCCAGGCTATATGCATAAACCTAAATCCGTCATCTGCTCTGCGATATCATCCATGTCATCATAAGAACTGTTTTCCGCCCACTTGACTTTGCTCCAGATCTCAATCCGATTCAGCATACCGGTAAGCACCACGTCCTTTTCCAGACCAGCAAATTCCCTCAGCGTCTGCGGTAAGAGAATTCTCCCCTGCTTGTCCAGCTCGCACGGCGTTGCACCTGCTACGAAGAAACGCGCGAATTGTCTTGCGCTTTTATTTGTAAGTGGTAATGCTTTCAGCTTTTCTTCGAAAGCACGCCATTCGTTATTAGGGAACACAAAGAGACAACCGTCCAACCCTTTTGTAACCACAAATTCGTCGCCCAGCTCCTCACGGAATCTGGAAGGGATGATCAGTCGGCCTTTGGTATCAATACTGTGATTGTACTCTCCCATAAACATAACGACTCACCTGCTTTCGGAAGGTTCCTCCATTTGGCACCACCTTCCACCACTTTTCACCACTTATGTGACTATAATATTACACTTTTTCCAAAAAAACAAGAGGGACTTTAAGAAAATGGGCAAAAAAAATCCGCAGGATGAAAGTGACATTCATCCTGCGTCTGCTCTGCCGTATCACATATTCCCCACACCGGGATTCTTTTACTCATTTGTAAGCCTGATATACTCCGCAACCAGCTCGTCTACCAGCAGGCTCTGGCGATAAGTTTCCTCTGCCTTCCTGTCGATCACCAACTGGTTCAGTCTGGTTCGCTCCTTCTCAATCCTGATCTTTAAATCTTCGACTCTATTCACACGCTTTACCTGTTCTTTCTGCATTTTCTGCTCTTTTTCGTTTTGCAGCGATAATGACCGTTGAAACGATCACCAGCACGACTGCCAATACCTGAGAAACAGGTATCTCGGTTCCCGGAATCCAGAGCTGGTCTGTCCGCAGACCCTCGATCCACGCCCGCCCCAGTCCATATCCCAGCAGATACAGCAGGAAAATCTCTCCCTGAAACTTCCTGTGCTTCCTGTAAAGCAGCAGAAGTATCAGCACCCCCAGATTCCATACCGACTCGTAGAGAAATGTCGGATGCACCTGAATATACTGCACACCGCCAACTGTCTGCAAATGCTCCAGCATCTCAGGAGTAACATCCCAGGAATAAACGGCATTCAGCGGAAGCTGCATGGCAAATATCCCGTCCGTGTAGCCTCCAAAAGCCTCCCTGTTAAAAAAGTTCCCCCATCGTCCGATCGCCTGTCCCAGGATCAGACCTACGCTTGCCGTATCCGCAAGCTGCCAGAAACTCTGTTTTTTCACTCTGGCATATACCAGAGTCGCGGCAACACCGCCGATCACACCGCCGTAAATGGCAAGT
>ENA-OPVH01001304-OPVH01001304.1-human-gut-metagenome-genome-assembly--contig:-NODE-1304-length-12746-cov-1.660941_pt1 | contig 12746 bp, 11 predicted proteins | sample MGYA00241494_ERZ501980 | MGnify/ENA primary metagenome ERZ501980 (study PRJEB25962, sample SAMEA1964914) | human gut metagenome | biome: human gut; feature: human-associated habitat; material: faeces... | reverse complement strand
CTATCGCCGCATCGATTTCTTTTCCCGTGATTCCTATCCGGGGACGCTCCTTATTATTTGCCAGATCCGTCACCAGTCCCTGAATATCATAGGCCGCCAGCGCCGTTAATGTGATCTGAGAGTTTCCTGCCGAAAAATTCTGTGCTATGATCCCCACAATATCTCCGTCCAGATCGACCAGGATCCCACTCCCCTGCTCGCTGCCCAGAATATCAGTACTCAGCACATTGTACTGGGAATCCACCGCCGGGGTATCTACCACCGAGGTCACCATCCCAAAGGACATGGAGGTTTCATTTGAGACAGGAGTCCCTAAAGCAATGACCGGTTCCCCTTTCTTTATCATCTCAGAAGGGCTCAGCTTCGCCGGAATGATGTTCTTCGTCTCTTCTGAAAGCTCAGATTTCAGGACGCGCACAACTGCCAGTCCCGTCACGCTGTCCTGCTTCTGAAGGGATGCCTCCACCGTCATCCCGTCCGAAAATGTCACGATCGTGCGCTCTGCCTGATCCAGCGCCTGACCTTCCGTCAATATAAAATATTCCTCCTGATTCTGGGCAATGACAAGTCCGGAAGCCTGCACATGGTTTTCTATCACCTCATTGAACCAGTCCAGATTACTCGTCTCGCAGGTCACTGTGACGATTGCCGGAGAGACGCTTTCCGCCACTTCCGCCATCTTCTCATACAGCATCTTATAGTCTGCGATCTCCAGATCTTTCTGTTCGATCACAGTCTGCGGCACTGCCTTTTCCTGCGTCTCTGTCTGCGGCGGCGCCGTTTCCGTCTCTGTCTCCTCCCGGACGACAAAAACCTTCGCCGGATCCTCCGGCTCCCCGAACTGTTTCTTCGCCCAGGGCTGTATCACCGCAAAGGTCACCCCCGCCGTCATCCCAAAGATGACCGCCAATGCACCCGCGCCAAGCCCTTTCTGAAACCACCGTTTCTTATAAAAAGGCTTCTTCTTTAACTGCTCGCTCATAAAAGTAAATTCTTTTTGATCCTTATCCGGCATAAAAACAATCTCCTTTTATTCTACTCCTGCTACTGTATATTTTGTTTAGTTTAGCAAAAACTTATGAACAAATCATGAATTCAGCTAAACTTTAGGTTTTCTTTTGGGCGGTTATCGGTTAGAATAGAGATATCCTGAGAAATGGCATCTGCCGCTCGGGAAAATGAACGCAATACTGCAAAATGAACGGAAAAGGTAACCGCGAACCGTTACCGGGTAACGATATTATGAATGAAAAAGTATTAAAAACCTTAGAATATGACAAAATCATCAGCCAGCTCGCCTCCTTCGCAGGCTCACCGCTGGCAAAACAGACCTGCACAGAGCTTACGCCCTCCTCAGATCTCTGCGAGATCCAGGCAAGACAGCGGGAGACCAGCGACGCGCTCTCCCGGCTGCTTCGAAGAGGCAGCATTTCCTTCTCCGGGGTGACCGATGTGCGGGGAATTTTAAAGCGTCTGGAAATCGGAAGCATTTTGAGTATCGGAGAGCTGCTGCGGATCTGTAAGCTGCTGGAGGTCTGCGCACGGGTAAAAGCATACTCCCGTGGTGACACGGAGGAAGACAGCCGTGATTCCCTGGATGAACTGTTTGAGGCGCTGCAGCCCCTGACTCCCGTTTCCTCGGAGATCCGGCGCTGCATCATCTCAGAAGATGAGCTGAGCGACGATGCCAGCGGCACCCTCTTTAAGATCCGCCGCTCCATGCGCCAGACAAATGACAAAGTACACGCCCAGCTTACCTCCATGGTAAACGGCTCCGCCAGAACTTACCTGCAGGATGCCGTGATCACCATGCGGAACGGGCGCTACTGTATTCCGGTAAAGGCGGAGCACCGGGGGCAGGTTCCCGGTATGATCCACGACCAGTCTTCCACCGGCTCCACCCTCTTTGTAGAGCCTATGGCTGTGGTAAAGCTGAACAATGAACTTCGGGAACTGGAGTTAAAAGAAGAACAGGAAATTGAAGTCATCCTGTCTACTCTGAGCAGTCTTGTGGCCTCTGAGACAGAGACGATTTCCGACGATCTGGAGCTTCTGACACGGCTGGATGTGATTTTTGCAAAGGCACAGCTCTCCCGTTCCTATAATGGAAGCGAGCCGAAATTTAACACCAGCGGCTGGATCCGCATTAAGAAAGGGCGGCATCCCCTTCTCGACAAAAAGAAGGTGGTTCCTATCGACATCCATCTGGGCCGGGATTTCCAGCTTCTGATCATTACCGGGCCGAACACCGGCGGAAAGACCGTTTCCTTAAAAACCGTGGGCCTGTTTACCCTGATGGGACAGGCAGGACTCCACATTCCTGCGTTTGACGGCTCCGAGCTTTCCATTTTCGAGGAAGTGTTTGCTGATATCGGCGATGAGCAGAGTATTGAGCAGTCCCTCAGTACCTTCTCTTCCCACATGACAAATATCGTATCGATCCTTGGAAAAGCCACGAACCGCTCCCTGGTTCTCTTTGATGAGCTGGGAGCCGGAACGGACCCCACCGAGGGCGCTGCACTGGCTATCGCCATTTTGTCAAACCTGCACCGCAGGGGGGCGCGCATCATGGCAACCACCCATTACAGTGAGCTGAAAGTCTTCGCCCTCTCCACTCCCGGCGTGGAAAACGGATGCTGCGAATTTAGTGTAGAGACGCTCCGTCCCACCTACCGTCTCCTGATCGGCGTTCCCGGAAAGAGCAATGCCTTTGCGATCTCCTCCAAGCTCGGACTTTCGGACGAGATCATCGAGGAGGCAAAGACCCACCTGACGGAACAGGATGAAAGCTTCGAGGATCTGATCACCGATCTGGAAAACAGCCGGGTGACGATTGAAAAAGAACGGGAAGAGATCGACCGCTATAAGCAGGAGATCCAGACTCTGAAGAAGCGTCTGGAACAGAAACAGGATAAGCTGGAAAACAGCCGGGAGGCCATTCTCCGGAAAGCAAATGAGGAAGCGCGGGCCATCCTCCAGGATGCCAAGGACTACGCCGACACCACCATGCGGAATTTTAATAAATTCGGAAAGGCAAACGTTTCCGCCAGGGAAATGGAACAGGAACGTGACCGCCTCCGCAAAAAGCTCTCCGGTGTGGAAAAAAATCTGGCGATAAAAACAGAAAAGAAACCGAAAAAAGAAGTAAAGGCAAAGGATCTGAAGATCGGCGATGCTGTGAAGGTACTGAGCCTGAACTTAAAGGGTACGGTCAGCACCCTTCCAAATGACAAAGGAAATCTATATGTACAGATGGGGATCCTGCGCTCCCAGGTGAACATCAAAGATCTGGAGCGGATCGACGAACCGGATATCACGGGACCGGGTGTCAGCAAAGGCGCCGGAGGCAGCGGAAAGATCAAGATGGCAAAGTCTGCTTCTGTCAGTATGGAGCTGAACCTTCTGGGCAAAACCGTAGATGAGGCGGTCGCTGAACTGGACAAATATCTGGATGACGCTTATCTGGCCCATATGCCAAGTGTCCGCATTGTCCACGGCAAAGGCACCGGAGCGCTCCGTAAAGGCGTCCACAACTATCTGAGGCGGAACAAACATGTAAAGAGCTTCCGCCTGGGCGAATTTGGAGAAGGAGACGCCGGCGTAACGATCGTGGAATTTAAATGAGACAAGGGAAAAGTAGACACAAAACGGATGCTTGCCGGGCAACTCATAAAAAAATTTAATTAAGACAGGGAGAATGAGAATGGTTTCCAGACAGAAAATAATGATTGTAGATGATGATAATAATATCGCGGAGCTGATATCCCTCTATCTGACGAAGGAGTGCTTTGACACCCGTATCGTAAACGACGGAGAGGCCGCCCTGCGGGAGTTTGACACCTTTTCACCAAACCTGATCCTGCTGGATCTGATGCTTCCGGGCATCGACGGCTATCAGGTGTGCCGCGAGATCCGCCAGCGTTCCTCGGTCCCGATCATTATGCTCTCCGCCAAGGGAGAGATCTTTGACAAGGTACTGGGACTGGAGCTGGGAGCTGACGACTATATGATCAAGCCCTTTGACTCCAAGGAGCTGGTGGCGCGGGTAAAGGCTGTACTTCGCCGCTTCCAGCCGGACAAGTCCTCCGCGGGACGTCCCGCCGGAAAGATCGTGGAATACCCGGATCTGGTGATCAATCTGACCAACTATTCCGTGACTTATATGGGACATCAGATCGATATGCCGCCAAAGGAACTGGAGCTTCTCTATTTCCTGGCTTCCTCACCGAACCAGGTATTTACCAGAGAGCAGCTTCTCGACCACATCTGGGGCTACGAATATATTGGCGACACCCGCACGGTAGATGTACATATCAAACGCCTGCGCGAAAAAATCAAAGATAATGACTACTGGTCCCTGGCTACCGTCTGGGGGATCGGCTATAAATTCGAGGTGAAAAACCGATGAAGATCAAGCTCTATCTCAAATTTATCTTTGCCTATCTGTGCTTTGGTATTTTGAGCTTCGTCGCAGTATCCACTCTGATCTCTTCTCTGACCACCAATCACATGATCAAGTCAAATACGGAAGCCATGTACCGGGAGGCGAATTCCATCGCCTCCGGCCGTTTGGCCCGGTCCTACCGGGAGGACTCCTCCTCTCTGCAGGATATTTACAGCAATCTGAAAGCGCTGGCTTCCTATAACCAGACAGAGATCTGGCTGATGAATACCAGAGGAGAGATCATCCTGAACACAGCAAAGGAATATGCCCCCGACACTCCGGAGGTCATCGAAGACTTCGATACCACCCGGCTGGCGGGAAACTATTACCAGAAAGGCGACTTTTTCGGCTACTTTAGCTCCGATATGCTCAGCGTCGTGTCGCCGATCATTTCCAATTACCGGGCGAAGGGCTATATTGTCATCCATTACCACATGGATCGGCTTATTGCGGAAAAGGATGCTTTTCTGAACATCAACTATATTTCACTGGCTATCGTATTTGTACTGTCCCTGATCATTCTGCTGGCCTTTACTTTCATTGTGTATTTCCCTCTGCAGAAAATCATCACCGGGGCAAATGAATTTGCCGCAGGAAACCTGAACTACAAGGTTCCTGTAGAAACCGGGGATGAGATGGGCTATCTGGCAGCCTCCATGAACTACATGGCAGGCGAGATCAACAAATCGGGAGAATACCAGAGAAAATTTATCTCCAACATTTCCCACGATTTCCGCTCGCCGCTGACCTCCATCAAGGGATATCTGGAAGCCATGCTGGACGGTACGATCCCCCCGGAAATGCAGGAAAAATATCTGAACATCGTCCTCACAGAGACGGAACGGCTGAATAAGCTGACGCGGGGACTCTTAACTTTAAATAATTACGACGATAAAAAAACCTATCTGGAGATCACGGATTTTGATATCAACTCCGTCATCCGGAATACGGCGGCTACCTTTGAGGGCACCTGTCAGAAAAAACAGGTACACATTGAGCTGATTTTTGACGCTCAGGCGCTGATGGTCAATGCCGATATGGGAAAGATCCAGCAGGTACTCTATAACCTGATCGACAACGCCATCAAATTCAGCCATCCGGAATCAGCGATCTATATCGAGACGACAGAAAAGCACGAGAAGGTCTATGTATCTGTAAAGGATATGGGAGAAGGCATTCCGAAAGAAAGCATCAAGAAGATCTGGGAGCGCTTCTATAAGACAGATTCCTCCCGCGGAAAAGATAAAAAAGGAACGGGACTGGGCCTTGCCATCACAAAGGAGATCATTCAGGCCCACGGAGAAAATATCAATGTGGTGAGCACCGAGGGCGTCGGATCGGAGTTTACCTTTTCCCTGACGCGGGCAAAAGGTAAGAAGAGAGCAGATTAGGCTTCTGCTCTCTTCTTACCTTTTGCACAGATTTCTTTTCCATCTCCCCCCGGTCACAGAATCAACCGCACCGCTAAGCAAAGAATCATAACCACGAAAATGACTTTCACAGCAACAGGAACCTTCCGGTCCGGATCATACTTATGAAGAGCCAGGGATAACAAAAACGTATAACTTCCCCTCCTTTGTAAAAACATGCGGCATTATCTGTAACAGTATCTTCCGGTATAAACTCCCCGCAAGACATGCACCGGATCAGATCTCATACAGGTAGATCCACTTATATCCCAGCCACTTTCCTACAGGCTGATTGACTCCCGGAAACCGGAAGATCTTTTCCTGTTCGATACACTGGCAGGGGTTCCCCAGGCGGCATATATAGTCCTTTCCATCCATACTGATCACCGGCCTCATGCCATGCTCCTTGATCAGCAGCTTCTTTCGTTCTCTGCGGCTCCAGTTTAAGAGTTCTGCGGCAAATTCCTCCGGATCATTGATGCCTTTCTCCGGCTCGATATACATTTTATAATCCAGCGGGATAATTTCTGTCCGCTTTATTAAGAAATGGACGATGGACTGATATACTTTTTTCACCTTTATCATCATTAATTTTCCTCCTGATACACATTCACGACATGTTGTTTTTAACCCTTGTTGTTAAGATATCTTTTGCAAAATTATATATGATATTTCTTATGGAAGCGAACACATTCACCTCTCCCTTTTACTCCTATGAGCATTGTCTGCTTTTAAAAACCCCCCTGTCACCTCCACTCATACTTCGTCAGATGCCCCTCCAGCCTCATATGAGCAAAGGCATTCTGCCGCAGCGCCTCGTACAGCACGATGGCCACGGAGTTTGAGAGGTTCAAAGAACGGATATCCCCGATCATGGGAATGCGGATGGCCGTCTCCTGGTTCTCCAGAAGGATCTCCTCCGGGATGCCTGCGCTCTCTTTTCCGAACATGAGATAGCAGTCCGGCTCATACTGCACATCCGTGTAGAGCCGCGGCCCTTTCGTGGTCGCCATATAGATCTTAGCCCCCGGATTTTTCTCCAGAAACTCCTCGTAATTCATATAGGTGGTCACATCCAGGTCTTTCCAGTAATCCATCCCTGCCCGTTTGATGGCTTTTTCGTTTAAGTGAAAGCCCAGAGGCTCGATCAGATGGAGCCTGCTGCCTGTGGCCACGCAGGTACGTCCGATGTTTCCGGTATTCGCCGGGATCTCCGGCTCAAACAGTACGATATTCATCGCCATAATTTCCTCCCAACGCCATGCGTTACAAGCTTCTATTTCTTTTTCAGCCTCTCTACAAACCTTCCGAGCCTTTCCAGCGCAATCTTCAGGTCATCCAGAGAGTATGCATAGGAGATCCGCAGATACCCCTCGCCGCAATCCCCAAAAGCAGACCCCGGAACGACAGCAACTCTCTCCTCCTGCAGCAGCTTCTCGGCAAATTCTTCGGATGTCATTCCAAACTCTTTAATGCACGGAAATACATAGAAAGCGCCAAAGGGTTCAAAGCAGGGAAGTCCCATCTCCCCAAAGGCATGCATCAGGAAACGGCGGCGGCCATTGTATGCCGTGCGCATCTCAAGAATATCCTCATCCCCGTTTTTTAATGCTTCTATCGCCGCATACTGGCTGTTGGTAGGCGCACACATGATGGCAAACTGATGCACCTTCGTCATCTGATGAATGATCTCTTCCGGCCCGCAGGCATAACCCAGCCTCCATCCGGTCATGGCATACGCTTTGGAGAAACCATTCATGGTGATCGTCCGCTCCTTCATCCCCGGAAGGCTTGCGATGGACACATGCTCCACATCATAAGTCAGCTCCGAGTAGATCTCATCGGACAGAACAAAAATATCTTTTTCGATAATCACCTCCGCGATGGCCTCCAAATCCTCCCTGCGCATGACAGCACCCGTAGGATTGTTCGGGAAAGGCAGTACCAAAAGCTTCGTCTTATCGGTGATCGCTTCCGACAGCTCTTTCTTAGTCAGCCGAAACTCGTTCTCCGCTTTTAATTCAATGATCTTCGGCACACCGTCCGCCAGCACCGCGCAGGGCAGATAAGACACGAAAGATGGCTGGGGAATCAGCACCTCGTCACCGGGATTCAGCATCACGCGCATAGCCAGATCGATGGCCTCGCTGCCGCCTACTGTGATCAGCGTCTCTTTATCCGGGTTATACTCCACCTGGCAGCGTCTCTTTAGATATTTGCAGATCTCCACACGCAGCTCCCGCAGGCCGGCATTGGAGGTGTAGAAGGTACGCCCCTTTTCCAGGCTGTAAATCCCCTCATCTCTCACATGCCACGGGGTATCAAAGTCCGGCTCGCCCACTCCCAGGGACACCACATCGTCCATCTCGCTGACAATATCAAAAAATTTCCGGATGCCGGAGGGCTGTATATCTCTTACTTTATCTGAAATCGGATTTCTCATGGTGTCACCAGCATCCTTTCATCTTTATTTTTCTTGGCAAAAATCGTTCCATGATCCTTATATCTCTTTAAAATAAAATGTGTTGCCGTGCTCAGCACCGTATCCAGCGTAGACAGCTTATCCGACACGAAACCGGACACCTCCCGGAGCGTCTTTCCCTCCAGAATGACCATCAGGTCATAAGCGCCGGAAATCAGATAAACAGATTTCACTTCCGGATAGTTGTAAATGCGCTCTGCGATCGAATCAAATCCCTGTCCCCTCTGAGGTGTCACCCGAACCTCGATCAGCGCCGTCACCTTATCTGTTCCTGTCTTATCCCAATCAATCATTGTATGGTAGCCGCAGATGACCTGCTCCTGTTCCATCTTGCTGATCTCATTTGCCACGGTCACCTCGTCAGATCCCAGCATCACTGCCAGCTCCTGCAAATTCACGCGGCTGTTTTTTTCAATAAATGTCAATATCTGATCTCTCATATCCTGTTATCTCCTTCCATATCTTGTAACAGTTCAGACAAGCTGACCTGTTACCATATCTTCTATTTTATGCATCTCGTCTCTCTGGGGCCGGTCCAGAAACCTTTTGTTTCCATCATTCCAGAGGATACGGTCATTTCCATCCGTCAGCCTGCCGATGACAACCGCCGGGATTCCCTCCCGCGTGAGCGCTTCGGCCAGCGCCGCCCCTTCACGGGCTGCCGCCAGCAGGCTTCCGGCAGATCGCACATTATAAGGATTGATGTCAAAATACTCACAGACCTCTATCGTCTCCTGCCTCACGGGAATCTTTCGAAGATCCACTTCCATTCCTGCCCCCAGCCGTTCCGCCAGTCTCCAGAGAGCCGTGAAAACACCGCCCTCCCCCAGAGAATAAATCTCCTCTCCGCCGAGACGGGTCACGATACGTGTATCCTCTGCCACAGATATTTGGTTTTTCAGATTTTCCGCTGTACGCAGAAAGGCCACGGGAAACCGCTCCAGAAGTTCCTTCCGTCTGTCACAGACAAGCTGCGCTGTGGCTTCCATAGCGATCCATTTTGTCATTACCAGATCCATGCCATTTCCTCTTTCTATTCAAGCTGTTTCTTCCTGCCTATTATAACGCAACCGACAGGAGATTTCTACTTTTTTATAAGGTTCAAAAACGTACTTCTGGTTTATTATTCATGAGTTGCCCGACAAATGGGATGAGACTACGGATTGCTCCGTGCTTTGCACTCTCGCAATCCTAAAAAAACTCTATGCAGAAGCTCTCTCCACTGCATAGAGTTTTCTCTTTTCTATCTACATATCAACGGTTGGTATATCATCCGGCAGAAGATCGTCCGGCTCCGGCGGATCGATCAGATTGTCCGTGGACGGCGTCTCAGGCTGAGATTCTGTCTGAGGCTTCGTCTCTTCCTGTTTCTTTGTCTCCTCCTGCTTCTTCGTTTCCTCAGTACTTTCCGACTGTTCCGGATCTTCGCTCTCTTCTGTCTCGTCTCCTGTTCCTCCTGCAAGAATGCTCTGAACTGCCGCCAGATCATTATTTGCGATCGCTGTCTGAAGCTGCGCTACGATATTCGGATCTGCGGACGCGATGCCCACATCATAGCAGGTAGGCGTCGCCTGATAGGTACTGGTGTTTACCTGTGTCTCCGTCGTCTCCCCGTTTTCTGTCACGATCTTCCAGAGCTGAGCCGTCAATCCTGCGTGAGCGCTCTGCGTCTGGCTGAGATAGCCCACATTGGCATCCGCTCTGGCATAGAGCTTCACTCCGCTGGGCTCCGATGTGCTCACCGTACGGCTTTCATAGCTCACTGTACGGTCTGACGGCCGCGTCTCCTTTCCATAAACCGTAAAGGTCAGCTCACCGCCATACCCGTGTCCTTCAATATAGATTGGATAATCCGTGTTGTTTGCAAACTGCAGATCCATCAATCCCTCTGCAATGGCTGCATCCTTCGACGGGTCTACATAAGAAACCGTCATTGTATGGTTATGACGCTCCAGGATTTCCAGCTCTGCTTTCAGCAGGGCATTGTACAAGGTTGTGGATACCTGGCAGATTCCGCCGCCATAAGTATCTACTACTTTCCCGCTCTCATAGGAAGGTGCAAGCTCATAGCCATTTTCTGCGTTAAACGGAATGACCGCCGCCGTCACGGAGTAGGATTCTCCCGGGTAGAGCAGGGTGCCATTGATTTTAGAAGCTCCCACCTCCACGTTTGTATTTCTCTGATAGGTGGAGCCGTAATAGGTCGTTGCCGTTCCCAAAACATCCTTCACCTGCGATAGTTCTTCTTCGGTTCCTCTCGGCTTATCTTCGTCCGCCGCAAGCTGTACCTCACCGCCGTTTCCATCCCAGGACTGATCCATGTACTCATATACCTTCTTTGCGGATTTCTCTACATTCAGAACCACGCCCGTCACGCCCGGCTCGATGACAAATTCACCGTACTCGTTCTTTGACAGGCTTCCCTCCACTGCCTCACAGTCCAGCTCCTCCTTTTGACTCTTGAGGTAGGATTGAATCACGCCCTTATCCGCTTCGTATTTTATATTATAGGTTTTGTTATGATTTTCCAGGTCTTTATTGTCCTTATATCGTTTTATGATGTTTCCGGACTTTCCCAGAGCCAGCGCGTCATCCACGATCTCCTCATTCGACCATTTCATTCCCAGCTCCGCTGCACTTGCTTCCACCTTACTGCTCCCCACGGTAAGTGTCACCTTATCCTTCAACATCTCTGAGGCTTCCTTCAAAACAGCCTCCTTCGCTTCTTTCGCCGTCATCCCGGACACGTCGGTCTTTCCGATGATGACGCCTTTGTTAATCGTATCCTCTGCATCTGCCGCACACACGGTTCCCCCTGAAAATGCCAGTGAAAGCGACAATACTCCCGCTGTCAAACACAACAGCCCTAATCTTCTTTTTTTCATTCTACCCCTCTTTTCTAAATCTTTTTGTTAAATCAACCACGCCAAAACAGTCGGCACTACCATTGCGATAATGATCAAAATAATGATCACAGATGCAATCCTTCTCTTTGTTTTGTTGTCATTGAAGTTAATCATACGGCTCACCTCTTTATTCTTCCATAATTTAATATAATAAAATCAATCATTCTGGACGCTTCGCTCTTTGTCATAGCGTCTACCGGAACGTCCAGCTCTATTCTATGATATTTTATTAAATCATTCAAGTAAACTTTTTGTGATTTCGTAAGAGGACTGTCCTTTTTCACCTGATAATACAGGGCAGACGGTTCAAAGGCCGCCGGGGACACCAAAAAGAAATCCTTTTTCAGACAGTCGTAAAGCTGACTCGCCGCCACTGCGTCATCGTACGCCCGATGGCATCGCGCCCTCTCTATATGATAGTATCCGCAGAGGGATTCCAGACTCTTTTTCTTCGGTTCCTCCATAAATTTTCGGGCGATCCTGCAGGTATCGATTCCCTGACGTTCAAATCCTTTTCCCATATTGACTGCTGCTTTTTTGATAAAGCTGTAGTCAAACAATATATTATGCCCCAGGATCGGCATATCGCCGCAGAACTCCAAAAAGCCTGCCACCGCCTCCGACGGTGAAGGCGCTCCTGCCGTCATCTCCTCTGTAATTCCGGTCAGCTCTGTAATAAATTCAGGGATTTTGATCCTGTTGTCCACAAAAGTCAGATAGGATTCCTGAATTTCTCCATCCCGAACTCTCGCCGCTCCGATTTCCAGGATTTTATCCTTCCTGGGATCCAGACCTGTCGTCTCCAGATCGAGCGCTATGTACTCTGCCATTCTCTTTGTCCTTTCCTCTGTTTTGTTTTCGAAATCACACGGCGTCTTCCATCCACTGCCAGGGTACGCCTTCCGTGCGGCGCCCTTTTTTTCATCCTCTGGCACTAAAAGAGCCTGCCCTTCAAGGGGCAGGCCTCAAACTTTCTGTCTTTAATCAATATAGCTTCTCGCCGCACAAGGCGTCCGGTAACCAATGCTGGATACGATAATACCTGTTCTTGAATTGCTCGCATGTACCACCTGACCATTTCCGATATACATCGTTACATGCCCGATTCCGTAATCACCGCTTCCGCTGTAGAATAACAGGTCACCCGGCTGGATATTGGAAAGACTTACGGGTCTTCCGCCTACAGACTGTGCACCTGCTGTACGGGAAATATAAATCCCGAAATTCGCCAAAACGGACTGTGTGAATCCGGAGCAGTCTGTACCGTTTGTCAGGCTTGTGCCGCCGTATACATAAGGATTACCCACAAACTGCAATGCAAAGTTTACAATGGACTGTCTGGTGCCGGAAGTGCTCGCAGAATCTGTCGTTGTGCTCTGCTGCTCTGCTGCCTGCGCTTCCTGTGCTGCCTGTGCTGCTGCATCCGCCTGTGCCTGCGCTGCCGCATCTGCCTGTGCCTGCGCGTCGGCTGCTGCCTGCGCTGCCGCATCCGCTTCTGCCTGTGC
>ENA-OPVH01001302-OPVH01001302.1-human-gut-metagenome-genome-assembly--contig:-NODE-1302-length-12765-cov-2.119197_pt1 | contig 12765 bp, 7 predicted proteins | sample MGYA00241494_ERZ501980 | MGnify/ENA primary metagenome ERZ501980 (study PRJEB25962, sample SAMEA1964914) | human gut metagenome | biome: human gut; feature: human-associated habitat; material: faeces... | reverse complement strand
GGCGGGATATCCCATAATTTATGAGATATCCCGCCCTTCACAGGCTCCGTATTTTAACCATGCCTCTGTTCTGTATTTCCAAATGTCTCGCAGAAACGCGCCGCAAAGGCCGGCTCCTCTCCTGCTGCATACAGGTGGGAAACATCGCCGTAGGCATTCATCCGGAAGCTGGCAATGCCCTGCCTGCGCTCCTCCGTTGTCACTGTCGTCACCCCGGTAGGCGCCGAACAGGTATGATGCCAGAGGAGCATTGGAGAAATGGTGAAAAGACGGCTCAGGAGCACACATCCCAGTGCAAAATGACAGAAGAAAACGATGGTATCCTCATTTTCCCTCTCTACCCGGTAATACCGGCCTTCCCTGCGGTAGCCATGCTCCGCCAGAAACGCATCAAACTGCGCTGTCACCCTGTCATACTCCTCTTTCACCCCGGCCTCCTGAAACACTTCGCACTCATGCCAGTGCTCATAGCTGTAAAACCTCTCATCTGCCGTCCAGTCCTGAGGCAGCCAGTCCCAGGAAACCTTCCTCGCACCCCCGGCGTCGGGCCGCAGGACTTTCGGTCGAAATTCATGCAGCCACTCCAGCTCTCCGGCTGTGCGGTTCATCCTCTTCAGCGTACAGGAAGCCGTGTCCTTCGCTCTTCCCAGGGGCGATACATAAAACTCCTTAACATCCAGCTTCGAGATTCTGTCTGCCAGAAGCTCTGCTTCCCGCCATCCTTTTTCTGTCAGGGAATCGACGGAATAATCCGGATCCCCGTGACGTATGATCAATAATTTCATAACGATCTGATGTCTTTATTTCAGTTTTGCAGATTTGCTCATGCCTGCCTTCTGCATCTTCTTCAGCAGCGCTTTGCGGGTCTTAGCCTTTACCTTCTTGGACTTAAAGGTAACTGTCATCTTCTTAGATGTACCCTTGAATGCTCCGCTCTTGATATTCTTCAGGACAGTGCTCTTAACAACCACTTTGCTCAGTTTCTTACAGCCTGAGAATGCCTGCTTGCCAATCGTCTGGATACTCTTGCTCAGAGTGATCTGCTTCAGAGTCTTGATGCCCTTGAATGCCTTTGCTCCGACCTCAGTAACTGTGTATTTCACGCCATTGATCGAAATAGAACCTGCAACACCCATTTTTGCTGACTTCTTCGCTTTCGCTTTCACCAGTCTGACAGTCTTCTTCTCAGCACTGATAACTTCGTAACGTCCATCCGACGTGTCTACCTTCTGTCCGGCAACAGGTTTAGCCGGAGCAGCGGAGCTATTCTTTACCAGCGCATTCTTCGCTGCTGTCAGAGCTTTATAGACCTTCACGTAGTCCGCTGCAGAAGCTGTAGATGAACTGATTTTTCTTGCCTCGTCATATACTGTCTTCATCGCATTCCAGGAATCCGCTGTATAGTCTGCAACATTCAGACCTGCGATCTCATTCATCAGAGTAACCAGATCTTTACGCAGCTCATTCGCATCCTTCTTCTTCACCGTATAAGTTGCTGTGGCTGTCTTTGTCTGCTCTCCCATGGTTACTGTGAGACGTACCTGTACAGACGATGCGTCCGCAGTCAGCTTCAGCACATTGCCCTCCAGCACAGCGCCCTCCGGGTTGTCTATCAATTCATAGGAAGCCTGCGGCTTGCTGCCTGCATGCATGATACAGTCATCTGAATATGTAAAGGTTCCGCTGCCCAGCTCCACCTTCATTTCTTCACTCTCGTACAGTTCAAAGGTACTTCCTTCAAAACCTGTGATCTCGCTCAGCACGCACTCGCAGTGATCTGACGCACTCAACAGTCCATTCACTGCATCTTCCAGCGTTCTCTTCGCACCTGTATATACTTCTGCCTGCTGTTCTTCTGCTTTTTCCAAAACAGCAACCGCATTATTATAGGCCTCTGCATAGGTATTCCAGGTATCCTTCGTATATTTGCGTACGCCAGCCGCATCCTTGTTCTCCGTTCCAATAGCCTTCACTGCAGCGGAGTTCATATATTCCTGAAGTGCAGTTTTCGGATTTTCTTCTCCTTCAAAGGTATAGGTGATCGTCATCTCCGTTTTACTGCTGTTCAGCGTAGCTCTCGCACCTGAGAGAACTCCCTGTGCCGTTCTCAGAGTCGCATCAGTGCTTTTAAAGGAATTTCCCGTACCTGCCTCCAGAACAACTGTCACCTTATAATCTCCATAACGTCCAAACTTGCTGTCATTCGGCTCCCACGTTGTGCTCTTAACCTTGCAGTCTGATTCCTGTGCCGATGTCCTCAGGGTGAAATCACTTGTATTATTTGCCAATGCAGCTTTAATCTCCGTTGGAGTCTTACCTGCCCAGGTAACATTGGGAACATTGTCACCGACATACAAGCCAACATTCCTAAGCTCACCCATAAATTTCTGCTTCGTTCCTTTCGGATCTGCCTGGTCTGCCGGCAGCGGATTTTTATTATATCCGATTGTAAAGGTACTGTCTGCATCTTCCCTCAACGCACCTGTTACTTCTCTTTTCTCTGTTGCTTCCGTTCCGTCCACATACAGATTCAGCTCATTGCCGTCATAATAAGCTGTCACGTCATGCCATGTGTTATACCAGGCATCGTTCGGTATCGGATAAGTAACCTGCGCCCACTGCTCCTTATTGTTCTTATCTTCGAACCGTGCATAGAAAATCAGGCTTGGAGTTATTGCATTACCACTCGAATCAATGCTTGCCATCTGCACACCATATTGGCTGTTCATCTTGCCCATAATAGATTCTATCTTGTCTACCTTGCCTGTTTTCATCTCAAAATGCATCAGGAGCTTTGTGTTTCCCTTTATATTAAGCACAGTGTTATCTTTAGCCGTCAGTTTTCCGTTAATGCCTCCATCGCTGCTGATGATGACGTCCTGTGACGTTAATTCACTGCTCGATACAACTGTCGAATTCAATACCGCTCCTGCCGGAGTCTGTCCTTCTGCTGGTGCTGTGACCGTTACATCCGGTGATGCAATCGTTGACGCTGCTTCCGCTGTTATGCTTCCGATTCCCGCCGGTACGCCCACAATTACCATTGCCGCCGCCATAAGTCCGGCAAAAAAATGTTTCCGTTTCATTCTTCCATTCTCCCTTCTGTTTTTATAAGGGGCGCCGCAAAACGGCACCCCTTGTGCTTACTGCCTGATGTTGCTTATTTCAGCTTTGCAGATTTGCTCATGCCTGCTTTCTGCATCTTCTTCAGCAGTGCTTTGCGGGTCTTAGCCTTTACTTTCTTAGATTTGAAGGTAACCGTCATCTTCTTGGACGTTCCCTTAAATGCTCCGCTCTTGATCGTCTTCAAGACAGTGCTCTTTACTACTACCTTGCTCAGCTTCTTACAGCCTGAGAATGCCTGCTTGCCGATTGTCTTGATGTTCTTGCTCAGAGTGATCTGCTTCAGAGTCTTGATTCCCTTGAATGCCTTTGCTCCTACCTCAGTAACCGTGTACTTCACGCCGTTGATGGAGATGGAAGCCGCAACACCCATCTTCGCTGACTTCTTCGCTTTCGCTTTCAGCAGTCTGACGGTCTTCTTCTCAACACTGATGACTTCGTAACGTCCGTTTGCCAGCTCTACCTTCTGTCCAGGTACCGGCGCTGGTGCTGCCGTTCCCTTAACCAGTGCTTTCTGTGCTGCTGCCAGAGCTGCTGCTGCCTGCTTGATCGCTGCTGCATCCTTACCTGCCGCAGCCTTCTGTGCTGCCGCATAAGCATCTGTAAATGCTTTCCAGGTAGCATCTGTGTAAGTTCCCTGTCCTGCATCGACGACTTTCTTCGCGCCTGCCAGAGCTGTCGCCATCGTGGTCTGTGCTGCCTTCAGGTCTGCTTCTTTTGTTACAAGCTTGCTGATCGCTGCCTGCAGGTCTTTGATTGCCTTATCCAGCTCCTCTGCTGTAACATTCTCAAGATGAAGGATGTTATTTCCGTCAATCGCTTTGTTGTAAGTCTTTACTGCTTCGTTGTATACTGCCACAAGTGCATTTGCTGTTTCTGTTGTATAAAGACCGCTATCATTCTTAGCCTTAGCATCATCGATCAGCTTGCCCAGGTCATCGTACAGTTTTTCCTTCTCATCACCGCCCGGATTCACTGCACTGCTGTTGTTAAAGGTTCTGATCGCATTAGACAATGCTGTTGTTGCAGCGTTAAACTGTGCGTCCGTTGCATCTGCGTTGTTCAGCACATCTTCTGCCGTTTTGATCGCTGCCTGCAGGGTATCAAATGCCTCTTTGGTCTTATCCCCCTGCTCAATCTTCTTAGCGTCAGCGATCTTTGCTGACAGCTCATTTTTCGCTTTGTTGCTGGTTACAGTATAGGTTGCTTCCTTAGCCGCTGAGGTCACTCCGTCACAGGTTGCTGTAGCAGAGATCTTAACGCTTGTTGCCGTATTTCTCACGGTCAGTGTCGTACCTGAAACAGATGCGCCTGAACCGGCAGCTGTGTAGGTAACGGTAGCATTTCTGCCGTCTGTATGTCCTTCATGGGTACAGCCATTTGCAGCTACTGCAACACTTGCTGTCAGTGTATAGGTCTTGCTCTCATCATCGCCCAGAGCTAACACATTTCCTGTTACGCCATCGATACCAACGCTGTTGACCGTTACTGTACACTTACACGGTGCTTCCAGTCCCGCAAATGCTGTCTGCATCTCGGTGGCAGCCGTAGTAAATACCGTAGCATTTAATGTGCCGTCTTCATTCTTTGCGGTCTCGTCATACAGATCTCTGAAGATCTCCAGTGCAGCATTGTATTTGTCTACAAATGTATTCCAGGATTCTGTGCTCCATCTGTTATCTGCATTTCCTGCCGCTACAACTGCCTGAACATCCTGTGCCCTGATTGCATCGAGAAGTGCAAGCTCTGTTGCATTTGTTACTGTGTAGAGAGTGCTTTCTGCAAGGACATCGATTTCCGCTGCATTGATAAACTGATTCGGCTGTGAGCCTGCCGTATTGATCGCCTCGATACGGATTGCCTTTACGTCATCCTGTGCATCAAATTCTGCATACCTTCTCAGTGTCGTATAGGACGGCGCTTCTCCTGATGCCGGCTTATCCGGATATGCATCCCATACCTGGCCTTCCTTTACGGATACCCAGTTCCAGGCGCCGTCTGCATTCTTCTCCTTAGCTACATAAATGTTGCACTTCAGGATCGCTCCGTTGTTGATTTTACTGTCAGACGGGTCGTAGTTCGGTCTCGGCAGATAACGGATACCGCTTACCTTATACGCCTTATCCAGTTCAATATAGTAGTTGTTGTTTCCAGTCAGGTTTCCGTTTGCAAAGGTTACCTTCGGATCTTCATTCGACTTCCAGTTTGTATGCCAGTAAGACGCATGATCTCCATCGACTGCCTTTTCAGCAGCGCCGTTTGTGCCTTCACCTGTCGTCTCAATACTGTCTGCGCTTCCTGTCAGAGCTGTCGCCGGAATATAAACAGCCGTATTTACTGCATCGCCTTCATTCGTGATTTCCTCCAAAGCATTGAAAGCGTCTTCCAGGTTCTTCTTGAATGTCAGCAGACTTGCTGTACTCATACCCGTTAATTCTGTACCATCAAGAGTCCACGGTTTTGCAAGATCATATTTCAAACTAAAGTTATTCCATGTCGCTGTTGTGTAGTTATCCGGGTTTGCTTTTGCCGCTTCTACCTCGTCTGTGAATGCAGCCTTCAGTGCATCTAAAGCATCTTTAATCTTCGGGAAGGAAACAGTGATAACCATGTTTCCAGCGTCATTGATTGTCACATCGCTTGCTCCCAGTTCTGCTGCTGTACCGTCGATCTCGATACTGTCCGGCTTACTTGCATCAGCAAATGCCATACCTGTCTTCGGTGTCAGAGTGATCGTTGCCTTATAGGTATCGTTCATTGTGACAGTTTCGTCTTCTGCAATCGCTGCATCATTCGTCTTTGTCCATACAGTAGAGACTGTATAGTCGCCCTCTGCTGCTTCTGCGAAGGAAAGATTCAGAGCCGGAGTCTTGTTCTCCAATGCTCCTTCTACTGCCGCTCTGGTAGGATTCGTTTCTCTCGCTGCCGCTGCTGCCGCTGCCGCTTCCTCGCCCTTATAGAGCTTGAAATCCTTAATCGGATACTCATTTGCAAAAGTCAGATCTCCTGCTGCTGCTGCGATCTCAAAATTATTATAACGATCCGTACCGTGTCCGGTTCCGGCAAACATATGGAACATGGAAGTGTTGTCGATTGCACCTTCTGCATTTTTACCTGTGTACACGAATACAACTGGCAGCCATCCATCTGTAGTTTCACCAGTGTCGGCAAACGCTACGGTTGCCTGGGGCCATCTGTCCGTATCGCTTATTTTATCTGCTGTGTTTCCAAATACACAAACACCCTGTCCCTGCGCTGCGTCAGTTCCCTCCTTCAGCACTACTTTGTACTGTGGTGTATTACCGTCCGCATTTGTACGAGCCGATGTCTGACTGAAAAGTACCTTCTCCCCTGAGACTGTGTCTGGCATTTTCACCTTAAAGGTATAAACAAATGGCTCACTGCCTGCCAGGTTCAGCTTATTATCTGCATCCGTATAATCGCCTACCGTAAAGTTGCCGGTAAATCCTGTCTCGTTTGTTCCGGTAATCGTCGTTAAGGTCTTAACCTCTGCCGGATTTGCCGCTGTATCCTTGAGACCGGCTGCTTCTACATTCTTATCTACAGCCTGTGCAGGCTTTACGCCGATCATCGGAGCATTCATGCTGAGATTTGGTTTCGCGATTGTTGCCACGTCACTCGTTTCAGCAAATGTTTTTTCAATTACCAGAGTGTCGTTCTCAAACTTCGGTGTTGCCGCTTCGCTATTAATCTGCGCTGTAGTATCTGCTGTGAAAGCATATCCTGCTTTAGCAGTCAAAGTCACTACTGCTGTATATGCTTTGTTTCCTTCAAATGCTGCTCCAGCAAAAGCATCCGCTCCATCTTTCCAGGTAATGGTTCCGGTGTATTCCGATGTCTCTGCAACTGCCGTCTGCGGTGCCATACCCTTTGCAGGTGCTTCTATTGCTACATTTACGCCTGCGATGTTGTTCGTCTGCACTATATTTTTCTTATAAACATCAAATTCTGCAGCAGAAATGTGCTTTTCAGAAGGATCGCCGCCTGATGAGAGTACTGTGATTTTGATACCAGTAACATTTTCCTCTGTGGCAGTAAATAAAATCTCTTTTTCTGCAGTCGAATCAGCCCAGCTTGCTGTAGCAAATGTGCTGATTTCAACCTTTTTCCAGGTAACGCTGTCTGCCTTGAAACTATTTAAAGCAGCAGTATTCTTAGTTTCAACATTTTCAGCCGTGGTATCTGTCAAAGAGGGCATATCCGCAAGTGCGTCTGTGGTTACATAAACCTCGCATTTCAGAATTGTACCATTCCTATAATTATCAACCTGTCTCGGAAGATACGTTATCTTATCTACTGAAGATGCCGCATCAAGCGCAATGTAATAGCTATTATCCGCTTTTGCTTCTACCGGGCTTTGCGTTCCTGAGCCCTGACCATAGTTTGAATGCCAGTACGTGGTGTTGTCGCCATCTACCGCACGTATTGCCCAGCCGCCATTTTCACCTGACTCGCCTGTCTTATCCCAGCTTTCTGCCGCACCCATCTTAATACCGACAGACGAATAGGTTGTCTCTTCTGCCGCCTGTGCAGAAATTGTGCCAAGACCTGCCACTGGAGCGCTGGTGATCACCATCGCTGCCGTCAGCACGCCAGCTAAAATTTGTTTCAGTTTCATACTTCAATCTCCTTTGTAAACTGCCCGCGCTTCCGCACGGGATTCTACATGTTGCGTAATTTTATCAGAAGAATGTTAAGGGTTCTCCCTTCTGCTGCTGTCACCGTCCTTTCTTTCCATTCTTCCATCATGGGCACTCGGAATTAAGTATAACTCCCCCCATAGCTAACTAAATTATAATATAATCCCTTCGACAATTCAACCTAAAATTCGACATGCCAAACAGATTTCATAGTAAATTCAGCGTTATTCAAGGCAGATTTCAGTGTTTTTTCTGTACGGTTTTTTGATTTTTCAAAGTTAAACAGGCAGCACCAAAAAGCATTTGCTCTCTGGTACTGCCTGCTTTGTTTCATATTTTAAGAATTTCCCGTTTACCTTTATCCCACCAGCATAGATACCAGCGGCATCGTCAGCACTGACAGAAGCGTCGTGAGCGCCACCCCTCTGGAATCCAGCTCATAGTCACCGCCATACTGCTGTGCCAGCATGGCAGTCATGCTTCCTACCGGTGTAGCCAGCATAACGAGACATACCCCCAAAAGCATTTCATTTTTTAGAAAGAGCCCCAAAAGAAGCATTCCTGCCGTCGGCAGAAGAATAAGCTTCAGAAACGCAAAGGCCAGCAGCCTGCCGTCGGCAAAGAGCTCTTTGATACGGAGATTCACCATAGAAGCGCCGATCACCATCATGCTGAGGGGCGCTGTCAGCCCGCTCAGGGAGGAGACCGCCGTTCTGACAAAATCCGGCATTTGCAGATCAAACACTGCAATCAGCAGGGACAGCACACTGGTGACTACCCCTATGTTCAGAATCTTTTTCCATGAAATCTTTCGTCTCTCCGTTCCCAACCCGCGCATCTCTTCAATCCCATAGGTATAGAGCAGCAGATTATAGGGAATCAGAAAGACAGATGCATAGAGAAGGGCGTCTGCGCCATATACAGCGCTGACTACAGGGAATCCCATAAACCCTACATTTGAAAAAACAAGCATCACCCGATAGGTTCCCCTGCTTTTTTTCGGTATGCGAAAAACAGGCGTCACCGCCGCCGCTGTCAGGATCAGCCCTGCAAAGATCAGTACGGAAACACCGAGACACAGACCAATCTCTCCAGGAGCCAGAGGTTTGCTGCGGCTGATGCTGCCGGAGAGGATCAGAGCTGGATTTGCGATGTGCACCACCAGCCATGATACCGCCTTACAGGTATCTTCGCCAAAAATCTCCTTTTTTCTCAAAAAATAGCCGATCATCATCAGAAAAAACAATACCAGCATCTGCTGAAACAGTAACATCTTTCCCTCCCGTTATTCTTTCTTTGTCTCCATCACTGTCACCATATCCACCGTATCCCACAGCTCCTTTGCCTCGTAAATACCTGTCATGATGATTTCCATATCTCCATCATTTGCTTCAAGCAGGGAACGGATCTCGTCTGCCGTGACGATGCCGTACTCCAGCAGCCCCAGAATTTCATCCAGGATCAGCACATCGCACTCCTCCGTTACCAGCACTTTTCTGGCAAAATTCACGCCGTTTTTCAAATTCTGGCTCTCTTCCCTCTTTTCCTCCTCGGACAGCTCCCCGAAGGATTTCTCTGTCTTTTCAAAGCGAAACACCTTGATCTCCGGCTCCAGACGCCGGATAAAGCCGATCTCATCCGACTGCTTCTGTTTGAGAAACTGAATAATCATCACTGACTTTCCTTCACTTGCGGCAGTAATCCCCTGCCCCAAGGCAGAAGAAGTCTTTCCTTTCCCGTTCCCGCATATTATATGTACAAATCCTTTCTTCATCCCACACCTCACTCTGACGCTGCCTTTTGCAGCTCATGGTAATACGGCCATTGGCCGCTTTTTATCGTCCCTATATCTTACTACAAACTCTTTGAGAATGCAACTAAGGCATGCAAAGAACCTGCCGCTATCCGGGTACGCCTTCGGTGTGGCAGTTTCTTACGCATACTGAGGCATTAAAAAACAGCCCTGCGATTCCCCGCGCAGAGCTGTTTTTGAAGCTTTCAAAGCAAGTCATCAGGTGTACTCCAGCTTGCTGACCGAAACTTCATAAGCCGTCCTCTTTTCCGTGATATCGCCCTCCAGTTTTTTCATATAATCCCGGCTCTGGATCCTTCCCCATACCTGCACGTGGCCTCCCACTTCAAAGGTGGAGGAAAATCTGGCGTTTCTTCCCCAGCAGATGCACGGGATGTAATCGGATTTGCCATAAGGACGGTTCACCGCCACCAGCATGTCAGCGATTTCTCTTCCAAGAGGCGTTTTCCGGTAAACTGGCATTTTGCAGATATATCCATCCAGAAAGATCTGGTTTGTCTTCATCTTATCATTTTCTTCCTCAACAAAGCTGATTTCTCTCGCAAAGACCGAAAGCACCAGCCTGTTCTTCTTCTCCTCGTGCCTGTTATAAGAACGGAACTGACCGGAAATCTGTATGTATTCCCCCTGGTAGTCCTGCGTGACATCGATCAATCGGTCAGATACCATGACCGGAATTCTGTCACATGAATTACTCAGCCTTTTTACGAGAATGTCCATCATATAGAAACCTTCCCCAAATACCTCATGGCTGAATGTAAATTCGGATGCCACCTGTCCCATAATCATTACCTGATTGTTTTCAATTACCTTATCTGCCATAATATAATGTTCTCCCTTCTTCTTCTCCGGCGGATGCCCCTTGTTTCCGGGGCTCCGTTTTGTATACCTCTGTTCGTGTATAGTTATATTTATGACTTCCGTTTTTTCATTATTCTTATTCTGATTCATCTATACACGATTTTAGCAAAGCCTACCTAAATAATAATATTTATCCCGGAATATCGCGGAAAAATCCTTCTCCCTCCGCCTTTTTCTTATATTTTTTTCGGGAAATCCTTGTATTCCCGAAAAAATGTGATACACTGTTTAACGGCTTTACCATATAATATGAGTTTCCCGACAATGACTGAGACTACGGATTGCTCCATGCATCCGTTTTGTGTCCATTTGTCCCTGATCTCATGATATGATGTTAGGGCAAAAGATACCACATGGATTGTTCCGCACTTTGTGCTCCCACAATCCTGGTATCATGATATATAACATAAGAAAGAGAGATTTTGATTTATGAAAAGAGAAGATGTTCGTAATGTGGCGATTATCGCCCATGTAGACCACGGCAAAACCACACTGGTGGACGAGCTGCTGAAACAGAGCGGTGTCTTCCGTGCCAATCAGGAGGTTGCCGAGCGTGTCATGGACTCAAACGATATTGAGCGCGAGCGCGGGATCACAATTTTATCAAAAAACACTGCTGTTCTTTATAAAAATACAAAAATCAATATTGTGGACACGCCGGGCCATGCCGACTTCGGCGGCGAGGTGGAGCGTGTACTGAAAATGGTAAACGGCGTCATCCTTCTGGTGGATGCCTTCGAAGGCTCCATGCCCCAGACGAAATTCGTACTGCGAAAAGCTCTGGAGCTGGATCTTCCGGTGATCGTCTGCATCAATAAGATCGACCGCCCCGAGGCACGCCCTGAAGAAGTGGTAGACGAGGTGCTGGAGCTTCTGATGGATCTGGACGCCTCCGACGCCCAGCTTGACTGTCCCTTCCTCTACGCTTCTGCAAAAGCAGGCTACGCAGTCCGTGACCTGGCCGACGAGCCAAAGGATATGACGCCTCTGTTCGAGACGATCCTTGACTATATTCCCGCACCGGAAGGAGATGAAACTGCCGGGACACAGGTACTCATCAGCACCATCGACTACAACGAATATGTGGGGCGTATCGGTGTCGGCAAGGTGGACAACGGCACAATCCGGGTGAATCAGGAATGTGTGATGGTAAACCACCACGATCCCGATAAACAGCAGAAGGTAAAGATCAGCAAGCTCTATGAGTTTGACGGATTAAATAAAGTTCCCGTGGAGGAAGCCACCGTCGGCTCCATCGTAGCAATCTCCGGTATCGCGGATCTCCATATCGGAGACACTCTGTGCTCTCCGGAGCATGTAGAGGCGATTCCTTTCCAGAAGATCTCAGAACCTACGATCGCCATGCATTTTATCGTAAACGACAGCCCTCTCGCCGGACAGGAAGGAAAATATGTGACCTCCCGCCATCTGCGCGACCGTCTGTTCCGTGAGCTGAATACGGACGTAAGCCTCCGGGTAGAGGAAACAGACACGACAGAGTCCTTTAAGGTTTCTGGCCGGGGAGAGCTTCACCTTTCTGTCCTGATCGAGAACATGCGCCGGGAGGGTTACGAATTTGCCGTCAGTAAGGCAGAGGTTCTGTATCATACCGATGAACGGGGTAGAAAGCTTGAGCCTATGGAGATTGCCTATGTGGATGTCCCGGAAGAATTTTCAGGCACCGTCATCCAGAAGCTGAGTCTCCGGAAGGGCGAGCTGCAGGGCATGAGCCTGACAGGAGGCGGTTACACCCGCCTGGAGTTCTCCATTCCTTCCCGGGGTCTGATCGGATATCGGGGTGAATTTTTGACAGACACCAAGGGAAACGGTGTCCTGAACACCTCCTTTGACGGATATGCTCCATACAAGGGAGACTTCCCGTATCGTAAACAGGGTTCCCTCATCGCTTTCGAGGCAGGCGAGTCTGTCACCTACGGCCTGTTCAGCGCACAGGAGCGCGGAACCCTCTTTATCGGGCCGGGAGAAAAGGTCTACTCCGGCATGGTCATCGGTCAGAGCGGAAAGCCTGAGGATATCGAACTGAACGTATGCAAGACAAAGCATCTCACAAATACCCGTTCTTCCTCCGCAGACGAGGCCCTGAAGCTGACGCCCCCGAAAGTACTGAGTCTGGAGCAGGCTCTGGAATTTATCGACACGGACGAGCTTCTGGAAGTGACGCCGAAGAGTCTGCGTATCCGCAAGAAGATCCTGGATCCGACCATGCGGAAGCGCGCAAAGATTAATAAAAGAATCGAGTAGGAGGAATTTCTCTTAACTGAGAAATTCCGTCCTCTCACACCACCG
>ENA-OPVH01001297-OPVH01001297.1-human-gut-metagenome-genome-assembly--contig:-NODE-1297-length-12808-cov-2.467576_pt1 | contig 12808 bp, 14 predicted proteins | sample MGYA00241494_ERZ501980 | MGnify/ENA primary metagenome ERZ501980 (study PRJEB25962, sample SAMEA1964914) | human gut metagenome | biome: human gut; feature: human-associated habitat; material: faeces... | reverse complement strand
CCGCCAAGGAGGCCAATTCGGATAAGCCTCGCTAGCTCCTAGTTACTTTTGCGAGAGACGCCGACTCGGCTCATCGAACATCGAAATGGGCTGGTTCTGGATGCCCAGAGCCAGCCCATTTCGCATTAGATATCGTCAGTGGAGTCGAGTTCTGCCTCGAGCTTGACACGGCGTCTTTTCGCCGTGAAAAACGTTGCGCACAGGCCAGCAAACGTGGCCGCGAAAATCGTCGCACCGCAGAACACGCCCGTGGCCAGGTTCGCCAACCAAAAGACGCTTTCGAGCGGTACGATCTGCGCCTCAGCGATACAGCGCATTGCGGCAATAACAAGCGCGAACGCGGCGCCGCTAAGACCGCTGAGAAGCAGGAAATATCCAACAGGAAGATGCTCGGTTTGCCCAAAACGATTGGTATCGACATAGCCCTTTCGCGTTTGCAGCACCGCACAAATCAGCATCACGATAACGAGCCATGCGTACATGGCTGCCTCGAACGGCGTTGCAAAGCCATGCGGCATTTCACTGGCGTCGCTGTGAACCCACGCAACCTGTCGAGCTATAAACTGGTAGAAAAAGATCATCAACATGCCAAACGAAAGCAGCACGAAACCAATCTTGTAGATCTTCGCGCTCTCAGCCTCCAGGCGCTCATCCTTTGGGCCGGCATATTCACGCCACTTTTGCACGAGTTTTAAATCTTCGAATTTCATAGCGAACTCCTAAAGAGCGTCAGGGTCGACGTCGTTTTCGTCTTCCCAAAACAAATCGTTCAACGTAACGCGTAGCGCTTTGCAGATCGCCACACATAAATTGAGCGTGGGGTTATAGCCGCCCGCCTCGATCAGGCCGATGGTTTGGCGCGTAACGCCCACGGCCTGGGCCAAGTCGGCCGCCGCACGTGCCGCCTTCATGCGGAGGTTCTTTTTGCCCGGCATGGAGTTCCTTTCGTAGTAATGGACAGATATCCGTTGCAACATGACAGAAATATATTGCATTCATCAGAAGATGTCAACTATATCTGTCATTATGGAAACCATGTTCGTCATTGCGCGCACGGTGCTCCGCTGTACCCGAAACCGCGCGAGGCACTGGCCCTACTCATTGAGCACCAAAAGGGCTGGCCCCGATAACTCGGAGCCAGCCCTGAGTCGCCCGGCACGGGAATCACGGCGCTACTTGAGCTTTAGCGCCTCCATCATGGGCACGACGGCGTCCCAATCGATCTTCCAGCCAATCGACACGCGGACGGTTTCACCCGTTGCGGGAGCCGTCGCAAACAGTGTATGGCCGTTGTCGGGACCGGTAAAGCGCAGCCACGTTATGCCGTTGTACTCGACCTGGTCGGTTGTTGTCTCCTTGCCTTCGTAGACCTGCTCTAGGCTTGCAACCTCTTCCTCCGGCGAGCGCGGGAAGATGCTGATGTTCAGGCGTCCTCCAGTCTCGTCGTGGAAGAAGTTTGCCTTTTCGCGCTCTTCGTCGGACGAATCCAATGTGTACCCATCGGCGGCCTCGATGCTGTACGATGCGCAGTCGATGCCCGTTAAATCTGCCTTCTCGCCAGAATCGGCCACGCCGCCGGCCGCCTTGAACTCCTTGGTCTCGCATCCCGTGGTGTCAAAGTGCATGGCCTCATGATTCTTGGCGGGGGCGTAAGCGTCTACGAACTCGACAGTGATGGGCCCGTAGTACGCCGTCTTGGGCGCCCAGAAATATACGTACTCAACGGTCTCGCCCGGACCGATATCTGGCCTCTCGGAAAGGTCAATTCCCTTGTGCAGATCATCGGGGGCCTCGCTTGCAACGTAGTCGAGCACGGCCGCCTTACCGGAAGTAAACAACGGGTCGCCTGCCTCAAGATCGCCCTGGGCAGCATGCACGTTAAAGGAACTGAACGTCCTGTTCTTTGTGTTGTTGTTGGTGATCTTGATGTGCAGGTAAAAGCCGTCCTGTAGCTTGGCATCGCCACGATAGAACGTACCGTGAGCCACCGACTCATAGGCAATGCCTGCCACCTCGACCGTCTGCGAATCATAGGCCTTGGCCTTCTTGGACTTCTCCTGCACAGGTGCGCTCCCGCCCGAGCTGCCGACCGAGCCGCTAGGAGCGCTACCGCCACAACCAGCCACCGTACAAGCCAGCACAGCCGAAAGCGTCACGGTGGGAATTCCTAACAGCAACTTCTTCGTCATGGGCTTCATCATCCTCACCGCTCCTTTCGGCTTGTAGCTCATCCGTTACCCGAGTCGCAAGTCGACTCCGTGGCATCGGCTTCCACTATGAGCGTATGACGAAACGCGGCGCCGGCGAAGTGACCCACGGCCCAAATAACGACCCACCAGCGTTCCTTATGGGCCAAAAGAACTCGCACATGCACGCCCCCGGCCCATAAAACGAGACGTCTGTCCCAATGTTCGATTCGATCCAACAATCCGCACGACACGTTTTCGACAACGTACCCAACCGCAAACGCAGCAAGACGCATTCGGCCGCCTTCAAACTTACTCGGGCAGAACCGACTCGGTTTTGTCAGAGTAAACGCTGTTCCACCAAATTCCGAACGATTGTTCGATGGATTTCGTGTTGGATGGAATCGCCCAAGGGCCGGGCTATGCTACCTTGACTATCTATATGGCTAAAACGCAGCAAAGGAGCACCGAGAGAGCGAGTATGGCAAAAAACACCGCAAACTATGGTAACGACAGCATCCGCCAGCTAAAGGACGAGGAGCGCGTACGTCTGCGTCCCGCCGTCATTTTTGGCTCGGACGGACTCGACGGTTGCGCGCATGCCGCCTTCGAAATCCTGTCCAACGCCGTTGACGAGGCGCGCCAGGGCTACGGCAAGCTCATCACCCTTACCGCCTTTCGCGATGGCTCTATCCAGGTAGAGGACAATGGCCGTGGCTGCCCGCTCGACTGGAACCCTTCCGAGAAGCGCTTTAACTGGGAGCTCGTCTTCTGCGAGCTCTACGCCGGCGGCAAATACAACAACAACCAGGGCGGCGACTACGACTTCTCGCTCGGCACCAACGGCCTGGGCTCCTGCGCGACTCAGTACGCTTCCGAGTACATGGATGTCACGGTTTGGCGCGACGGCAACAAGTACTCCCTGCACTTTAAGAAGGGCAAGGTCGTCGGCGCCAAGAAGAAGGCACTCGAGATCGAGCCCAGCGACGAGAACCGCACCGGCACCACCATCAAGTGGCGCCCCGATCTTGAGGTCTTTACCTCCATCAGCATTCCCCACGAGTGGTATCGCGAGACCATGCGCCGCCAGGCCGTGGTCAACGCCAACGTGACCTTCCGCCTGCGTATCGAGGGCGACGATGGCGAGTTTTCCGAAGAGGACTTCTGCTATCCCAAGGGCATCGAGGACTACGTGCTCGAAAAGGTCGGTACCGACTACCTTACCGAGCCCTTCTTTATCGAGGCCGACCGCCGCGGTCGCGACCGCGAGGACCTGCCCGACTACAACGTAAAGATCACCGCGTGCATGTGCTTCTCGCGCACCTTCATGATGCAGGAGTACTACCACAACTCATCGTGGCTCGAGAACGGCGGTTCGCCCGAGAAGGCTGCCCGCAGCGCTCTGACCAGCGCCATCGATGCCTACATTAAGCAACAGGGCAAGTACAACAAAAACGAGAGCGGCATTAAGTGGCAAGACGTCCAGGACTGCCTGGTGCTGGTGACCAACTGCTTCTCCACCCAGACGTCCTACGAAAACCAGACCAAGAAGGCCATCAATAACCGCTTTATCCAGCAGGCCATGACGGCGTTCTTTAAGGAGCGCCTCTCGACCTACTTGATCGAGAACAAAGATGCCGCCAACAAGATCATGGAGCAGGTGCTCATCAACAAGCGCTCGCGCGAGAACGCCGAGAAGACGCGCCAGAGCATCAAGACCAACCTGCAGCAGAAGACCGATATGGCCAACCGCGTGCAGAAGTTCATCGACTGCCGCTCCAAGGACAAGACCCGTCGCGAGATCTACATCGTAGAGGGCGACTCGGCAGCAGGCGCCATTCGCACGTCGCGCGATGCCGAGTTCCAGGGTGTTATGCCCGTCCGCGGTAAGATCCTCAACTGCCTGAAGGAGGACTATCCGCGCATCTTTAAGTCCGACATCATCATGGACCTCATGCGCGTGCTGGGCTGCGGTGTGGAGATCAAGGACAAGCGCATCAAGAACCTCGGCGCCTTTGACCTGGACAACCTCAACTGGAACAAGGTCATCATCTGTACGGACGCCGACGTCGACGGGTACCACATCCGCACGCTCGTGCTCACCATGCTCTACCGTCTGGTGCCCACGCTTATCGACGAGGGCTACGTGTATATCGCCGAGTCGCCGCTCTACGAGATCAACTGTAAAGAGAAGACCTACTTTGCCTACACCGAGCTCGAGAAGAACGGCATCCTCAAGGAGATCGGCGACCAGAAATGCTCCATCAACCGCTCCAAGGGTCTTGGTGAAAACGATCCGGACATGATGTGGCTCACCACCATGAACCCCGAGACGCGTCGTCTGATCAAGGTGGAGCCCGAGGACGTCACCAAGATGGAAACCATGTTCAACCTGTTGCTGGGCAACGACGAGGCGGGCCGTAAGCGCCACATCTCCGAGCACGGCAAGGAATACCTGGACCAGCTGGACCTGCAGTAGCAGCAAATCGATAACGACGGCCCATAAGAAGTTCAAGAGGAAATCGTGGCAAAGAAGAAGACGAAGAACCAGCCAAAGAAAAAGCAGGTCAACGCCGAGAACGTCATCGGCCTGCACTCCGAGGTCACCGATCAGCCGATCACGCAGACGCTCGAGGTCAACTACATGCCCTACGCCATGAGTGTCAATGTCTCGCGTGCGTTCCCCGAGATCGACGGCTTTAAGCCCTCGCACCGCAAGTTGCTCTACACCATGTACAAAATGGGTCTGCTCAAGGGCGAGCGCCAGAAGAGCGCCAACATCGTGGGTCAGACTATGAAGCTCAACCCGCACGGCGATGCCGCGATCTACGAGACGATGGTGCGCCTGGCAACCGGCAACGAGGCACTGCTCGCCCCCTTCGTGGAGTCGAAGGGCAACTTTGGCAAGTATTATTCGGGCGACCTGAGCTACGCCGCCTCGCGTTATACCGAGGCCAAGCTCTCCCCCATCAGCGCCGAGATCTTCAAGGACATCGACAAGGACCCGGTCGACTTCGTTGACAGCTACGACGGCGCCATGAAGGAGCCGCGCCTGCTGCCCACCACGTTCCCCAACATCCTCGTCTCGGCCAACAAGGGCATCGGCGTCGCCATGGCATCCGACATCTGCGGCTTCAACCTCAACGAGGTCTGTGCTGCCACGATGCACTACCTCAAGGATCCCGACTGCGACCTGCTCGAGTACATGCCCATGCCCGACTTCTCGACCGGCGGCGAGATCATCTACCGCCGCGAGGAGATGGAGAAGATCATCGAGACCGGCCTTGGCAGCTTCCAGATTCGCTCCCGCTGGCGCTGGATTCCCGAAGAGCGCATCATCGAAGTGTACGAGATCCCCTACACCACCAAGACCGATGTCATCATCGAACGCATCGTCAAGCTCTCCAAGGAGGGCAAGGTCAAGGAGATCGCCGACATCCGTGACGAGACCGACCTGTCGGGTCTGCGCATCGCCATCGACCTTAAGCGCGGTGTTGACCCCGACAAGCTCATGGCCAAGCTCTATCGCTCGACCACGCTGCAGGATTCGTTCTCGTGCAACTTTAACGTGCTGGTCGACGGCTATCCCCGCGTTATGGGCGTGCGCCAGATTCTGCACGAGTGGGTCAAGTGGCGTATTGAGTCCACGCGTCGCCGCATTAACTTTGACCTGGGCAAAAAGTCCGAGCGCCTGCACCTGCTGCACGGCCTTGAGGCAATCCTGCTCGACATCGACAAGGCCATCGCCATCATCCGCGGCACCAAGCTCGAGGCCGAGGTCGTGCCAAACCTTATGAAGGGTTTCGACATCGATGAGACCCAGGCCGAGTTTGTTGCCGAACTTAAGCTCCGCAACATCAACGAGGAGTACATCCTCAACCGCACCAAGGACATCGCCAAGCTCGAGGGTGAGATTGCCGAGCTGGAGGAGATTCTCTCGAGCGAAGACAACATCAAGAAGGTCATCAGCGACGAGCTGGCCGCGGTCAACAAGAAGTACGTGATGCCGCGCCGCACGGGCAGGATTGAGCCCCACGAGGTCATCGAGGTGAGCCTGGAGCCCGAGGTCGAGGAGTATCCGGTCACCATCATGCTCTCGCGCGATGGCTACCTCAAAAAGATGACCGACCGAGTGCTCAAGAAGGCAACCACGCTCAAGTACAAGGACGGCGACAAACCCTTTATCGAGTTTCCGTCCTCCAACACCCACGAGCTGCTGGTCTTTACCAACAAGAGCCAGGTGTACAAGTGCAAGGTTGCGGCATTTGAGGACACCAAGTCGGCCCAGCTGGGCTCGTACCTGCCGACCGATCTTGAGATGGAACCCGACGAGAGTGTCATCTGGGTCATCGACCCCGATGACTACAAGGCCGACGTGCTGTTCGTCTTTGAGAACGGCCGTGTGGTGCGCGTCGCACTTTCTGGATATGTCACCAAGACCAACCGCAAGCGCCTGAAGAACGCCATCTATGGCGGCAGCAAGCTGCTGTATGCCCAGGTGCTCAAGGAAGATCGCGACATCGCGCTGGTCTCGAGCGACTACCGTCTGATGAACTTCAACACGTCGCTGCTCAAAACCAAGACGACCACCAACACGCAGGGCGTCCAAGCTTTCACGGCCAAGAAGGGCCGCTCGGTCACCACCGTCGGCACGACCGAAGAAATCCTTGGCGCCGGCGTCTCGGCCGAGAAGTTTACCGCGCAGAGCCTCCCCTCTGCCGGTGCCCTCATGAAAGAAAACGACATGCCGAGCTTGTTTGACTAGGTACCACGGCAACGAGATCGTTAGATACTTCGCAAAGCGACGAGGCCCGGAACGCAACGGCATTGCGCCCGGGGCTCGTCGTTTTTCTTCTCAACTATTTTTTAACGCAGATAAATTGATTTCTGCTTATTTTTCTGCGTAAAAAAATGTCAGCGTCACTGCTACGATGCCCTTTGGCCAGTCGTTAGCAAAACTTGCAAAAGTTAGCAAAACTTGCAAAAATTAGCAAAACATGCAAAGGAGCTACCATGGAGTACAGCAAGAACCCCTTTACCCCGACGTTCGGAAGCGTCCCTCCCTTTCTAGCGGGTCGCGAGCATATTCTGCGTGACATCAACCGTGGCTTTATCAACGGCCCGGGAGATCCCAACCTGTCGACCATTTTTACTGGCGCAAGGGGAACGGGCAAGACGGCGCTTCTCTCGCTCCTTTCAGAAACGGCGCTTGAACACGACTGGATCGCAGCAAATGTCTCCGCCATGCCAGGCATGCTCGAAGATATTATCGAGCGAACCAAAGAAGCCGCAGATAGCTACCTCTCACAGCCTCACGCGCGCATAAACGGTGTTCAAATTGGCCCAGTGGGCATCGATTGGACATATGCTCAAGAGGCTCAGGGCAACTGGCGCACGCGCATGAATGGCATCTTTAAGCAACTCGAAAAACATGACATCGGACTTCTCATCACCATCGATGAAGTCACCGTCGATCTCGAAGAAATGCTTCAATTTGCCTCTGTTTACCAGCACTTTGTACGCGAAGGTAAAAAAGTTGCCCTACTCATGGCAGGACTGCCCTACAAAGTATCGGCGTTGCTGCGTAACGATTCCGTCTCGTTTCTCAGGCGTTCCCAATATCATCAGTTGGGACGAATCACTGACGTTGAAATTGCAAACGCATTCCGCAAAACCGTTGAGGCCGGAGGCCGCTCAATCACGCCAGAAGCGCTCGAGGATGCCGTGAAGGCCGTCGACGGATTCCCCTACATGATGCAGCTCGTCGGATATCGCACATGGGATGTTTCGGAGAACTCGCCCAAAATCAGCGCACCTGATGTCCAGCAGGGTTCTCTGCTTGCCCGTATGGAGCTGCGCGATCGAATTCTCGAAACTACCTATCGGGAGCTTTCCGATAAAGACATTGAGTTTTTGCTCGCGATGCTGCCCGATTCTGGCCCCAGCAGGGTCTCGGAGATAGCCAAACGCATGGGCGTTGCCAGCAACTATGCAAGCCAATATAAACGCCGTCTCCTCGAGGACGGCGTCATCGGGGAACGTGGACGTGGACTCGTTGGCTTTGACATCCCCGCGTTCAGGGAGTTCCTGAGCGAGAAAGTCTCCTAGCACGCGGAGATTGTCCACAAGGGCAACGGTGCATGACAATCAACGATTCACCCGGCAAGGACGGCAAGTACTTCCGCCAACGCTGATTGCCATGCGTTCTTCTTGTCCTTAGGCGAGCTTGCGGGCGAGCTCTCGCACCTCTTCCAACTTGGGCGAGGATGCCATGCTGTCGCGCTCGGTCATACCGCTGATGGTGACAATGCCCAGGTCCTCCCACTTGCAGTATGCGCATGTGGACTTGTACATAGCGATCGCCGCATCATAGACGCCCTCGCTGTGGCTATCGAGCAAAAGGGCCGTCTTGGTGAACGGGAAGCCCGTAGCACCGAAGGCGTACAGGCGGTCGATAGCGGCCTTCTCCTGCGCAGTGATATCAAACCAGTAAATAGGCGAAGCGAAGACAACCATATCGGCGCCTTTCAGCGACTCGATCACGTCGGCCATGTCATCCTTCTGCACGCAAGTGCCCTCATGGGTAAAGCAGTACTGGCATCCCAGACAACCAGCGATCTTTTTGCCGGCAACGCGGACGACCTCGACCGTATTGCCGCCCTCGCGCGCGGTCTCGGCAAACGCCTCGACCATGGTGTCGGTATTGGCTCCCTTGCGCGGGCTACCACTCAATACAACGATATTCATAGGATTCCCTCTCCCTCATGCTACAGGCGCGCAGCATGTTTTCTTGTAACCAAAACGAATGGAGTTAATCAATCGCCTCGTTTCAGCTACTCCCACTCTTTAGAAGAATCGTTGCTGGAGACTTGGCATTGAATCAAGGTGCGCCTTATTTCAGATATTCCTCAAAGAATGCCTTCAGCTTTCCAAACGGAATGATGTCCATCTGATCGTAAAGGTCGGTGTGGCTGGCACCAGGGATAATGAGCAATTCCTTGTTGTCCCCCGTCAGCTTGCCGTACGCGGTTTCGCTGAAATAGCGGGGGTGCGCCTTCTCGCCATGCACCAGCAACACAGCGGAGCGAATTTCGCTGCTATATTGCAAAATCGGCATATTCAAAAAGGACAGCGAGGGCGTCACATTCCAGCCACCGTTTGAGTTCAGGCTGCGGGGATGGTAGCCTCGAGGAGTCTTGTAGTAGGCGTAATAGTCCCTCACGAACTGCGGCGCATCCTCCGGTAGTGGATCGACCGCCCGCCAGCGCATAATTGCCGTTTTTATAGTCCTCGATGCGCTGCGCGTTCAGCGCTTTCCGCTTATCAAAGCGTGCCTGCTCGGAATCCTCGGCGTCAAAATAGCCGTTTGCGGTCACGCGGGTCATGTCGTACATGGTCATAGCAGCAGTGGCCTTGATACGGGTATCGATGGCCGCGGCGTTAATCGCCATGCCACCCCAACCGCAGATACCGATGATGCCGATACGCTCCGGGTCGACACTTTCCTGCACAGAGAGGAAATCCACCGCTGCGCAGAAGTCCTCGGTGTTGATGTCCGGCGATGCTACATAGCGGGGCGTGCCGCCGCTCTCGCCGGTATAGGACGGGTCAAAGGCAATTGCAAAAAAGCCCAGCTCCGCCATTTTCTGCGCGTACAGACCGGAGGACTGCTCCTTCACCGCGCCAAAAGGGCCGCTGACGGCGATGGCGGGCAGCTTGCCTTCCGCGTTCTTAGGCACGTAGACGTCAGCCACCAGCGTGATGCCGTATCAGTTATGGAAGGTCGCCTTGCTGTGCTCAACCTTGTCGCTTTTGGGGAATACTTTGTCCCATTCCTGCGTCAGATTCAACTGTTCCATACCTAAACCTCCTTGTCAGTCGCTTTAAGGTATTGCTCGTCGTCCACGGGCTCCAACCACTCGTTGGAGGCCTCCTCGCCCGGAACCTCCACCGCGAGATGGGAGAACCAGCTGTCGGGCGCCGCACCGTGCCAGTGCTTTACGCCTGCGGGAATATTTACTACATCGCCGGGGCACAGCTCCTGTGCCGGTTTGCCCCATTCCTGGTAAAACCCTCGGCCAGCCACGCAGACGAGGATCTGCCCGCCGCCGCTTTTGGCGTGATGGGTGTGCCAGTTGTTGCGGCAGCCGGGCTCAAACGTCACGTTGTAAACGCCGACTTGCTCGGTGGAAAGGGGTGAGAGGTAGCTTTGACCGATAAAGTACTTCGCAAATGCGTCGTTGGGGGCACCGATGGGAAACGCCATCTCGTTTTGGTGCTGCGCCTTTGCGTCGGCAGCGTCTTCGTCCGCCCAGACCTCCTTCGCCATGCGAAAGGCCGCCCATGCCTTGGGCCAGCCTGCGTAAAACGCCGCGTGCGTAAGGATTTCTGCTATCTCCGTCCTGGTCACGCCATTGTTCTTTGCGGACATCAGATGGTATTGGAACGAGGAGTCCGTCAGTCCCTGCGCCATCAGGGCCACAACCGTCACCACGCTGCGATCTCGAAGGGAAAGCCCGTCTTCTCGGCTCCACACCTCGCCGAACAGCACATCGTCATTGAGCTGTGCAAATTTGGGGGCAAAGTCCCCCAGGACATCTCTGCCTGCCGTTTGTTTAATTGCCATGATCGATTTCCTCCTGTCGATGGTTTTGAGTGCAAAACTGCTTCCGTCCAGCTAAGCCGCGCCTAGACTCCTGTGCCCATTCGTCGCGCCTGCTCAAGAGCGAGATGCCCGCCGATTTCGCCCACGCCGTTCAAGCCGCCGGCGAATACCGTTCCGGCAAGCGTGCGCCTTTGGCGAAAATCCCTTGCGCTCCCGATTTATATTGACGAAAATAAAGGTAATACCTAAACCTAACTTTAGGTCAAGGAGTTAATTCGAGATTTGTCCGGAGGGACCATGTACACAATCGGACAGGTGGCGGAGATGTTCGGTCTGCCCGTTTCCACGCTGCGTTATTACGATAAGCAGGGATTGTTCCCGGGGCTGGAGCGGACGTCCGGCATTCGCCGATTCGGCGATACGGAACTCGAGGCGCTTCGGGTCATCGAATGCCTGAAGAAGGCTGGGATGGAGATCAAGGACATCCGGCTGTTCATGGAATGGTGTGCGGAGGGCCCATCGACATATCCCAAGCGCAAGGCCATGTTCGAGGAGCGAAAGGCCCACATGGAGTCGGAGATTGCGAAGATGAACCGCGCGCTGGACATGTTGAAGTTCAAATGCTGGTACTACGAGCAGGCGATCCAAGATGGCAACGAGGATAGAGTGAAGGCGCTGATTCCCGACAATTTGCCGGAAGAGATCAAAGATACCTACAATAACGCCCACGCTCAATAATGCCGCCCGATGCTCAAGGGGCTTTGGCAAGGGACTCTTTCCGAGCAGAACGAAAAAGAAAGCCTCCGAACTAGAGGTTCCGGAGGCTGTTATTCCCGTTATTCCCATAGGCATAAGCGCATCTGTTCGCGATTGCCTATCGATGCTCTGCCTCGAGCACGGCAGACACCGCATCGAGGAACTCCCGCACATGGTCTGCGGGGTGCGACGAATGAAGCAGCCCGTAAGACACGAGACAGTCCCAATCGGTAGGGACGGTTTTGAGCATGGGGTGGACGTTGGCCCACAACGGCAGCGTCGCAAGCGCGAGGTCCTCGTTCGCGCCGCGATTGAACACCTCCGCCCGATATTGCGGGAAGTCTACGAGCGCGATTTGAGGATGATGCAAGAGTATCTCGTCGCGCACGCGGTCGATTTCGGCGTTCCAGCCCCGGCGTATAAGCATAAGACTGTGATTGTGGAGGTCGTCGAATGTGACGATGTCGCGTTTGGCGAGTTCGTTGTCGACGGGAACGGCGCACCAGAGCGGCTCGCGCGAAAGCTCGAGGCCCAGGCACCCGCGCTCTTTAAGAAAGGCATCGTCGAAAACCCCCGCCACGATATCCATGTCTTGCCCGAGGTTCGCCAAACCGCGCGCCGCCGAGGGTGTGTTTTCAAACGTGACTACCTGAAGGCTCATGCCAGGGCAACGTTCCTTCACCTTCGGCCACAGCTTCGTGAGCGGCGTACTGGGCGTCATGAGCGACACTCCCACGCGGATGATGCGCTTCTCTCCACGCTCGGCGACGCGGGCGCGTGCGATTGATTCTTGAGAGTACTGCACGATATGACGGGCGGCGGCGAGCAGCGACCTGCCTGCTCGCGTAAGCGAAAGCCCCTGATGCGATCGGTGGAACAGCGTAAGGCCTAGCCGCGACTCCAGCAGGTTCATCTGCTTGATGACGGCCGTGGGCGTGATGAAGGACTCTTGTGCCGCCTTGGAGAAGCTGCCCGCCTCCGCCACGCGGATGAAAGTGTCAAGCTGTGGGTTGTACATCGATCCTCCTGCCACGCATTATGTGCCGTATATACCCCATGGTTATATCCATCATTCCAACGTGAACTTCTCGCACGTCAGTAAACGCCGTAGCCTTGTATTCGAAAAGTCACCATTAAGGAGGAGACCATGGAGTATCTGAAGCTCAACAACGACGTAGAGATGCCCATCGAGGGTTTGGGCACCTTCCTCATGACCCCGGCCGAGGCCGAGGCGGCACTGCTTGCTGCAGCCGACGCCGTA
>ENA-OPVH01001282-OPVH01001282.1-human-gut-metagenome-genome-assembly--contig:-NODE-1282-length-12942-cov-1.959339_pt1 | contig 12942 bp, 12 predicted proteins | sample MGYA00241494_ERZ501980 | MGnify/ENA primary metagenome ERZ501980 (study PRJEB25962, sample SAMEA1964914) | human gut metagenome | biome: human gut; feature: human-associated habitat; material: faeces... | reverse complement strand
CTTGGCTCGTTGCCCGCGGGAATAAAAAGAGAGATATGAATAACAAAAGGACTGATTGAAGTTTATAGCTAAATAGTCCGGAAAACATTAAGATAATTGGAGTGATGTAAAATGCCATTAAAGATCGTACGGAATGACATTACCAGGATGTACGCAGACGCGATTGTAAATACTGCAAATGATCATCCGGCAGTTGGAACCGGTTGTGATCATGCAATTTATCAGGCTGCCGGCTATGATGAATTGTTAAAATATAGAGTGGAAAAAATAGGGTTTGTACCAGAGGGTGATGCTTTTATCACTCCTGGTTTTCACTTGAACTGTAAGTATATTATTCATACAGTCAGTCCACTCTTTATTGATGGACAAAGCGGGGAAGAAGAAAAGCTTCGTTCCTGCTATAAAAAGAGCCTGCAGATTGCCTTAGAGCATCAGGTGAAATCCATAGCATTCCCATTAATTGCCACCGGAGGATTTGGATACCCAAAGGAAGAAGGATTTCGGATTGCAGTAGATGAAATCAATACTTTTATTATGAGGCATGATATGCTGGTTTATCTGGTTGTGTTTGACAGAAAAGCGACAATTCTGGGCAGCCATCTTTATCCGGATCTGGAGTCTTATATTGATCAGAATTACGTAGAAGAAAAACGCCAGGAAGAATACTTTGAAATGCCTTCTATGTCCGCTTCGGGCAGAGACTTTGCGAATCGCGGAAGGGGAAAGGCGAGGCGTGAAAGCCGTCGTCGAATGGCGGAAACGGAGGAACAATGCTGCCAAAGCAGGATGATGATGGCTCCGATGATGCAGATGGAAGATGCAGATGATGATGCGGGACTGGAAGAAGCTTTTGGTTTCTATGAAGAACATGAAAGTGCCCTGAAGGAAAGAATGAAACATATCTCCGATACCTTTTCAGAATATTTGATCTATCTGATCGATTCTCGTGGTATGAGTTATCCGGAGGTTTATAAGAGGGCGATTGTCGATAAGAAGGTGTTTTCCAAAATTAAAAATAATCCGGATGCACATCCGAAGAAGATTACAGCGATGTGTCTCTGTGTGGGCGCCAAGTTAAATTTGGACCAGACCAGAGACCTGCTTGCCAGAGCAGGCTATGCGCTGTCACCGTGTGATAAGACAGACATTATCTTCTCATATTTTATTGAAAATCGTATTTATGACATGATCGAGCTTGATATCCAGTTAGAAGAGCACGGACTGCCTTGTTTAATTCCATAAAGAATTTAAAGGTCGTCTCTGGGGCGACCTTTTTTTAAAGAAGATGTTGTATGATGACTTCAGAAACAAGAGATAAACAAATCAAACAGATTATGGAGGGCGTACAGCATGAAAAAAGGATTAACAGAATTAGTATTTATTTTGGACAGAAGCGGCAGCATGAGCGGACTGGAAGCGGATACCATCGGAGGATTCAACTCTCTGATCAATAAGCAGAAAAAAGAAGACGGTGAGGCATTGATCTCCGCAGTGTTATTCGACGACCAGACAGAGGTTTTATATGACAGAGTTCCACTTGATCGTATCGAGCCGATGAATGATAAACAGTATTATGTTAGAGGATGTACGGCACTGTTAGATGCATTAGGCGGCGCGATTCACCATATTGGGAATGTACATAAATATGCGAGAGAAGAGGATCGTCCTGAGAAAACAATCTTTATTATTACAACGGATGGTATGGAAAATGCCAGCCGTAGATACACTTACGAAAAAGTAAAGAATATGGTAGAGCACCAGAGAAATAAGTATGGATGGGAGTTCTTATTCTTGGGAGCAAATATTGATGCGATCGCGGTGGCTGGAAGATTTGGTGTCCAGGCAAACAGAGCAGTCAACTATGAGTGCGACAGCGAAGGGACGCAGCTAAATTATGAAGTTCTTTCAAAAGCAGTGTCCAGAGTCAGAGCCTGTGCAGCACCGACAGCAGCGAAGGCATTTGATGAATGTGATGACTGGGCGGATGAGATCCACAAAGATTATAATAGACGGCACAGAGGGAATCGCCGATAAAATAGGGAGAAGATAAATGATTTATAACGTAAAAAGAATTGATGAAGATCTGGATTTCGGCTGTGAAGAACGAGCTGCGGATGATCCAGTAATGGCAATCGTTACACTTGTGAGTTTGTCAGGTGATGAACAGAAAATTAAGGCAGAAGATGCCATGCTTTATGATCGTGATATTAATGTAGGTGACCAGGTCTATTTCGATGAGGATAATAGACTTGAAAAAGTTTTAGATAATAATAGGATTACATCTCAGAAAGTGAAGGAATTAAAAAAGTGATCAGCGGTTAAAATGATTTTACTTTGAGAAACTGAAGAAATCGGTTTGGAGGAAAAATTATGACAGCACAAATAGGAGATATTTATAAGGTAAAAAACAAACAATTTACTGTCGTTGCCATGTCTGCACCAATGGTTTTTAATCCACATGATTATGGACTTGAACCTCAATCGCGTTGTACTGCGTGTTGGAGAGGATATTGGTGTGAATATAATATAGAGGATGATAAGTTATTTCTTCAAAATCTATATATGTATAATAGGGATGGAAATTATCCAGATATTAATGGGGTATCAGTATCTCCAAAAACTTATCATGATGCAAGATGTATCAGAGAAAAAAAAGAGGAAATAATAAAAATAGAAGATCATATGGGGCATCGTTTGTATTGCAACGTAAATCTACCGGTTTCTTATACGGGAAGGGTTCTTGTCGGAGATGAATTCATAAATAAATACTATATACATATGGGTTTTCAGCGAAGTTGGGCCTATAAGGTTCTAAAAGAATTTGTTTTTGAAGGAGGTTTACTTTTAGAGACAATAGACCATAGCATGATGGCAAGTAAAATAAGGAAAATAATAGATGATAGCGATGAAGATTTATATCATAAGTTAAGGAGTGATGTTTTCAGATTTGTAGAGGACAGTTTTTCTCTTGAGTATTCAACAAAAGCCTGGTGGATCCGTTGAAGGAGTAAGTATTAATCATTTACTGTAAAACCGCATGAAAGAAATTAAGTTCCGGTAGATGGGGCAGGGAAAAGAAATCATCTGGCGAAAGAAAAAGGGCAGAAAATAATGGAAGAGAAAATGAAAAAGATATTAGTGATAGAGGATGAACAGTATTTACAGAGGAGTATCCGGGAACTTCTGGAGAGGCATGGATACAAGGCGATGGCAGCGTATGGGGTTTCGGATGCCATGCAGTATCTTTTGAATAAAGAGGATATCGATCTGTTTTTGCTGGATGTCTGGCTCCCGGACGGGGACGGATTTGAACTGTGCCGCAGCATACGGAAATACAGCCTGAAGCCGATTATTTTTCTGACGGCCTGCGACGACGAGGAGTCTGTCGTGAAGGGACTGAATCTGGGAGGGGATGACTATATTGCCAAGCCCTTCCGGGCGGCAGAGCTGATTTCCAGGATACAGGCAAATTTGCGCAGGCAGGAGATCAGGGATACTGTAAAAATACAGAGGAGCGGCGCTCTTAAAATTGATAAAATGCAGGGACGGGCATACAAAGAGGAGAGAGAACTGGAGTTAGGCACAATTGAGTACCAGCTTTTGTTGATAATGATGGAAAACCCGAGGCGAATTGTGAAAAGAGAGAGGCTTTTTGAACGGATCTGGGAGGAATCCGGGAAATATGCAGAGGATAATACGCTGTCTGTGAGCATGAGCAGGCTTAGAAAAAAGATAGGGCCGGAGTATATCGAAACGATCCGGGGAGTGGGTTATCGCTTTACAAAACAAGTGGAGGAGAGTCTGGAATAGGAGAGTCGGATATGGCAGGGAGAAGACAAAATGTATGGATCGCAGTTTTTCTGCTGGGGATGCTTTTGCTGGCAGGAACAGAGATTTTTACCCATTTGGTGACAAGAAACTTATTTGTGGCGGAGCAGCAGAAGGTGATCGGAAAAATCTATGAGAAAAGCCCCAGGATATGCGAAGAGATCGTGCCGTACATGTTTGGGGAAAATGCTGGCAGAGAGGATGCGGAGAAAGGAAAACAGGCGATGGTAGCTCTCGGCTATACGGGAGAGGGAGCTTATTATCTGTATCAGAATACCGGATGGGAGCAGATTTACCTCATATCTTTTTTGATCCAGGCAGCAGTGGCGGCGAGCCTCTTCTGTCTGTTCCTGTATCTTGGGAAGAAAAACCGGGAAGAGGAACAGAGACTGATTCAGGACATTCGCAGGGCAAAGGAGCAAAAGGGAGAGCTGGAAACAGAAAAATACAGATTTTGCGGAAACGTGTTGGTAACGGAGATCTCAAAGGTATTGGAGACGCTTCATGCAAAGGAGCGTTATCTGGTTGAAAAAAATAAGCGCACACAGGCGTTTATCGAGAATATTGCCCATCAGATCAAAACGCCTTTGAGCTGTATTTCTCTTTCTATGGATCTGGTTTTGGAAAAGGAGGAGGGCGAGCAGCGGGAGAAGATCATGCAGTGCTTTTATTATCTGGACAGCATAGAGGCTCTGATGAAAAGACTTCTGGATATCGGACGTCTGGAAGCGGGAAAAATCCTGATGCGTAAGGAAGCTGTCTGTATGGAAAGTATTCTGGAAGAGGGCAGGGATGCTCTTTCGGATGGGGAAGACAGAATCATGATCGGGAAAGAGGATAAGGAATATGAAGAATATTATGGAGATGATGAATGGCTGAAGGAGGCATTTTCAAACCTTCTGAAAAACTGTCTGGAACATGATAAGAGCGGAGATAAGATTATGGTTTCTCTTTCCTATACAGCGGAAGGAATAAAAATAGTGATACGTGATCATGGGGAAGGAATTTCGGAAAAAGACCTGCCTCATATTTTTGACCGGTTTTATATACCGGAGACGGCAAAAAGCTCCCATACAGGGATCGGGATGAATCTGGCGAAGCTGATTATAGAAAAACATTTTGGAAGCATTAAGGTGATGAACCATGAGGAGGGAGGCGCTGTGTTTGTTGTGATACTTCCGGTATATGCCCTGAAAACGAAGAGTAATAAGGAAAAATAAGGATAAAAAGAATATGGATGTCACCTTCCTGTAAGGTTTATGAGATAAGCTAAAGACATAGAAAGGGGGGCGGATAAAAGTGAGCATATTTCTAAAAATGGTCAGAAAGGGATTAAAAAGAAGAAAAAAGGAAATGAGATATGTTTCAGTCGTTACATTTATTGCCGTGCTGTTTATGTCTTCTATTACGATGTTTCAAAACATTATGGACAGGTATCTGATGGAGACGAATTACCAGAATTATGGGGACTGGGTGCTTTCTGCCGTAAAAGATTACCAGGATCCGGGGGTGCTGTTTTCGGAGATCTCACATCCTTATCTTGCTGCGTCGGGCGTCTGCAGGACGGGGGAGATGCTGCTGGATAAAAAGAACGAAAAAAGCGGCGTGAGTCTGGGAACAGTGGATAATTCCGTGCGTGAGTTTGGAAATATTTCTCTCTATGAAGGGAGATTTCCGGAGGCGGAGGATGAGATCGCAATGGACCTGTCATCTCTTTCCGTGCTGGGATACAGCTATGATCTGGGGCAGTCGATACGGGTGGCGGTCCAAAAGGAAGAGGGGATTTTTGAAAAGGAGTTCCGTCTTGTGGGAACCGTAAAGAGCTTTGCGGAAAACTGGAAGCATCTGGGAGGATATTATCTGCCAAATGGCATTGTGACAGAGGAGGAGATGAAGACGGTGTGTGAGCCGCTTTATGTCACGTATTTTTACCAGCTTGACAGAAACTATGAAGATCTGAATATGGAGGAATTTACCACTGCATTTATGAAGCCGGGATTTATGCGGATGTATAACAGCTATGTGTATGAAAACAGGATCTGGGGATCCAGAGAGATGTTTCAGGCGGTGGAATTTATTCTGATCTTCATAGGCGCGCTGGCAGTGGGGTATCTGATGATGTCCTATGTGTCCCAGAGAAGGAAATGGTATTATCAGCTTCGCTGTACCGGTGCGAATCAGGCGCAGATCCGGATGATGATCCTGACGGAAACGGTGTCCGGAACCTTTCCCTGCGCGCTGGCGGCTATGATACTTCCCTATCTTGCGGGGGCGCTGATCTGTTATGGAGTATCGGTAAATTTAAAGATTCCCTATTTCTTTGTATTCCATCCGGAGGAATTTTTCAGGCAGTTGGGAGCAGCATTGGGAGTAATCCTGTTTTCCATACTGTGCGCATGGCTTGGCAGCAGGGATCAGAGGCTTGAGAGAAACACGGAAGAGGTAACGAAGCGTCAGGTGAAACGGCTGAGAAGGGATTCGAAAAAAAAGAGGAATGTGGCAAAAATCTTTCTGCGGCGGCAGAGGAAGCTGCACCCGTATCAAAATGCCGCATCTATTGTGTTTTCTTTCGCCGTTTGCTTCCTGTTGATCCTCTGCCTGAACCGGACCTACCAGACAGGGGCAGAGTATCAGCAGCAGAAAATATGGTTCCCGTACGATTTTGAAGCCCACGACTGCATAACAATAGAACAGATACGAGGAGACAGGGATTTAAAAGATGGTTATGGCGGGGCAACAGGCGACCTTTATGATATGTATCATGGGATTGATGAAGTTACCGTGGGAGAGATAGCGTCTCTGATCGGGATTGAGAAAACCAAACGGCAGGTATGGGATCAGACACACATCCTTCAATGGGAAAATAAAAAAGACAGCCCGATTGAACAGGCGCTGAAAAAAGGATATGAAAACGACACACTCAGCATCGTGGCGCCGGTCATGTTTCAGTATTATGAGGATAGTGAAAGAATATTGGAGGAATTAAAAAAGGGGTATCCGGAAGAATGTAAGCAGTTGGACGAAAATGCTTTCCGTGAAGGAAAGGAAATCATTTTGATGCTGCAGGATTTTGATATTTCTTTTACCGGTGATAATGGAAAGCTTTCTGAGACGACGATCCATTGCGGGGATGAGGTGGAGATTGTAGGTGCGGAGCGTTCGATGTCGGTTCCCCTGAAGCTGATCGACCATCTGGAGCTTCCGGGATTGCCGGAAGAGACGGTGGATCATGTGGACTTGCCGGGATATACCCCGGTAAAGGTGGGAGCCGTTATCAGAAACCCTTCCATCGCCTGGATCAGCAAGCGGGGATTGCATGATGTCCCTTATGGGATTTTTGGGTCGGAAAAGCTGGCGGAGCGCGTCGCGCAGGCGGATGGGCAGGAAATAAAAAGCAACAGGATTTCGGTTGATTTAAACAAAAACCAGTCCTTTGAATCGACACAGAAGCGCCTGGCGTCCATTTTTGAGGAAAACGGGATTGGTTACTGGTCAAATATGGAGGAAATTCAGGAGGCAAGAAATGCATATATAAGGAAATCCTGCATTTACGGCATCCTGTTCACGGTTATTTTATTTATTTTCCTTTTGCTGCAGGTTCACTTCCATCAGATACAGAATCAGCACAGGGAGAGGGACTACCGGCTGCTGAAGCAGCTTGGCATGGAACATACCTTTTTCCGGCTTATGACGGTGAAGGAGGGGATGATGCGGGCGGTTTGGATGCTCCTTGCTGTCCCGTGCAGCTATGGGGTTATGGCGTATATGCACTATCTGACGGCAAAAAAGGATTGTCTGGAGGGTGTGCAGATATGGTCAGAGCCTTTGGGAGATTTTACCGGAGATCCGTACTGGATCACTCTGGACCGAATGCGTGCTTATACAGATCTGGGAAATACGATGATCTTTGTGATATTGCTGATCCTTGGCGTAGTAGGGATTGGATATTTTTCAGCGAGAAAAAAGGAGGAGTCAGTGTGAACACGGTATTAAAAGTAACGGATATAGCAAAAACATACGGAAACGATAAGGTCAAAGTACACGCCCTGAAACAATGCACCCTGGAATTTGAACAGGGTGAGTTTGTAGCTGTCGTGGGAAAGAGCGGTTCCGGCAAAACGACCCTGCTGCGGATTCTGGGAACTTTGGAACAGCCGGACGGGGGAGAGGTGATCCTGGATGGGGAAAACGTATTGAAGCTTTCGGATAAAAAACTGTCCGCCATCCGGCGCAGAAAGATTGGTTTCATTTATCAGGATTACAGCCTGTTCCCGGAGTATACGGCTTATGAAAATATCGTCATGCCGATTCATCTGGATGGCCTGAAGGAAAATGAAAATGTGGTAAAGGAGACGATGGAAACGCTGGGGATCCTTTCCTGCAAAGACAAGTTTCCGTCGGAAATGTCGGGCGGGGAACAGCAACGGACCGCCATCGCCAGAGCGCTGTGCGTCTCCCCTTCCGTCATCCTGGCGGACGAGCCCACCGGAAACCTGGATGCGGAGAATGCAAATGAGGTGGTGATGCTGATGAGCAAGGCGGCTAGACTTTATAACCAGACCATCATCATGCTGACTCATGACAGGCAGATGGCAGATTATGCGGACAGGATTTTGACAATCCGGGACGGGGTGGTTGATGGTTATTGTTGATGAGGGGAGGGTTTCTCGTTAGTTATAAGTTTCTTTTAAAATGGATTTGATTTCTGGTATCGTTTTTTTGCCCCCGTAATTTTTTAATATAAGCGATCAGCTCCACGCTTTCCACCCGCTTGTAGCGTCTGGTAAGATTTTCCTCCGCCTGTTCAAAGGGCAGCATTCCCTCTTCTGTGTAGAATTTGAGCGTGCTGTATCTTGCGCCGGTCAATCTTACCAGTTCCCCAATCGTTACATATTCTGAAGTTTCTATGACCTCCATTCGTCTCTGTCTTGACATCTGCTCAACTCTTTCTGATAATTTTTTATAAACTTAATTTCTTATAACAAAACTTTTTCTCACAAAATTCCTATGGTAGAACGGGGCGGTTCTCACCAGTAGGCAGGGATAAGACTGGCTCCCTGAACGGGTATTTTGCAGATCCGCCTCGTCGTGGGAAATATGCGGTAATAGGAAGTATTATCCACCTTTAAAAGTGTCTCTCTGCCTATTTTTACTTCCTGCACATAATGTCCCATGCTTCCAAGAAACTCCATTACAGCAATTCGTCTTTCTTTTATGTTTGTCCCTAAGACTACGAAATCGACAAAGATGGATTTTCGTCTTTCCATATAAGGAAACAGGAGATTTACGCCTTCTAAATAGGGATTTTTGAATACGTTATCCTTCGCTTTCAGGAATTTCTTTGAAAAACTCTCCGTCGCGCTGTGAAACTCAGCGTGCCACAGGCTTTGGTAAAACTCATTCTCTGCGCTTAGATCGATCATTCTTCTATGCACCTGATTCTGCTCTGACAGAGAAAACAGGTCATGCATACATCCGCTTTCCCGAAGCAGCCACAGAAGAATGGCACACTCGGTGGATATTTCCCCTTCTTCTAATATTTCCGCCCGCAGTCCTTCTCTGAGCCTGAGGTACGTCTCTTCTTCACTTCGGTAGGCTTTCAGATCCGTTTTTGAGGTGTAATAATTTATATCACATCCGAGAATGTCAGGAACCTCTTCTAACAGGCCGTCTGCCTCTAATATACCGGAAATCTCTTTCTCCAGTTCTGCTCTTTCTTTTTTCTTTAGATTTTTTGCATTTTGCAAAGCTTTTTCCAGTTTTGTATGAAAAGCGGAAAGATCAGATTCCTGATCGAAAGGAATCCCGTCTTCCAATACCTTTGCCGCTGCAATCGCCCGCATCACGGCGTTTTTGGCGAGAGATGGGTGAAGACTTTCCAGTCCGTCCAGGGCGATCAGTGCATATTGCTGAGATAAAATCAAATCGTTCATAACGGTATCCTCCTTCTCATTCATTCCAAAACTTACTACTTACTACTTATTACTTACGATTTAACAATAGCTTAACGGAAATGATTTGTCAAGATATTTTTGCCTTTAGATTCTATGATTTGTTACTATATCACAGCCCCTCCACACTGCATTCGCAATCCCGCACGCTGCCGCGTGCTTTCTCGCCCTTACGGGCTAAGATTGCTCATTTGGTGGAGGTTCCTGCTTCGCAGTCAGATTTGGAGAATTCAATCAGTCGCTTACGTGCAAACATGACGCGCCTGATTGAATTCTCCAAATCGGTTGTGAATAGTAACTATGATTTATTTTATAGAAATGCTTGCTTATATTCCACTTGTAGAATATAATAAAAATGAAACCAGCAGGTACATGGCAATCGTTCTGCTGTTGCGGTATTTGAAATGCAGGAGGGTACAGGAAAATGCTGAAGCATGGAATTTTAGGACTATTGAATTATCATGATATGACAGGATATGAGATCATGCAGACATTCCGGGATTCCCTGCGCTTTTTCTGGAGTGCGCAGACCAGCCAGATCTACCGGGAACTGCAGAAGCTGGATGAAAAGGGATGGGTGAAAAAAACACAGGTACTTCAGCAGGGAAAGCCGGATAAAAATGTTTATTCGATCACAGTGAAAGGAAAGAGTGAGTTATTGAGGTGGCTTTCGGACGGAGACCTGGGTCTGAACCCGCGCACACCGATCCTCATGAAAGTTTTTTTTATGGGGGAAAGGAGCCGGGAAGAAAATATCAACTATTTTAAAAGCCTGAAGGCGTACTGCAGTATGTTTTTGGAGGGTCTTTCCGATGTTCCTGCATCTATTGATTTCTATAAGGAATATATTGATGATAAGGATAAGGCGCTGTACTGGGAGATGACGGTGGAATATGGCCGCAGAAATATGCAGATGTACATAGAATGGGCGCAGAGCTGTATTGACCGGCTGGAGAAGGACGGCAGCCTGTAAAAGCCTTGTGACGGTAATCGTTCAGAGCTCTGAACGGCTGCCCGTAATCCACGAAAGAAAAAGCGGAGGGATGCAGTATGGATAAAAGAAAAGGATTGAATGCAGATCAGTTAAAATTGATCGCGATTGCGGCAATGACACTGGATCATCTGACCTGGACCTTATGGCCAGGTTATTCGAGGGAATGGTGGGTTATGATTTTTCATATTTTAGGGCGGCTGACAGCGCCCATCATGTGGTTTTTTATTGCCGAAGGATATCATTACACCCATGATATTAAAAAATATGCAGCGCGGCTGTTTTTCCTGGCGGCAGTATCGCATTTTGCCTACAATTTCTGTTTTGGGATGTCCTTCGTTCCGTTTACGAAAACGGTATTTAACCAGACGGGAGTCGTATGGTCGCTGGCGTGGGGCCTGGTCCTCTTATATATCAATGATCAGGAAAAAATAAAACAATGGCAGAAGATCCTGTGCATTGCGCTGATCTGCCTGATCACCTTTCCGTCTGATTGGAGCTGCATCGCGACAATGTCTATTTTATATATGGGCGTAAACCGGGGAAATTTCAGAAAGCAGATGGGATGGATGATGTTCTGGACTTTGATGTATGCAGTCGTATACTTTGTGTTTATTGACCGGGTTTATGCAGTGATTCAGCTCGGAACCTGCCTGACAATTCCGCTGCTGCGTCTTTATAACGGAAAAAAGGGTTCCTGGAAAGGGATGGGAAAGCTGTTTTATGTTTATTATCCTGCACATCTGGTCATCTGCGGGATTATCCGTATCCTTTTGTGGGGAGTGGGAGTCTCTACAGGAACGGCGAATTTTTAGAAGGATCTGGCATACTGGAAATATTATATTGTGCAAGGAGTTAAAGATCGTAAGGCTGTCCGGAGAACGGGAGCTTTACGATTTTTGTTGTAAAAAAGAATTGACAGAAGGAGATGATTGTGCTTAAATAAACATATGAACAGTTATTCATATGTTTGAATTTGGAGGGATTTCTATGAGCAAAATATATAAATCTATGGAGCATGGTCATGGTGATGGCTGTGATCATGAGCATCATCACCATGAGCACGAAGAGACATGCGGCTGTGGTCATGAACATCATCACCATGACCATGAAGAAGGCTGTGGCCATGAGCATCATCATGACCATGAAGAAGGCTGCGGCTGCGGCCATGAGCATCATCATGACCATGAAGAAGAATGTGGCTGCGGCCATGAGCACCACCATCATGAAGAGCATGTACCGCATGTGCATGTGGGGGATGAGGCCATCAGGCACACATTCCTCTTAGAGCATCTGGGATGCGCCAACTGCGCGGCGAAGATGGAAAGGAAAATTGCAGAGCTTCCGGGCGTGCAGGATGCAGTTATTACTTTTTCTACGAAGCAGCTCTGGCTCTATGCGGCAGACGGGGCGTCGATGCTTCCGAAGATTCAGGAGATCTGTACATCCATCGAGCCGGAGGTTCATGTAGTTCTTCGGGATGCGGCGTCCAGTACCGTAAAAAAGGATAAGGAAGAGGAGCAGAAAAAGAAAAGGGAAGAAAAGAAGGAGCAGAAGAGGGAGCTTGCCGAAATCCTGACGGGTGCGGTCTTGTTTTTAGCAGGTATGGCTTTGGAAAGAACAGATTTCGGCGTGCAGGCCGTGCTTCCTGTATTTATTCTTGCCTATCTGATCCTCGGAGGAAAAGTCGTTCTGACAGCCCTTAAAAATATGGGAAAAGGTCAGATTTTTGATGAGAATTTTTTGATGAGCCTCGCTACGATCGGCGCATTTGCCATTCAGGAATTTCCCGAGGCGGTGGGCGTGATGCTTTTTTACCGCATGGGTGAATATTTTGAGGATGTGGCTGTGAGAAAGAGCCGCGGACAGATCATGGAGGCCGTGGATATGCGGCCGGAGGTGGTAAATCTGGTGGAAGAGAAGGACGTCAGGGTAGTGGGCGTGGAAGAAGCATCCGTAGGAGATATTCTTCTGGTGAGACCGGGCGACAGGATTCCCCTTGACGGCAGGATCGTGGAGGGCGACAGCCGCATAGACACCTCGCCGATCACAGGGGAGCCGGTGCCGGTGAGGGCATCTGTGGGAGACGAAGTGCTGTCGGGATGTGTCAACACTTCCGGGCAGCTTAAGATCCGTGTAGAGAAACCGCTCTCCGAATCTATGGTGACGAGA
>ENA-OPVH01001279-OPVH01001279.1-human-gut-metagenome-genome-assembly--contig:-NODE-1279-length-12968-cov-1.895919_pt1 | contig 12968 bp, 11 predicted proteins | sample MGYA00241494_ERZ501980 | MGnify/ENA primary metagenome ERZ501980 (study PRJEB25962, sample SAMEA1964914) | human gut metagenome | biome: human gut; feature: human-associated habitat; material: faeces... | reverse complement strand
CCTTCTTTCTCGGAATTCCCTATACTTGAATTATACAGGAAGCTCCTGATAAGTGTTCTGGTTCTCCTTCTATCCTTCCAGAATAGTTTGTTGGGTAAAGTACTCCGGAACAGCGCGGCATAGAAGCCATTCCCCGCCATACCGACCACTTTCCTTTCTGGAGAAAGTGATGGGAAAATAGATATCTGTAATTGTTCCTTTATAAGAAATTCTCCATTATCTTACAAGTAAAAATCCAATGACAGGTCCCAAAAAGATAGCGATATAAATTAACGTGATCCACGGCTGATAATCAACGTAAAACTCCTTGAACGATAAGCTCCACGGATGCTTAACAATCACCCAGCCAAAAACATCAAATACAACGCAAATACCTGACCATATGGCGCCGGTGATCAGCGCTTCTGTTATGGTGGGCCGCGCCAATCCTCCCATGTATAAAAAACCAAACAAACTAAACAAAATGATGTTATATACCGGATGCCACGGCTTGGTTTTTTCGTAGCCTTCCCCCATAGAATCTTTGTCCATTGGCTTCATATGTAAAACATAAATATTGAATACAGTGTGCAGTATCCCTATCCCTGTCACTAAGAGATAGCACACCCAAAACCAAAGCATGGACGATCCAAAATCTTGCATGATTATTTCCTCCATCAATTTCATGTTTCACGTCTTATATCCCCTTTAAATATCTTGGCAGAACAGTCCATGACGGTTACAGTACGCAAAGAGCTTCCCGTGTCCCATTCTGCGGAACCGAAGTTCCGGCTGCTGTTCCGGATAGAGCTTCTCCATCTGAATGCCATTGTCTGAAACGTAGGCGATGAAGGAAATAAAATGCCCTTTTTCCATAGGGTGATCCAGAGAGATGAACAGCTCATCCTCCACGTTTCCCACCACAATCCTGTGCGCTCCATCCGTTGTTTCTTCCTCCAGCGGGGGCAAACGGATCCCGCAGCAGGAAAACGCTCCTTCTCCCATTGCATGGATCACATTGCCGCAGATGGGGCAGACATAGAATTTGCTCCGTTTCATATTCGCGGACACATTTGCGTTGGCGGCAATGTCTCCGGTCAGAAGCTCCGGTACAGAGACCGATAGTGCCCCGGCCAGCTCGGAAAGAAGACTGATGTCCGGAAATCCCCTGCCCGATTCCCGCACTTAAAGATATTGGTTATGTATGAGTGCCTACGCCCATTTGCATAGGCACTCATATCTGTTGTTTTACTCAATTTTGCCGATCAAGCGGTAGTAGATGTCAATATTCTGCTCACGCATACCGTCCACGGTGGTTGCTTCGTGAATGACGATCTTCTCAATCAGCGTATTCAAAAGCTCCGCTGTCAGTTCGGTGGGATTGGCATACTGTTTGAGAAGTGAAATCCAAGTCTCCGCATCGACAGTTGTTTGCTTTTCAGATTCAAGCTCGGCAGACAGCCTTTCGATCTTCTCGGTAAGCTCCTGCTGCTCGGTCTGGTATTTCTGAGACATCATGTTGAAGTTGTACTCCGTGATACGACCGTCCGACCAGTCCTCATACAGCTTCGCAAACTTGCGGTCAACCTCTGTTCTGCGCTTTTCGGCTCTTGTAAGCTCTGCGCTCTGCCTTTTGGCGTGGGCGGCAAGCTCCTGTTCGCTTCCTTTCAAAAGACGATGCAGAAGCTCCTTTTCATCCAACTGCGCCTTTCTCCACAAATCCTGTATTCTTGTCAGAACATAGTGGTAGAGGTAGTCATAGCGGATGTAGTGGGCAGAACATTGTTTTAATCCCTGTCCGTATTGACTGCAAGTGTAGTGGCTGTAAGGCTTGCTGTTCTGTCTGTTCGTACCGAAGCGCATCGACCATCCGCAGTCTGCACACTTCACCAGACCAGAGAAGATCTGCGTGGTAGCGTCCTTTTGCTGTCTGCGGCGGCTGGCGATCTGTTCCTGCACCTGTTCAAAGACTTTCTTTGAAATAATGGCTTCGTGGGTGTTCTCCACTCTAAACCATTCTTCCTGCGGCTTGCGTATCTTTTTCTTGTTCTTGTAGGAAATGTTGGTCTGCTTGTTGTGTACGCTGTTGCCGATGTAGGTTTCGTCTTTTAAGATGCTCTTGACCTGTGCCAGCGTCCATGCGTAGGATTTTTCCTCCGGCTGTCCCTCGTAGATATGAGCGAATGTCCCATATCGCTGATAGTTCAACCAACCGGCAGTAGGAACGTGTTCATCCACCAATACTCTTGCGATCTTGGCAGCACCCGCCCCATGATAGGCAAGGTCAAAGATTTTTTCGATGATCCAGCGTGTCTCCACATCAATCACAATGGCGTTCTTGATTTCGGGGTGTCGGACATACCCAAGGGGCGCATAGGCAAAGGTGCGTTCTCCTGCGGCAAACTTGGCATGAAGTGCGGTCTTGACCTTGCGGCTGGTGTCCTTGGCAAACCATTCGTTGAACAGATTCTTGAAAGGAACGAAATCGGACAAGCCTTTCTTAGTGTCCTCGTTCTCGGATACGGCGATATATCGCACTTGCTTCTCCGGGAACTCGTATTCCAGATAGTAGCCGACCATGATGTGGTCACGTCCGAAGCGGCTGAGGTCTTTTGTCACGATGCAGTTTACTCGTCCTGCATCCACATCTGCCATCATTCGCTTGAAATTCGGTCTTTCAAACGTAGTGCCACTCCATCCGTCGTCGATGTACTCACCGACCACATGAAGCTCCTGTTCTTTTGCGAACTGCTGTAAAATGGTGCGCTGGGTCTCGATAGAAACGCTGTCGCCATAATTCTCGTCATCACGGCTCAGTCTCATATATAGTGCTGTATTGTACGGTTGTTTCATTAAAAATCCTCCTGTTCGTGAAACAACCCACGCTTACAATACTTTCCTATGATACATTATACCATAAGCGTGGGCTGTGATTCAATTCGATTCTGTGAACAATTTTCTGAATTTTATGCGGACACGGTCTGTCCTGCGGCGAAGCGGACGAGGTTCAGAATCAGATCTTCCATGGTCTGTCCGTTGGGCGAGAAGAACTCCGTTACCTTTGTGCGGGTATTGCCGCAATAAAAATACTTCGTTCCGTCAGGCTCGGTGACATAGAACGAAGTATTCTCTAAAGTAGGCTCCGGCTCGTATTCTCCACGCATCCTGCGCCATTCATCATCCTGCTCCTTGGGAGGGGCAAACATCGGCTCATCGCAGTCGCAGATGTCGATAAAGGCACAGGCTTCGATGATCTCCCACAAGGAAAGGTCATCACGCATCATCATTTTGTTAAGCTGGGTTACGGTATAGGTCTTGTTTTTCTTCTTCATAGGCAAAATCCTTTCTTATCGGTTAATATCGTGTTTCTGAGTGCTGCGGTGGGTGTACGCTTTGATGATTTCCGGCGGGATGCGGTCGAGAATACCCTTAACACGCTCATAATCGCTGTGCAGTCTCATTTCCTGCAGCTTCTTGACGGTGCTTTCTTTCTGACTTTCTTCCAGAGCAGCGGTCAGCTCGTCATTTTTCTTTTCCAATGCTTTCTGCTTGCCGTCTGCCGTCTTGAAGAACTTTTCATATTTCTTCATCTGCGTTTCCATGGCAGCAACATCGGGGATATACTTTTCAAGAAATGCCGCAATCTGTGCGGAACGCTCCTTGTAATTGGTGAACTTCATATCGGAGAGCAGTTCAGCCAACTTGTCATGCTGCTTGGTCAGACGGGTCATTTGCTTGAATACCCTTGTGGGGATGTGGTCACGCCCGGTCTCGCTGGCACTCTCGCCACGCTCCAGATCGGGGTATTTCTTAACCATGTGTTCCCAAAACTTGTCCTGCCACTCTATCAGCTTCTTCCTGTTACCCACAATCTCCTTGGCGCACAGCCTTTTATCCTCCGTCAGAGGGACAAAACAAAGGTGCATATGGGGATTTTTCTCGTCCAGATGCACCACAGCGGATATAATCGTTTTCGGGTCTTGGTGTTCCCTGATAAAGTTCAGCGCCTCCTGAAAATAGGCTTTGATTTCAGCTTTTTTCTTGCCCTTGAAGAACTCCGGCGAAGCGGTAACAAGAGCTTCCACCACACGAATGCTGTCGGAGCGTGTGCGGCAGCCTGCTTCTTTGATCTGACGCTCGGATTCTGCTCGGTATTTTCGCTCCGGCTTGATGAGGTGGAAGTTAAGGTGTGAACGGGTAGGGTCAATGTCGGGGTTGCTTTCGTATTTCTCCTTGGTGCGCTCGTTATGAGCTTCAATACCGCTGATCTCCGGTCCCTTGTACTTGGCAAAGCGTAAAATTGCATACTGCGGTACTGCCATTATCTGTCACCTCTCTTTCTCCATACGATTTCAAAGCCCAGCACATCGGCAAGCTGCACCGCTTCGGTATAACGGAGCGATTCACGCTGGAGCTTGTTGGATAGATTGGAAACGCTGTCGCTCCATCCATATTCATCCGAAAGAAGGTCAACGACCTCCTGCATGGTCATGCCCTGTCGCACGATGTACGACTTGATTTCATTTCTCAAATTCGATTTCATATAAAAATTCCTCCATAAATTCGTGATATTGGTTTTCTGTGCGGTGAACTGACATCACCGACAAATGAGATTTTCAAAGATGGTGTTTTCCTCTCAGATTTCGTTCTGCGTAGTCCTGTTCATAACAACACCCTATCGGGTTTACTGCTTTGTGGGAGAGCAGACCTAACAGGAAGAAATACCACATATCCGTGAATTGGCTTTACTGCTCAGTAAATCACCGAATGATGATTTTGATACTTCCTGCGGTGTAAATCTTCACGGATTGCACAAGGCTTGATTTTGAACATTGATTTTTCCCCTCACTTTCCATGCACATATAGCGGTGGAGTTGAAAACTGCCGTACGTACTGTACGGTACGTACAGCACTTTTTCACTTCGCTCACCATTTCAGAAAAGGCATCTTTGCCAAGACCTCAATGCCAATAAAGCCACGGACACGCTTGCCGTTTACATGAATGTTGTTGGTAGCTTCCACATTGTAAAGTCTCTCATTTTGGGCAAGCTCGGAACTAAGGTGATTAGCTGACATGGGTTTTCGCACATTGTCCTCACACCACAGCTTGTAGGCTTCATAGATTGCCTTGGAGCTGGCTTGTGCATCTGCCTTGAAGCGGATATATCCCTCCGATTGCAGGAACTCAATGACATTGTTGCTGCTGCGCTTAACGGTTTCCACATTCTCAATGGCTTGTCCGCTGATGGTGAACTGATAATTGTTTGCAAGCAGCCTGTGCAGCCCCTCCAAGCACCACAGGAAGATACCCTCCATCTCGGACATGAGCTTTTCCGCGAGAAAAGGATCGTCGGTACGGTCAGCGGGTCTGTCCTTGGTGGTCAGCACGATCTGACGGCGAAAGAAACCGTCCGATTGGTCATGCAATGCAGTCAGCGCACCGTTGCCGAAGCATAAAAAACGAGCGTACAGTTGGCTTTGATAGCTCTGTACGCCCTTGCGCTCCAAGTCCATCTTGCACTCAGCTGTAACAATGGACTTGATATAGTTGGTTTTGGGAAGTGCGCTCATATCCATATCATCGTCCACCATTAGCAGCTTGTTTTCCAGATCAGCTCGGCTGAAACGGTTGTTTTCGATTTTCTGGATGCTTGTAGTGTTCATGCTGTCACCAAGAATGGAGCGCATCACAAGCCCTATACGGCTCTTACCCTCGCCGCCTTTGCCTATGAGCATGAGCATCTTCTGTCTGATATTGTCAATATTACTTTACACTTTTTTCTCAAGGATGTTTGATCTATGCTGCCTCCTGCAGTGAATCATAGTATTGCTGTCTCTTAATCATAGGAGGTAAGCCACCATTAGCAGAACAGATTCTCCTGTTGTTCCAATAACTGACGAAGTATCTCCAGATAAGTGTTTTTAACTGTTCTACTGTCATTGCAGTAGTGTCGTAGCGTCCATAGAGTAATTCCTCTTTAAATCTTGCCCACATGCTTTCGCATCTGGCATTGTCATGGCATCTGCCTCCTGCACTGTTCATGCTTTGGCGAATGCCATATTTATTGATTGCTTTACGGTATAATTCGCTTGTATACTGTGTGCCCCTGTCACTGTGAAGGATTGCACCACAAAGCATTGGATATGTTTTAACAGCATTATCCAAAGTCTGTTCGCACAAGGTTGCTTTCATATTTGTATCCATAGCCAAACCCAATACTGCCAGATCATAACAGTCAAAGATGGCAGAAACATAGAGTTTTCCGTCAGAGGCTTTTATTTCCGTCATATCGGTTACACATTTTTCAAGCGGTTTTTCTGCTGTAAAGTCGCGTTTTATTAAATCATCTGATTTGCGGGCTTCTTTGTCCGCTTTTGTAATGCCGTTTGGCTTGCGTTTGGATTTATGACTAAGACCAATTTCTTCCATGACACGATAAACGGTTCTCTCGCTTGGAATAGGAACTCCATCAGGCTGTTTAAGCTGTAATGCCTGATACATGCGGATTCTTCCATAAGTATCATTGCATTCATCTTCGTTGCAGATATCCAGCATAGCATCTGCCAGCAACTGATATTTCCATGGTGCATCCTTTGTTTTCAGATAATTATGGAATGCCTGCCTGGAAACTTTGAGTGCCTTACAATAGGAAGAAATTTTGCCCTTAATCCTGCCGTCATCCGTTTTGATTGCAATAAACATTAGTCTCTGTTTTTTGCTGACTTCCGACGGCTGGCTGCGAAAAAAGCACTGGCTTCTTCGAGAAATTCATTTTCTTCCTTTAAACGGCGAATTTCTTTATCCTGTTCTTTAACACGCTTTCTAAGTTCGATAAGTTCATCGTTAAGGGATAATGCTGTTTTAGGTGTATGAATAGCTTCATTTGCACTGAGACGGCCTTCTTTGAAGGCTTTTATCCAGCAATAAATAGTTCCATCAGGAACACCTAATTCTTTCGCTGCTTTATGTCCCCCTATTTCCTGAGCAAGTTTTACAGCCTGTGCTTTAAATTCGTTGTCATAAGATTTTTGTGTACGTTTTATTGACATAATTTTTCACTCCTTATTCTCTGTTGATTATATATCAAAATCCTTGAGAATAGGGTGTCAACTTTATTTATACAACATCAGTCCCTTGGTGGACGGGATAAGGCAGTACCCCAAATACTCCTGCAAAGTTGGAATATCCTCCGACACAAGCAGATCGGACAAAAAATGCAGCCATTTCTGCGGCTGCGGTGCGTTCGGATTGTAGTTGACCCTCATGCGGTTATTGCAGTAGGTCTTGTCCCCGGTAAAAGTACCGTTCAAGAAATAAGTGCCGTTTGCCACATGAATACGGTCTGTTTCAATGGGCAGTGGGTCTGAATATGCCATGAGTTTGACGGTATCGAAAAGGCTTTTTACTTTCTTTGCAATACCGATACTCTGACAGGTCATGACCTCATCCAAGATCATCTGCTGGATTTTGCCCTCGTCCTCAATCATGCCGTCCACGGTGAACAGACGGTTGCGGACGCATTTCATCGGGTGCTGATGCAGAAACGAAGCACAGAAAGCAACCTCGTCAATCATCTTTCCGTCATACCAAGAGGGCTGCTCCATGCCATCAAAGTTCTTGTTCGCCAATATGCTTTTCCTCCTTCCTTGCCTTTTTCAAATGCTTCTGTAATTTTTGCAGCTTGCCATCGGTCATCATCATGTCGATAACATCGGTGCGCTCGTAGGAATCTCCCATAATCAGGAGATCCACCAGATACTCCACATAATCGAGCGTGTGGCAGGCTTCCACAAAACGATCATCCTGCGTGTCCTCCGGCGATCTCGGCGCATACAGCACTTTCCATTCTTGTAGCTGTTTCATATACTCCAAGAGCGCAGAAAAGCACAGCTTCTCATTTTCTCTGAGTCGCTGTGCTTCGCTTTTCCTATTCTGTTTTTCCTGCATTGCCTTGTCGGGTGGCTTGTCCGGCGTGATGCCGAAGTCATATGCCAGCTTCTTTGCCGCATCGTACAGGGACAGACTGTAGAGTTTGGATGTGAGGTCGATCACGTCCCCATGCTCGCCGCAAGCGTAGCAATGGTAGTGGTCATCGTCCACAAACAGGCTCGGGTTGCGGTCATTGTGGAATGGACAGAGTGCTTTGCCGTGACGGTTGACCTCTACGCCGTAATGTGCGGCAGCTTCAATCGTTGAGACTGCCATTTTGATTTGTGTAAATAAATTGATGTTTGTGTCCTCCTGTGAGAAAATAGTTTTTTCAGCTTCGCCGTTCTGCCCGATGTCGTTCCTGCCCGGGAATCTCACCCCGGCGTTGCTTCGCTCATATCATCGCAAAGTCGTATCCCCATCGGACGGTCATGAAATTTTCAATGATCTGCGTGTCTTACATTTATATTTTAGTAAAAAATCACACTCTTTCCCGTATATCCGAGAGGTAGGAAAAGTGTAACGAAAATGCGAATTTTCCACGCTTTTGGACACAAAAGCAAAAAAGTATGATATAATATAAAAAAGCCGAAGAAGGAGGCTGATATATGCAAGTAAAACTAACTATCGGAGAGCGATTGAAAGATTTGCGGGTCGAGCGAAAGCTGACCTTGGAGCAGCTTGCCGATGAGGTGGGCATCTCCAAATCTGCTCTTGGAAAATATGAATCGGATAACGGCAAGGACATCAGCCCGTACAGCATTTCGCTTTTGGCTGACTATTACGGTGTTTCCTCCGACTATCTGATGGGACGGACAGAAACAAAAAATCACCCAAACACAGCCCTGCACGAGCTGCATCTGAGTGATGATGCGATAGATGTATTAAAGACCGGGAATTTCAATCACCGGCTGTTGTCGGAGATGATCTGTCATAAGAATTTCCAGACCTTGATGCTGGATGCGGAAATTTATGTTGACCGAATTGCGGATATGCGGATTCACGATATGAACGCCGTATTGGAGGCTGTGCGTCACATGACGCTGGCAAAGCATAAAGGCGAGGAAGAAGATTTGCATTTGCGAACATTGGCAGTTGCCCAGGTGCAGGAGGAAGAATATTTCGGTCACGTTGTATCGAAAGACATGGCGGCAATTCTCCACGACATAAGGGATGCTCATAAAACAGACAGCACCACCGCAGACCAAACATCAGCGGCGACGCAAGTACATCAGCAATTAGAAAACGCTGTGAACTTTGAGGGTAGCTCCGAAGAAAAGAAAGCAAAGGCTTTGCTTACCACACTCGGAATTGATTACGATGCAATCACAATGGAGCAGTTCGTCAATCTGATCGACGTGCTGAGACTGTCCAAGCACATGAACAGTCCCATCAGCCAAAGAGGAAAAACGACCATGACCCACGGCAAGGGCAAACGGAAGAAACGCTGAAACGAGAGAACGGGGGAACGTCGCTGCGGCGGATTTTATATACCTCTTGCGCCCCCGTTGGCACAGCAAATCTCTCCGCTTCGCTGCAAGATTTCCTATGCCAACTACACACGAACAGTCGGATTTTGCTCATGCTAAATCCTTCGTTTTGTGTAGCTTTCAGCCCACAAAATCCGCCTATTCTGCTGCCACCGAAAAGTGTCTGTCGAGTGTGGGACAGCCCCTTTCCAGCGTCAGCGGTCGCCAAAGGTATAACACACTAGACTTTGCAAGCAAAATCGTGTGCCAACAGGGATGCTCTCGCCCCTATTGGAAACCCAGAGCCGAGGGATTTCACCCCTCTGGATACCCCATATATTTTCCTCGAAAATGGTACCCAAACTGTAAAAATGCAGTTTGACACCTTTTCTCAGAAAATACAAAACCGCTGTAATTTCCATCCTAAACGGGGATGAAAATTGCAGCGGTTTCTTTTTGCCGCACTCACGAAACAAACACTAATAGTTTGTTCGTCATGTGTGCAAAGCAAGAAACAAGTGCGATGACGGGCGGAACCATCATCGCACTTGTTTCAGTTTATAATACAGCCAAGGATAACTATGAACTCTTTGATGATACTGTCAAACCTCGATTCCGTCTATAATAACTTTAGGCGGTATGAGTGACTGTTCTCCATGAGAAGCAATATGCGCAAGCAAAGTATCTTTTGTAACAGTGCCGTCAGTCTCAACATTGATCGTTAAGAAGAAATAATTCTTTTCGCCCAGACTGATATAGGCATCTGCCTTTGTTATGCCGGGGTATGCTCGAAGAATTTCTTCAACCTTGACTTGGTCAGGATACAAACGTCCAAGCAATCCTTCGTTCATAACAGTACGACCGCTTGCTTCCAGATAATCCACAGTTCCGTCAGGCAGAATACGAGCAGTCTTTCCGACAGGATGACCATCCACATACAGTTCGCCCCATCCGCCAACGGGCTGAATGCGACCTCTGCGATCCAGAATCTTTTTCTGTGCATCCGCAGGGAAAAGATGTGCAGGCAGATGATTTCTCAGGCTTCCGATGGTTTCTTCTTCTGCCATAGCTCCGAGGATAGCATCCATCGCTTCCATGAAGATGGAAAGCTGCTGCTGTTCAAAGCGATTTTCCCAATAGCGCAGCTCGTAGAAATAACCACCGTTTGCTGCATGAACCATCAGGTGGAACGGCAGGGAGTCCAGACGCATGGGAACCATCTGAGCTGGAGCTCCGCCCAATTCACCGTGACTGAACAAATCGCCCTGATACTGAATGAACATTTCGTCTGCGTGCAGCGTATGAATATGACTGCACATAGACTCCATAATCTGACGAGCGGAGCTGTGGAACATATCAGACAACATCTCATCATCGCTGAATGTATGGCGATAATTATAGGTGACGAACAAACATCCAACCAATCGTGCCCAACGGCTGTCTGTTCTGCCGTTGTGAATACTGGTGGACAACGTATCATCACGATCGCTGAAAATGCTGATGCACTGATTAAATGCAGTCAGGAACACAACATTATCTGAGACGTTGTACTTATGAGAGATTTTTTTCATCTTCTCGCTATTGATCTGCGTGAAGATGCCACGCAATGCCGCATTCTCTCCTTTAGAGAGTTCCTGCTTACCCGGACGATTCAGAATTGTTCTATTCAGACGCATATCTCCTAAGAGATCCATCCAATACTGGATATTTGGTGTATGCCTTCCAGTCTCGAAATTATAGCGTTCTTCCCGGATGTACTCATAGAAAGAGTAGGTTTCTTTTTCAACATCTTTTCCGATATACAACGAATTGAGATTGTCAAGCAGAATACTCAGCGTGACACCGTCACTGATCACGTGTGCAATATCGAAAAACAGATATTTGTCCCCTTCAACTTCATACAGCCCGATATGATACAGCGGTTCTCCTTCGGTGTACATATAGGGATAGATCAGACTGTCCTTGCATTCTTCCCATTCTGCCTGTGTCATTGTATGGATCGGAATGTTAACCGGACGGTTGTCGTCACGAAGGCTGACATAATATCCTTCCGGTGTAGGCTGAATCACATTGCGGAGAATCGGGTGGATGTCAAACAACTTCAAAATCGCTTCCTGCATCTTTGACAGATCGACACTCTCATGGAGTTTGAATAGGAACGGAATGTTGGAAGTCGTGTTTCCCTTCATGACATAAGCAAAGAAGGTCTGCACATCGATCAGAGGATATACCGGCATCGGCGACAGATCGATCTTCTCGGCATTCTTTTTCTCTGTGTACAGTGCCTCCAGTTTTTCAACGGTGGTATGCGTCATCATCTCGTCAAGTTCTACGGAGAAATTCATTTCGTCCAGAAATACCGTTAAGGTCATAATACATCCGAGCGAGTCCATGCCTGCGTCAAAAATATCTGTGTCAATACCGAAGTCACGGTGTCCCAAGCCCTCTGCGATGCAGTCAAACAGCTTCTGCTGAAGCTCGTTTTCGGGCATACGAGTGTTTTGTGCTTCCTTGGAAAGAAGCATATCCTTTGATGCACGCTGACTGCGAACGATCTTATTGGAGCCTGTTTTCCGGAAAGGCACGGTACGAACCAGATGCTTCGCAATCTTTTTGTAGGACGGCAATGTGGAATTTACCTTCTGAACAACCTCTGCAACTGAGCCTAACGTATCTGTAATGCCGTGAAGTGCCATATATTTCGTATTGGGATAGATTTCCGCAACGATCGAATTGCCGTCATCATAGACGAGGCATTCTTCTACCAGCTGATGATCCAGAAGCAAATTCTCAATCTGCTCGGGTGCAACGTTTTCGCCATTGGCAAGGATGATCAGATTCTTTTTGCGTCCCGTGATGTGAAGGAATCCATCTTCATCCTCGTAGCCAATATCGCCGGTACGAAGCCAGCCGTCCTCGGTAATCATCTGAGCCGTCAGTTCGGGAGCGTTGACATATCCCATCATAACCGAAGGGCTGCTGACCTGCAGCTCGCCATCGACCACACGGGTCTTACAACGCAGAACAACACGTCCTGCTGTATGTGCCTTGTCCGGTCGGCTCATATCCGGGGCGGATATAGACGGTCCATGCTCCGTCATACCATAGCCCTGACTAATGAAAATGCCGATTTTGGCATACTTATCAACCAGTTCCGCAGGAAGATGCGCACCGGCTGTGATGATTCTGTCCATGCGATTGCCAAGCACACGATCTTTGATCTCTGTGATGGTTTTTCCTTCTTTCTCGGCAAGCATGAACATTTTGTTGTAAAGACCCTGAGCAACCATCGGAACAACATTGATGGAGTGCGGGTTGAATCGCAGAAGATTATCAGCCAGCTGCGTCATATCACCGTTGATGCACAGTGTCGTACAGTTAGAAAGTCCCATCAAAATATCCGCATTCAGGCAATATGCGTGATGCATGGGGAGAACGCTCACTTTGGTGGTGAATTTTCTGTGACTGGAACCGAAAAGAGCATTAAGCAAATTCAGGTGGGACAGCATAACGCCCTTTTCCTCGCCGGTCGTTCCGGAGGTAAAGATGATTGCAGCACAATCCTTTTCGTCAACACAGTTGTCCGTTTT
>ENA-OPVH01001273-OPVH01001273.1-human-gut-metagenome-genome-assembly--contig:-NODE-1273-length-13026-cov-9.114563_pt1 | contig 13026 bp, 10 predicted proteins | sample MGYA00241494_ERZ501980 | MGnify/ENA primary metagenome ERZ501980 (study PRJEB25962, sample SAMEA1964914) | human gut metagenome | biome: human gut; feature: human-associated habitat; material: faeces... | reverse complement strand
ACACTTCCCCAAGCTCCCGGATAGTCTCCACAATCACATCTGCCCCGGCCGCAGACAGTTCTTCCCGGTCTCCGTAGCCGTAGAGAACGCCGATGGCCTCAAGGCCGTTGGCGTGCGCCCCGTATATGTCGTGGCGGCGGTCGCCGACCATGACGGCGTGTCCCGTCACATCGGCGCGCATGAGCGCCGTGCGCACGACGCTCGCCTTGTCCGCGCTGGACTTATCCTCCAGACAGGAGCCGCAGATGTCGTCAAAATACTGCGCCAGCTCAAAATGCCGCAAAACTCTCCGCGCAAATTCCTCCGGCTTCGACGTTGCAATCACCAGCCGCAGTCCCGCTGCGCACAGGCTTGCAAGCAACTCGGCCATTCCGGCATAAGGGGCGTTTTCCGCCCAACCGTAGCGTTCAAAATAAATGCGGAACTCGCGGATCGCCCGCTCTGTTTCCTCTTCATTCATCCCGCAGAGCGCAGGGAAGCTTTCGTGGAGAGGCGGACCGACAAAAGTGGTCAGCATGTCTGGAGAGGGGACCTCCCGGCCAAGACGCTTCAACGCATAGGACACCGAGTTCACAATGCCCTCCTGCGAATCCGTCACCGTTCCGTCCAGATCAAAAAGGACCGTATCCCAGCGCATCAGTCCACAAACTCCTCTCGGCAGCGGCGGTAGGCGGCCGCGGGGTTCTCCGCCTGGGTGATGGGACGGCCCACCACGATGTAGTCGGAGCCAAGTTCTTTGGCCTTGGCCGGCGTGGTGACCCGTTTCTGGTCGCCCGCGTCCCCGTCGGCAAAGCGCACACCGGGGGTCACGGTGAGGAAGTCCTTGCCGCAGCGCTGGTGGACTGCCCCAGCCTCCAGCGGAGAGCACACCACGCCGTCCAGACCTGCCTGCGCGGCGTTTTCGGCATAGTGCATCACCACCTCGGCGATGGGCTTTTCGATCCACAGCTCTCGCTCCATACTCTCCTGATCCGTTGAGGTCAGCTGCGTTACGGCGATGAGCAGCGGACGAGTACCGTCGGGGCGCGTCAGACCCTCCAGCGCGGCGGTCATCATGGCGGCGGTACCGGCGGCGTGGAGGTTCACGATGTCCACATCCAGCGCAGACAATGCCGCCATGGCCTTTTTCACGGTGTTGGGAATGTCATGCAGCTTCAGATCCAGGAAGCTCTTGTGGCCTCGGGCCCGGATCTCCCGCACGATGGAGGGACCTTCGGCGTAAAACAGCTCCATGCCGATCTTCACAAAGGGCTTTTCCTCGGTGAAACGGTCTAAAAAGGCCAGTGTCTTTTCCTTGCTGTCGAAGTCCAGCGCAACGATAACGTCCTTACCCATGATGTGCTCCTCCTATGATCTCCGTCAGATTTTCCATGCCGTATCGTTCCATCACGGCAGGCAGATTTTCAATGATGGTCTTGCAGGCATACGGCTCCACAAGGTTCGCCGCGCCCACGCCGATGGCAGTGGCGCCCGCCAGCATCAGCTCGATAACGTCCTCCGCCGTGGTGACGCCGCCCATACCCACGATGGGGATGGAAACGGCCTCGTAGACCTGATACACCATCCGCACCGCCAGCGGGAGCATTCCTGGGCCGGACATACCGCCAGTGGTGTTGGCCAGCAGCGGACGGCGGCGTTTCAGGTCGATGCGCATTCCCGGCAGGGTGTTGATCAGGCTCACGCCGTCAGCCCCCGCGTCCTCGCAGGCTCTGGCGACGGCGGCAATATCAGCCGCCGTGGGGGACAGCTTTAAAATGATGGGCTTTTTCGTCACTGCCCGGACCGCCTTCGTCACCTCGGCAGCGGACTTGGGGTCCGCGCCGAAGGCCGCGCCGCCGCCGTGGACGTTGGGGCAGGAGATATTGACCTCCAGCCAGCCCACCTGCTCCTGCGCGTCTAACTTCTCGCAGACCTCGGCGTATTCCGCCACGGAAAAGCCGCTGACATTCGCCATCACCGGCTTGTGAAATACCTGCTTGAGCTTTGGCAATTCCGTTGCAATCACCGCGTCCACGCCGGGGTTTTGCAGACCCACCGCGTTCAGCAGGCCGCCGGCGTACTCCGCGATGCGGGGCGTGGGGTTGCCGAAGCGGGGCTCCCGGGTCGTACCCTTGAAGGAGAAGGTACCCAGCATATTGATGTCGTACAGCTCCGCGAACTCATAGCCAAAGCCGAAGGTGCCGCTGGCGGGGATGATGGGGTTGTCCATCTCAATGCCGCAGAGGGTCACTTTTGTGTTCACCATACGATCTCCTCCTTTTCCAGCACGGGGCCATCCTTACAGATGCGCTTATTGCCATATTTCGTCTCGCAGGAGCAGCCCATGCAGGCGCCGAAGCCGCAGCCCATCCGCTCCTCAAAGCTGAACTGGCCGGAGGTCTTGCAATCAGCGTACACCGCCTTGAGCATCGGCTCCGGGCCGCAGGTGTAGAGATAGGTATAGTCGGACACGGCGGCCATGCCGTCGGTCACAAGGCCCTTGAGACCGACGCTGCCATCGGCGGTGGCGATGACGACCTCCGCACCCAGCGCCCGAAATTCCTCCGCTAAAAAAATCTCGGATTTTCGGTTAAAGCCCAGCACGGCGGTGACGCGCTTACCTTGTGCAGTCAGCCGCCTGGCAAGGCCATACAGCGGCGGGATACCCACGCCGCCGCCCACCAGCAGGGGGTGTTCCCCACTGCGGGACAAGTCAAAGCCGTTGCCAAGGCCCGTCAGCACATCCAGCGCCGTGCCGACAGCCATGCCCGTCATGGCCTCGGTGCCATGGCCCAAAACCTTATAAATCAGGGTCACTTCCCCGTTCTCCCAATCGCACACGGAGATGGGGCGGCGGAGGAAAAAACCTGAGAGCTTCAAATTCACGAACTGCCCCGGTGCGGTGATGGCAGAGGTGTCCCCCGCCAGCCGCAGACGGTAGATGCCGTCTGCCAGCCGGGTATTTTCCAAAACAGTCAGCAGTGTCTCCTTCATTCGGCGTCCTCCCCCTCCAGCAAGGTCTTATCATACCAGACCGCCCGCCCGTCCATGGCTGTCAGCAGGCAGCGGCCCTGTACACTCCAGCCCGCAAAGGGCGTGGCCCGGCCCATGGACAGAAATTCAGCGGGGTTGATCGGATAGGTACGGTTCAAATCAAACACGGTAAAGCCGGTGGCCGGCGCAATGCCGAAGCGGCGGCAGGGCGCGTCATGGAGCAGTTCCATCAAGCGGGCAAAGGAAATGACGCCGGGCTTTACCAAATACGTATAGAGCAGCGGGAAGGCCGTTTCCAGTCCCACGATGCCCATGGCGCTTTTTTCCAGTCCCCCGCCCTTTTCCTCGGCGCTGTGGGGGGCGTGATCCGTGGCGATCATGTCGATGGTTCCGTCCGCCAAACCCTCCAACAGGGCTTCCCGATCCGCCTTGTCCCGGAGGGGCGGGTTCATTTTGAAACGGCCGTCCTCCTGCAAGCAGGAATCGTCCAGCAGCAGGTAGTGGGGGCCGGTCTCGCAGGTGACATTCAGGCCCTCGGCCTTGGCCTTGCGGATGAGTGCGACGCTCTCCTTGGTGGAGATGTGGCAGACGTGATAGCCGCAGCCTGTCTCCCGCACCAGTTCCAGATCCCGCTGGATGGGCCGCCACTCGCTCTCGGAGCAGATACCCCGATGTCCGTGGGCGCGGGCATAGGCGCCGTCGTGGATGTAGCCGCCCCGCAGCAGAGAATTGTCCTCGCAGTGGGCCACGATCAGCTTGCCAAGGCGCTTGGCCTCCAGCATGGCGCGGCGCATCATTTCACGATCCTGAACGCCCTTTCCGTCGTCGGAGAAAGCCACCACATAGGGGGCCATGGCATCCAAGTCCGCCAGTTCCCTGCCCTGCTCGCCTTTCGTGATGGCCCCGTAGGGCAGAACGCGAATCACGGCGTCTTTTTGAATGGCGTCCAGCTCCATTTGCAGCGTCTCCATGCTGTCCGGCACAGGGTTCAGATTCGGCATGGCGCATACGGCGGTATAGCCGCCGTGGGCCGCCGCTAAAGAGCCGGTGCGGATGGTCTCCTTATGAGAAAAACCCGGCTCCCGAAGATGCACATGCACATCAACGAAACCGGGTAATATGGTAAAGGAAGAAACATTCAGGGACGAAGGAAAAACAATATCCTTGCAAAAAACACGATCCCCAAAGGAAACGGAAACATCACCGCCGCTGAAAGCACCTCGGTGGAACACCTGCGCACCCTTCAAAACCACGGTCACGACGATCGCCTCTCTTTCCTCAAGTTTTTGATAGAATACCACGCGAGGATCGTCTTGTCAAGACAAAAAAATGGTTTTTCGACGATAAGTTTTCTCAAGACGCGATATAAGCGTATCTTATGAATTGTCATAACGATACAAATATAGCTAAGATTTTCTATCTTCTTTCTCCTTTTTGCGGAATGGACGAAAAGCCGGGCGTATGGTACACTGAATTCAAGTTGAGCCCCTTGTAACTGACGGAATGTGGGCTACCACGGGGGAACAGGGAGCATCGCTCTGAGGCGGCGCGTTTCAGAGGCCGACCGTCCGGGCACTCCAACTGCAAAGGGCAGCGGAGCACCTATTTTTATGTTTGAGGGAGGGAACGCAAATGAGAAAGGTTGCGATCGTTATGGGCAGCAAGAGTGATCTGCCCGTCGCGGAGAAGGCCGTAGGCGTATTGCGAGACTACGGTGTCCAGATGGAAGTGCGCGTATTATCCGCTCACCGCTGTCCGAATGAGGCAAGGGAATTTGCCGCGTCGGCTCGGGAGGGCGGATTTTCTGTTATCCTCGCGTTCGCCGGCATGGCGGCGCATCTTGCCGGCGCGATGGCGGCAAACACCACGCTGCCGGTGATCGGCGTGCCGTGCAGCGGGACGAAGCTTGACGGCATGGACGCACTGCTCTCCACCGTGCAGATGCCGAGCGGCATCCCTGTGGCGACGGTGGCGGTGGACGGCGGGAAGAACGCCGCGCTGCTGGCGGTGCAGATCATGGCGGTCTCCGACGCGGAGCTCGCCCAAAAGCTGGACGAGGCGCGGACGCGGGAACGGGACGCCGTGCTGCGCGCGGACGAAGAGGTTCGGGCGCTTTATCAGTAAATAAGGAATACACTTCAAGAAATAAAAGGAGAGCTGAAAGCAATGAAACTCGTATATACCGGAAAGACCAAGGATGTATTCGCACTGGACAACGGCAACTACCTGCTCAGGTTCAAGGATGACTGCACGGGCAAGGACGGCGTGTTTGACCCCGGCGAGAACAGCGTGGGCCTGACCATCGAGGGCGTGGGCAATGTCAACCTGCGCATGACCAAGTACTTTTTTGAAAAGATCAACGCCGCCGGCATCCGCACGCACTATGTCTCCGCGGATCTGAAGGAGACCACGATGGAGGTCCTGCCCGCGAAAGTCTTCGGCCACGGGCTGGAGGTCATCTGCCGCCTCAAGGCGGTGGGGAGCTTCCGCCGCCGCTACGGTGAGTACATTGAAGAGGGCGCCGACCTGCCCGCCTATGTGGAGACGACCTTCAAAAATGACGCGCTGGGCGATCCGCTGGTGACGAAGGACGGCCTTGTGGCGCTGGGCGTGATGACCGAGCAGCAGTATGACGACATCAAGGCCATGACGCAGAAGATCACCGAGATCGTCGCGGACGACCTGCGCGAAAAGGGCCTTGTCCTCTATGACATCAAGTTCGAGTACGGCTACGCGCCGGATGGCAGCGTGATGCTGATCGACGAGATCTCCTCCGGCAATATGCGCGTCTATCGGGACGGAAAGTACATCGACCCCATGACGCTCTCCGAGCTGTTCTTTGCGTAATGGGGGGCTTTTTCGGCGCGGTCTCGGACCGCGATGTCGCGCTGGATGTCTTCTTCGGCACGGACTATCATTCTCACCTCGGCACGCGCCGCGGCGGAATGGTGCTCTTTGACAAGAGGGAGGGCTTCCAGCGCCAAATACACAACATTGAAAATACGCCCTTTCGGACGAAGTTTGAGCGGGACCTCGCGGACTTCCGTGGCCACGCGGGGCTCGGCTGCATCAGCGACAGCGACCCTCAGCCGCTGCTCGTGCGCTCCCATCTGGGCCTGTACGCCATCGTGACGGTCGGCATCATCAACAACACTGACGAGCTGGTGAAGACTTATCTCTCCGACAAGGGCCAGCAATTTCTGACGCTGAGCAGCGGCCGCGTGAATGTCACCGAGCTGACCGCCGCGCTCATCAATCAGGAAAACGACCTTGTCTCCGGCATCCTCCACGCGCAGGAGGTCATCGATGGCTCCATGACGATCCTGATTTTGACCGAGGAAGGAGAGCTGATCGCCGCGCGTGACAGCATGGGACGCCTCCCTGTGCTGATCGGACAGCGCGAGGACGGCTACTGCGTATCGTTCGAGTCCTTCGCCTATCATAAGCTCGACTATCAGGACGCCTATGAGCTGGGGCCGCGGGAGATCGTCCGGCTGAACGCCAAGGGCTTCCAAACACTCTCTCCCGCAGGAAAGCAGATGAAGATCTGCGCCTTTTTGTGGACCTATTACGGCTACCCGAACTCTAACTATGAGGGTGTGAATGTGGAGCTGATGCGCTACCGCAACGGCGCGATCATGGCGCGGGATGAGGCGGAGCGCGGCGGCGTGCCCGAGGTGGATTTCGTCGCCGGCGTGCCAGATTCCGGCGTGCCGCACGCCATGGGCTATGCCAACCACAGCGGCAAGCCCCTTGCGCGTCCCTTTGTGAAATACACCCCGACCTGGCCGCGCTCCTTCATGCCGGAGGATCAGCAGGTGCGCAGCAGAGTGGCGCGCATGAAGCAGATCCCCGTGCCGGAGCTGATCGAGGGAAAGAAGCTGCTGTTTGTGGATGACTCCATCGTGCGCGGCACGCAGCTGCGCGAGACCGTGGATTTTTTATACAGCACCGGCGCGGCGGAGGTCCATATGCGCTCGGCCTGCCCGCCCATCATGTACCCCTGCCGCTACCTGAACTTTTCGCGCGGCAACAGCGCCATGGACCTGCTCGCGCGCCGCATGGTGCAGGAGCTGGAGGGCAACGAGGGCCAAAAGCATCTGGAGGAATACGCCGACAGCCGCACCGAGCGCGGAAAATGCCTGCTGCACGAGATCTGCGCACAGTTCGGCTTTGATTCACTCTCCTATCAGTCCCTTGACGGGCTGCTGGAGGCGATCGGTCTTGACAGGGACAAGGTCTGCACCTACTGCTGGACCGGAAAGGAATGACATTATGGGCATCTCTCACTCGGAAGCATACGCGGCCGCCGGCGTTGACATCGAGGCGGGCTATCAGGGCGTAAAAATGATGAACCGCTATGTACAGCGCACGCTCACAGCCGATGTGATCTCCGATCTCGGCGGCTTCGGCGGGCTTTTCTCGCTGGATCTGCACGGGCTTGAAAAGCCTGTGCTGGTCTCCGGCACGGACGGCGTGGGCACCAAACAGCGCATCGCGCAGCTCATGGATCGTCACAACACCGTCGGCATCGACTGCGTGGCGATGTGCGTCAACGACATTATCTGCTGCGGGGCGAAGCCGCTGTTCTTCCTCGACTACATCGCCATCGGCAAGAACATCCCGGAAAAGGTCGTGTCGCTGGTCTCGGGCGTATCCGAGGGTTGTGTGCGCGCGGGCTGCGCGCTCATCGGCGGCGAGACCGCTGAGCACCCCGGCACGATGAAGCCGGACGACTATGACCTTGCGGGCTTTGCCGTGGGCGTCGTGGACCGTGACAAAATTCTGGACAAGAACAAAATGCAGCCGGGGGATGTGGTCATCGCGCTGCCCTCCAGCGGACTGCACTCCAACGGCTACTCGCTCGTGCGCAAGGTGTTCGATGTGGAGAACGCCGACCTCGGGCAGTATTACGGCGAGCTGGGCTGCGAGCTCGGCGAGGAGCTGCTGCGCCCGACGAAGATCTATGTCCGTCCTGTGTTAGCGGCCGTTGAGGCCGCCGATGTCCGCGGCATCAGCCACATCACTGGCGGCGGCTTTTATGAGAACATACCGCGCTGCATTCCCGACGGCCTGTGCGCGAAGATCGAAAAGAAAGCGCTGCACATCCCGCCCATCTTCCCCCTGCTCGCGCGCATGGGCGGCATCTCGGAGCGCGATATGTTCAACACCTTCAACATGGGCACGGGCATGGTGCTCGTCGCTGCAAGAGACAGCGCCGACAAGGCGCTCGCCGCGCTGCATTCTCTCGGTCAGGAAGCGGGCGTCATCGGTGAGATCGTATCGGGCGAGGAAAAGGTGGCGCTATGCTGACACGCGCCCGCATCGCCGTGCTGGTCTCCGGCGGCGGCACGAATTTGCAGGCGCTGCTCGACGCGCAGCGCGACGGAAAAATGCCGCACGGCGAGATCGTGCTGGTCGTTTCTTCCCGCGCAGGGGCCTATGCGCTCATGCGGGCGGAAAATGCGGGTGTTGCGGCCCGCATGCTCTCGCCCGCCTGCGGGCAGAAGCCGTTTGAAAACGAGCTTTCCGTGCTGCTGCGCGAGCAGAAGATCGACCTCATTCTCCTCGCAGGCTTTACGGTCATCCTCAGCGCAGAATTTACAAAGCAGTGGCCGCGGCGCATCCTGAATGTCCATCCGTCCCTGATCCCCGCCTTCTGCGGCAAGGGGATGTATGGCTTGAGGGTACACGAGGCCGCGCTCGCGCGCGGCGTGAAGGTCACGGGCGCGACGGTACACTTTGTCAACGAAATTCCCGACGGCGGCGAGATCCTGCTGCAAAAGGCGGTGGAGATCGCGCCGAGCGACACGCCCGAAACGATACAGCGGCGTGTGATGGAGCAGGCGGAATGGCAGTTGCTGCCGCTTGCGGCAGAGCGCGTCTGCGCAGAGATCGTAAGAGAGAAGGAGCAGAAAAATGACTGATTTTCTGGAGTTTTTAAAGGCGACCTCTTATCCCGGCCGCGGCATCCTTGTCGGACGCCGCTGTGTGTATTATTTCATCATGGGGCGCAGCGAGAACAGCCGCAACCGCGTCTTTGTCAAGACCGAGGACGGCATCCGCACCGAGGCGCACGACCCCGCCAAGCTCTCTGACCCCAGCCTCATCATCTATCATCCCGTGCGCACGATGGGGCGCGACCTCGTCGTGACGAACGGCGATCAGACCGACACCATCTGCCAGCACGGCGACTTTCGCCGCGGTCTCATGACACGCGAATACGAGCCTGACGAGCCGAACTGGACGCCGCGCATCTCCGCCATCATGCACGAGGACGGCTCCTTCGAGTTGTCCATCCTCAAGCGTAAGGATGGGCGCTGTCTGCGCGAGTTCTTCTGCTACGAAGGCTGCGACGAGGGCAAGGGCTATTTCATCAGCACCTATCAGGGGGACGGAAACCCCCTGCCCACCTTTGCGGGCGAGCCGATGGAGGCGAGCGTCCCCTCGCCCGAAGAAGTCTGGGCGGCGCTCAACGCGGACAATAAGGTGTCCCTTTATGCGAACGTGAACGGCGAAGTGAAGCTGTTCAACAAAAATTCAGGCGACTGAGGAGGACGACATGAACGAGCTGGAACTCAAATACGGCTGCAACCCCAACCAGAAGCCCGCGCGCGTTTTCATGAAAAACGGCGCAGCCCTTCCCTTTACGGTTCTCAACGGCAAGCCCGGCTACATCAACCTGCTCGACGCCTTCAACTCGTGGCAGCTCGTGCGCGAATTGAAAGAGGCGACGGGCCTTCCCGCCGCGGCGAGCTTCAAGCATGTCTCCCCCGCGGGCGCGGCGCTCGGCCTGCCGCTCGACGAGGTGGACAAAAGGGTCTATTTCGTCGCGCCCGGCACGGCGCTCTCCCCCATCGCCTGTGCCTACATCCGCGCCCGCGGCGCGGATCGCCTCTGCTCCTACGGCGACTGGGCGGCACTCTCCGACGAGTGCGACGCCGCCACCGCCGAGTATCTGAAAAACGAGGTTTCCGACGGCATCATCGCCCCTGCTTACAGCGACGAGGCGCTTGCCATCTTAAAGACGAAAAAGGGCGGCAAATACAACATCGTGCAGATCGACCTCGCCTACACTCCCGCGCCGCTGGAGCAGAAGGATGTTTTCGGCATCACCTTTGAGCAGGGGCACAACGACTGCAAAATCGATGAGAGCCTGCTCACGAACATCGTCACCGAAAATAAAGACCTGCCCGAGGGCGCAAAGCGCGATATGCTCCTTGCCCTCATCACGCTCAAATACACCCAGTCCAACTCCGTCTGTTATGTGAAAGACGGTCAAGCCATCGGCGTGGGCGCGGGCCAGCAAAGCCGCATCCACTGCACCCGACTTGCGGGACAGAAGGCGGACAACTGGTATCTCCGCCGCCATCCGAAGGTGCTCGCCCTCTCGTTCGTGGACGACATCCGCCGTCCCGACCGCGACAACGCTATCGATGTCTACCTCTCCGACGAGTGCGACGATGTGCTTGCCGACGGCGCGTGGCAGCGCGTCTTTCAGGAGCGCCCCGAGGCGCTCACGGGCGAGGAAAAGCGCGCTTGGCTCGCGCAGCAGCGCGGCGTGACCGTCGGCTCGGACGCCTTTTTCCCCTTCGGCGACAATGTCGAGCGCGCGCGCAAGAGCGGCGCTTCCTACATCGTCGAGCCGGGCGGCTCGATCCGCGACGACAATGTCATCGAGACGGCAAACAGATACGGCATCACTATGACGTTCACGGGTATGCGCCTGTTCCATCATTAAGCAAGGAGGAATTTCTCCATGAAGCTCATGGTCATCGGCGGCGGCGGCCGCGAACACGCCATCATTAAAAAGCTGAAGGAAAACCCCGCGGTCGAGAAAATTTACTGTCTGCCCGGCAACGGCGGCATCGCCGCCGACGCGGTCTGCGTCAGTGAGATCGGCGCGAAGGACATCCCCGCGCAGGTCGAATTTGCCAAGGCGCACGGCATTGATTATGCCGTCGTCGCGCCCGATGACCCCCTCGCCCTCGGCGCGGTCGACGCGCTGAGCGAGGCGGGCATCCCCTGCTTCGGCCCTGACAAAAAGGCCGCTGTCATCGAGGCGAGCAAGGCGTTTGCAAAGGACTTGATGCAAAAATACAACATTCCCACCGCAAAATACCGCGTCTTTACCGACGCGCCCTCCGCCTGTGCCTACATCGACGCCGAGGGTGCGCCCATCGTCGTCAAGGCGGACGGCCTCGCGCTCGGCAAGGGCGTCGTCGTCGCGCAGACAGTTGAGGAGGCGAAGGCCGCCGTGCGCGCGATGATCGAGGATAAGACCTTCGGTCAGAGCGGCGCGCGCGTCGTCATCGAGGAATATATGGAGGGTCCCGAAGTCTCGGTGCTGAGCTTCACCGACGGCGAAACGCTTGTGCCGATGATCTCCTCCATGGACCACAAGCGCGCGCTCGACGGTGACAAAGGCCCCAATACCGGCGGCATGGGCGCGGTCGCGCCGAACCCGTACTATACAAAGGAAATTGCGGCGGAGTGCATGGAGAATATTTTCCTGCCGACGATCCGCGCGATGCGCGCCGAGGGCCGCCCCTTCCGCGGCTGCCTCTATTTCGGGCTGATGCTCACCAAGAGCGGCCCGAAGGTCGTGGAGTACAACTGCCGCTTCGGCGACCCCGAAACGCAGGCGGTGCTGCCGCTGCTCAAAAGCGACCTGCTCACCGTCATGCAGGCGACGACGAACGGTACGCTCGCGGATGTGAGCGTGGAATTTTCGACTGATTCTGCTTGCTGTGTCGTGCTTGCGTCCGAGGGCTACCCCCAAAAGTATGAGAGCGGCTTCCCCATCACAATGAGCGAAGAGGCCGCCGCGCACTGCTATGTCGCGGGCGCGAAAAAGGACAGCGATACGCTCCTGACCGCGGGCGGACGCGTGCTCGGCGTCACCGCCGTCGCCCCCACACTGAGGGCCGCCGTCGAGGACGCGTACCATCTGGCGGAGGGCGTAGATTTTGCCAACAAATACTGCCGTGGCGACATCGGCAGCGCCGCGCTCGCGGCGCGGGAGGAGAGAGGATAAGATGGTATTTCGGACCTATGTGGAAAAGCGGCAAGGTCTCGCGCCCGAGTGCGAGGCGCTGCTGACGGACTGCCGCGATTTTCTCGGCGTGCAGGGCCTGCGCGCCGCGCGTATCTGGAACCGCTATGATGTAGAGGGGATCGAGGCCCCTCTCTTTGAAAATGCCTGCAGAAGCGTGTTCTCCGAGCCGCCGCTGGACCTTGTGTCCGACGCGGCGGACACGCAGGACGCCTGCGCGGTCTTTGCCGTCGAGCCCCTGCCCGGTCAGTTCGACCAGCGCGCGGACAGCGCGTCGCAGTGCATCCAGCTTCTGAGCCAAGGCGATCGCCCACGCATCCGCACGGCGAAGGTCTACGCGCTCTATGGGATGCTGACGGATGCCGATGTCGAGGCGGTCAAGCGTTATGTCATCAACCCCGTCGAAAGCCGCGAGGCGAGCCTTAAAAAGCCCGAAACGCTCGCCGAGGAGCTTGCCGAGCCGAAGTGCGTTTCGTCCGTCGAGGGCTTCACCGCCATGGACGAGGCCGGGCTCTCCGCACTGCTCTCCTCTATGGGGCTTGCCATGGATATTGCCGACCTCAAGGCGCTGCAAGACTATTTCCGCGAGACCGAGCACCGCGACCCCACCGTGACCGAGCTGCGCGTGGTCGACACCTACTGGTCCGACCACTGCCGCCACACGACCTTCTCCACGCACCTTGACGAGATCCGCATCGACGATGACGCCGTCAAGGGCGCCTATGCGCGCTATCTTGCTGCGCGCGAGGAGGTCTACGGCGCGGAGAGGGCTGCCAAGCGCCCGCAGACGCTCATGGATATTGCGACCATCGGCACAAAGACGCTCAAAGCCCGCGGGCTGCTCCCCGAGCTCGACGAGAGCGAGGAGATCAACGCCTGCTCCATCCATGTGCCCGCCATGGTGAACGGCAAGGAGCAGGACTGGCTTTTGATGTTCAAGAATGAAACGCATAACCATCCCACCGAGATCGAGCCCTTCGGCGGCGCGGCCACCTGCA
>ENA-OPVH01001270-OPVH01001270.1-human-gut-metagenome-genome-assembly--contig:-NODE-1270-length-13062-cov-4.276082_pt1 | contig 13062 bp, 8 predicted proteins | sample MGYA00241494_ERZ501980 | MGnify/ENA primary metagenome ERZ501980 (study PRJEB25962, sample SAMEA1964914) | human gut metagenome | biome: human gut; feature: human-associated habitat; material: faeces... | reverse complement strand
CGCGGCGGCCGTGCTCTGCGAGCGCGCTCCGTCCGGAAATATTCCGTATGTCCTTGTGAAGTCGGCGCGCACGGCGCTGGCGCAGGCTGCGGCAAACTGGTTCGGCCATCCGGCGGACAGCATGACGATGATCGGCGTCACGGGCACAAACGGAAAGACCACCGTGACGTACCTTTTGAAAACCGTGCTGGAGCAGACGCTCGGTGCGAAGGTCGGCCTCATCGGCACGATCCAGAACATGATCGGCGACGAGATCCTGCCGACCGAGCGCACCACGCCGGAGAGCTTCGAGCTTCAGAAGCTCTTTGCAGAGATGCGCGACGCGGGCTGCACGCACGTTGTGATGGAGGTCTCCTCACATGCGCTGTCGCTCAGCCGCGTGGAGGGCGTCCGCTTCCGTGTGGGCGTGTTCACAAATCTGACCGAGGATCATCTGGATTTCCACAAGACGATGCTCGATTACTGCGACGCGAAGGCGATTTTGTTCCGCCATTGTGACATCGGCGTCATGAATCTGGACGACCTGTACTGTGACCGCATCCGCCGTCAGGCGGCGTGTAAGATCCTGACCTATTCCACAAAGGACAACGCCGCAGACCTGGTTGCCAAGAACATCCGTTTGTATGCAGACCGCGTGGAGACCGATGTTGTGACCGGCATTGAGATCAGCCGCGCGGAGCTGGGCATTCCGGGCGCATTCAGCGTCTATAATGCGCTGGCGGTTCTCGGCGCAGGTCTGGCGCTCGGCATTCCGCTTGCGGAGCTGACGGCGGCGCTTCGCCATGCGCGCGGCGTCAAGGGGCGCATGGAGGTCGTTCCCACTCCGGGGAAGGACTATACCGTTCTGATCGACTATTCCCACACGCCTGACAGCCTGAAAAACGCGCTGATAACGGTGCGCGGCTTCTGTAAGGGCCGCGTGATCGCGGTGTTCGGCTGCGGCGGTGACCGCGACCCCTTCAAACGCCCCATCATGGGCAAGATCGGCGGCGAGCTTGCCGATGTCTGTGTCATCACCTCGGATAACCCCCGCACGGAGGACCCGAACGCGATCATTGCGCAGATCGTCGCAGGCATGCAGGACGCAAAAAACAAGCCGGTCGTCATCGAAAGCCGTGTGGAGGCGATCGGCTGGGCTATGGCGAATGCGAAGCAGGACGATGTCATCGTTCTGTGCGGCAAGGGCCATGAGACCTATCAGGAAGTCGGACACGAAAAACACCACATGGACGAGCGCGAGATCGTCGCGGAGTATTTGGAGAAGGAATCATGAAAGAATTGACTTTGGGCCAGATCGCCGCGTGGTGCGGCGCAAAGACGCCGGACGGCGCGCAGACGCTTGCGATCCGGGGTGTGGAATCGGATTCGCGCGCAATCGCGCCGGGATACCTGTTCATCGCCCTCAAGGGAGAGCATGCGGACGGACATGACTACATTGCCGCCGCAGAGAAAAACGGCGCGGTGGCTGCGATCGTTGAGCATCCCGTGGAAACGGCGCTGCCATGTCTTGTCGTGGACGATGCAGTGCGCGCCTACGGCAGCATTGCCGCAGGCTATCGCCAGCTCCTTGGGATCAAGGTCATCGGCATCACCGGAAGCGTCGGCAAGACGACGACGAAGGAAATGACGGCGTGCGTGCTGGAGGGGAGCTTCGAGACGGCGCGCACCGAGGGAAACCAGAACAATCACCTCGGCCTGCCGATGAGCATCATGCGTATTTCCGAGCGGACGCAGGTCGCGGTGCTGGAGATGGGCATGAACCACTTCGGTGAGGTGGAATACCTGACCGGCATTGCAAAGCCTGACGTTGCGGTCATCACAAACATCGGAACTGCACACATTGAGTATCTCGGCAGCCGCGAGGGAATTCTGAAGGCCAAGCTCGAGATCATGCAGGGTGTGCCGGGAAGCGGATTCGGCGTTTTCAACGGCGACGAGCCGCTGCTGTGGGATGTCCGCCATGATGGTAAGCACAAGAAATACTACTTTGGCATTGAAAACCCGGCGTGCGACGTAATTGCAAGCGACGTGCAGGAATACGAGGACGGGATGCGCTTTATGGTGCACGGCCTCGGACACCTGTTTGAGCTGTTCGTCCCGACGGTCGGGCACCACTCTGTTTATAATGCGCTGGCGGCGACAACGGCGGCGCTGCTGCTCGGCGTCAAGCCGGAGCAGATCCAGGCGCGGCTTGCCGCGTTCCGCAACACGGGCATGCGCCAGCGCATCTATCAGCAAAACGGCATGACCATCATCGAGGACTGCTACAACGCAGGCCCCGAATCGACGCAGGCCGCGCTGGAGGTGCTCGGCAGCTACCACACCACAGGCAAGCGCATCGCGGTGCTCGGCGACATGCTGGAGCTTGGCAACCGCAGCAGCGCCGAGCATTACCGCATCGGCCGCATCGCTGCGGACAAGGCGGATATGCTGTTCACATACGGAAACCACTCCCTTCGCACCGTGACCGGCGCGATCACCGGCGGAATGCCCCCCAAAAATGCCGAACACTTTGACACGCACGAGGACCTTGCCTACGTGCTCAAAACGCGCGCGGCGGAGGGCGACGTGCTGCTGTTCAAGGGAAGCCGCGGAATGAAGATGGAGCGCGCGCTGCATCTGTTCCTCGACGAAGATGAGAAATAAAAAAACCGGAGGAAAAACCTCATGCTGATTTTGATTGCCGCGGTCTGCTCGCTCGTGCTGGCGGCCGTTCTTGAAAGGCTCCTGATCCCCGTGCTCCGTGCGCTCAAGGCCGGACAGTCCATCCGGGAGATCGGCCCGAGCTGGCACAATTCCAAGGCCGGTACGCCGACCATGGGCGGTATCGCCTTTATCCTTTCCACGCTCGTCTGCACGCTCGCGTTCGGGTGGAAGGACATGCTGGAAGGGGAATACACGCATCTGCTGGTGTTCGGCTTTGCGCTGATCTACGGACTGATCGGCTTTGCGGATGATTTTTTGAAGGTCCGCTTCAAGCGGAATCTCGGCCTGACGGCGCCGCAGAAATTTGCGCTGCAGCTCGTTGCGGCGGTGGCGTATCTGCTGCTCCTGCGGCACAACGGCAGCCTGAGCTGCGACCTTTACATTCCGTTCTGGAATGTGACGTTCCAGATCAACTGGATCGTGTATCTGTTTTTTGCGGTGCTGGTCATCGTCGGCTGTGTCAACGCCGTCAATCTGACCGACGGCATCGACGGCCTTGCCTCCGGCGTGACGATCCCGGTCATGGTGTTTTTTGCGGTATTTGCGAGCATGTGGGGCACGGAGAGCGGATCTTCCGCGCTTGCACTGCTTCCTGCGTCGCTGGCGGGCGGCCTTGCGGGCTTCCTGATCTACAATTTCCACCCGGCGAAGGTCTTTATGGGCGACACGGGCTCGCTGTTCCTCGGCGCGGCGGTGTGCGGCATGGCGTTTGCGCTGGATATGCCGCTGGTGCTCATCCTTGTCGGCCTTGTCTACATTGTTGAGACGCTTTCGGTCATGATGCAGGTGACGTATTTCAAGCTCACCCACGGAAAGCGCATCTTCCGCATGACCCCGATCCATCACCACTTTGAGCTTGGCGGATGGAGCGAGATCAAGATCTGGACGGTCTTTGTGACTGTGACGTGCGTGATGTGCATCCTCGCCGGGATCGGCGTTATGAACCGGTTCTGACCATATGAGAAAGGAGCGGCCTATGCAAAATACCGCGCAGGAGCCTGTGCTGGATCGGGAGGGTCACATTCCGCAGCAGCAGGAGCAAAAAACAAAGATCATTCTGGACGAGCGCGGACTGCTCGACGTGCCGTTCCTCATTCTGACCGTCCTGCTCGTGATGATCGGCGTCATCATGGTCTTCTCGGCAAGCTACGCAAGAGCGTATGCGGCTGAGGGCAACTCGACCTATTATTTCGCGCGTCAGGGTGTGTTCGCACTGGTCGGCATCGGCATCATGCTCTTTGTCAGCCGCATGAATTATCAGATGTGGCGCGCCATTTCCATGATCGTGCTGGCGGTCTCAATCTTCTTTCTGGTCCTCGTCCCGATCATCGGCACCGAGGATCACGGCGCGAAGCGCTGGATCTACCTCGGCTTTTTCAGCTTCCAGCCATCGGAGGTCGCAAAGCTGGCGGTTGTTATGTCCTTTGCGTCGCTGATGTCGATCTACCGCGAGAAAATGCAGACCTTCCGCTACGGCATCGTCCCGTTTGCGGCCATTCTGCTTGTGATCTGCGGCCTGATCGCACTTGAACGTCACTTTTCCGGTATCCTCATCATCCTTGCGCTGGGTGCAACGATGATGTTCCTCGGCGGCGTAGAGCTCAAATGGTTCGTGATTGGCGGCGTCATCGTTGCGGCATTCGCCGCTGTTTACCTCGGTACGATGGGCTACGCCAACGCGCGCATCGTTGCGTGGAAAAACCCGGAATCCGACCCCACCGGGAATGGCTATCAGATCCTACAGTCGCTCTACGCCATCGGCTCCGGCGGCCTGATGGGGCTGGGGCTCGGCCGCAGCCGTCAGAAGTATCTGTATCTGCCGGAGGAGCACAACGATTACATTTTCCCCATTGTCTGCGAGGAGCTTGGCCTTGTCGGCGCGGTGGCGGTGATCCTGCTGTTCATGCTGCTGATCGTGCGCGGCTACTGGATCGCGATGCACGCCAGAGACCGCTTCGGCGCGCTGCTGGCGGCGGGACTTACGACGCATTTTGCGCTTCAGACCTTCCTGAACATTGGCGTCGTGACGAACTTCCTGCCTGCAACGGGCATCTCGCTGCCGTTTTTCTCCTATGGCGGCACGGCGCTCCTGATGCAGCTTTTCGAGGCCGGACTCATTCTCGCCGTCTCACGGCAGAACGACAATAAGCTTCTTTAGGGTGTATCTGAAAACTCCCAATGCACCCGGACAGCGGGCCTTTTCACGCCGCGCCGCGTCATTTTTCCTTGAAATACGTCAGTATTCCTGCAAAAAAATGTCTTGCGCAGCGCGAAAAATCCTCGCTGCCGGGCACATCTTCAATTTTCAGATACACCCTAGGAGGCACCAGGTATGAACGTCATCTTTACCTGCGGCGGCACGGGCGGGCATATTTACCCCGCCATTGCCGTCGCCAACATGCTCCGGCAGAGAAAGCCGGAGGCAAACATCCTCTTCATCGGCGCAGAGGACGGCATGGAAAACAAGCTCGTTCCGCTTGAAAACTTCCGTCTGGAGACGCTGAAAATATCCAATTTCCAGCGCAGGCTGACACCGGCGGGCGTGTGGCACAATCTGACGACGCTTTATAACATGAACGGCTCGATGCGGAAGGTGCGGCGCATCATCCGGGACTTCCGTCCCGATGTGATCGTCGGTACCGGCGGCTATGCGAGCTTTCCGGCGCTCAAGATGGGCGCGAAGATGGGCGTCCCGACGGCGGTGCATGAGTCGAACGCCGTCCCCGGCCTCACGACCCGAATGGTCGAGCGGCTGGTCGACCGCGTGATGGTCTCGTTTGAGGACAGCCGCAGCCAGTACTCCAACCCCGACCGCGTGATCGTGACCGGAACGCCGGTGCGTGAGGAGTTTATTTACACGAAAAAAGCCGACGCGCGCAGACAGCTCGGCCTCGACGACCGGCCCTTGGTCGTGTCGTACTGGGGAAGCCTCGGCGCGCGCGAAATGAATAAGAAGATCGCGGAATTCATGAGGCTGGAGTGCGCCGACGGCGAACCGTTTCACCACATCCACGCGACCGGCTCGTTTGGCTGGCGGTGGATGCCGGACTATGTGAAGGAGCTTGGCACCGCGCTTGAGCGCCACCCGCATGTGGAGATGCGGGAGTTTATCTACGACATGCCGCTCGTCATGGCGGCGGCAGATCTCGTCATCTGCCGCGCGGGTGCGGCAACCATCAGCGAGGCGGCTGCCTCCGGCACGCCGTGCATCATGGTTCCGTCGCCGAATGTGACCGGAAACCATCAGGAAAAAAACGCCCGCGTGCTCGAAGCACACGGCGCGGCGGTCGTGCTGCGTGAGGCGGAGTGCGACGGAAAAACGCTCTATGCCGCAGCAAGAGGCATCCTGCACGATGAGGCGCAGCGCCGTGAAATGACGGCGGCGGCGCACAAAATGGCCGTGGTCGATGCGGCGGAGCGCATCTATAACGTGACGATGGAGCTGGCCAGGGGCTGACACCGCCGCGCACAGATCCGCATAGGATGGGCAGAAATGCTCAGATGCGGAGGAGTGCGTATGCAGAGCCTGATGATCACAGGAGGCGCGCCGCTCATTGGCTCGGTGGCCATTCACGGCGCGAAAAACAGCGTTTTGCCCATTTTGGCGGCGGCAGTGCTCTGCCAAAGCCCGTGTGTATTACATAATTGCCCGCAGATCGAGGACGCCTGCACGGCGCTTTCGATCCTGCGGCGGCTCGGCTGCCGCGTGGAGCGGCAGGGGAGCACCATTTTCGTCGATCCGCGCACACTGTATGCGTGCGAGGTGCCGCCGGAGCTGGCAAGGAAAATGCGCTCGTCGGTCATCTTCCTCGGCGCGCTTACGGCGCGGACGGGGCAGGCGGCGGTGGCGCTTCCGGGCGGGTGCCCGCTGGGGGCGCGCCCGATCGATCTGCACCGGATGGCGCTGGAGGCGCTCGGTGCGGAAACGGCGCTCAATGCCGGGAAAATCACCTGCCGGATGAAAAAATCGCGCCCTGCGCGCATCACGTTCCCGTTCCCGAGCGTCGGCGCGACGGAAAATGCGATGCTGGCGGCGATGGGCTGCCGCGGCACCGTCGTGCTCGAAAACGCGGCAAGAGAGCCGGAGATCGCAGACCTTGCGGGTTTTCTGCGCAGTGCCGGTGCAGAGATCCGCGGCATCGGGAGCGGAACGCTCACCATCGAGGGCGGAAGGCCGCTCCACGGGACGGATTACACGATTCTGCCCGACCGCATCGAGACGGCGACCTATCTCTGCGCGGCTGCGGCCTGCGGCGGGGATGTGACGCTCCGGCAAACGGATGGGCAGACGCTCCTTCCGGTGCTGGATGCGCTTCGTGCCTCCGGCTGTGCGATCAGCGAGAGTCCGGGAAGCCTTCGCATCCGTGCAGAAGGGCGGCGCACGTCACCGGGGCGCATTGTGACGCGCCCTTATCCCGGATTTCCGACGGACGCACAGGCGCTCATGATGGCGGCTGTCCTGCGTGCCGAGGGCGAGACGGTGTTTGTGGAAACGATTTTTGAAGACCGGCTCCGCCACACGGCGGAGCTTCGGAAAATGGGCGCGGAGATCTGCGTCCATGCAAGCACGGCGATCGTGCGCGGCGTGCCTGTGCTCCACGGCGCGGCCGTTCAGGCGGGCGACCTGCGCGGGGGCGCTGCATTGGTGGCAGCTGCGCTCAGTGCGGAGGGAAATTCTCAGGTCTTGGGAGTAAAACACATCAAACGTGGCTATGATAGACTGGAGGAAAATCTGAAAAGTCTTGGCGCGGCCATAAAAACGGTGGAAATCTCCTGAGCTTTTGTGTATAATACACCCAAATCAACTCCGGCCCGGCCGGAGACGGGCGCGTGCGGCGCACCCGGCGTCAAAGGAGAATGCACATGAATCAGGAAAGACGCAAGGCGGCTCCCGCGCGGCAGAACCGGAGCAGAGCCAGCCAGCGCCGCCCGAGCAGCGGCGTGGGCGGAAAGCTCATCATCATGGCGGCTGTCGTTGCGGCGGTGGTTTTCGGCGTTGCGATCTTTTTTAAGGTCAACACCGTGGAGGTACAGGGCAACTCGATCTATTCCGCCGCGGAGATCGCATCGGCGTCCGGCATCCAGAAGGGCGACAACCTCTTTACACTCAACAAGGAGGCGGCTGCCGGCAGCATCAAGGCGAGCCTTCCGTATGTGGAAACGGTCAGCGTCATCCGCTTCCTGCCGGACCGGATCGTGATCGAGGTCAAGGAGAGCGACGCGACGTTTGCCGTCTCGTCGGACACGAATACGACGTGGCTCATAAACTCAGTCGGCAAGGCGCTGGAGCAGATACGCGATTCGTCTGTCACGTCGGTGCAGACGCCCGCCGATCCGGAGCCTGCGCCCGACGCGCAGCCCTCCGGGGACGAGGAAGCCGGGCCGGATGCGGAGCAGGCTCCGGATGAGGAGAACGTGCCTGCGCAGACGCAGACGCCGGATACGGTGCAGCCGGCTCCGGCGGAGGGTACACAGACGGAGCTCTCCGCGCAGCAGGGGATGCCGCCGCGCATCCTCGGCGTGACCGTGACGAACCCGCGCGCGGGCTCGGTCGTGACGGCGACGGAGCCGCAGAAGCTGGACGCGGCGCTTGCGGTGATCGCGGCGCTGGACGGCACGGGGATCCTCGACCACATCGTTTCCATCAATGTTGAAAAGGAGTTCGACGTGGTGCTGCAGTACGACGGGCGGTATGAGATCCGCCTCGGCGGAACGGACGATCTGGCGTATAAGATCAACTATCTGACCGTCATTCTTGACAGGCTCAGCGACTTTCAGGCGGGCACGATCGACCTCACCTTTACTGACAGCAGTGAGGCCAGATTCTACTCCAAGGAGTGAAGAAGGGAATTTCACGCCGAAAAACCGTGAAAATTCCATAATTTCTATTGACCCCGCGCCATTTTCGAGCTACAATAAATTGAATAATTGATTCAATATGCGTTTTTCCAGTTTTTGATGCTGTGACATACATAGGAGGAGAACAAATGGCAGACTTTACTGAGAAGGTTGTATCGATCAAGGTCATCGGCGTCGGCGGCGCCGGTAATAACGTTATCAACAGAATGATCGCCGGCGGTGTACAGGGCGTCGATTTTGTGGCGGTCAATACCGATAAGCAGGACCTCAACAAGTCCAAGTGCAAGAATAAGATCCAAATCGGCGAGAAGCTGACCGGCGGCATGGGCGCAGGCTCCAAGCCGGAGATCGGCCAGAAGTCCGCAGAGGAGTCCAAGGCTGCCATTTCTCAGGCGCTCGAGGGCACCGACATGGTCTTTATCACTGCCGGTATGGGCGGCGGCACCGGTACGGGCGCGGCTCCGATCATTGCCCAGCTTGCGCATGACGCCGGTATCCTGACGGTCGGCGTTGTCACCAAGCCCTTCAAGTTTGAAGGCGCCAACCGCATGAAGCAGGCCGAGAGCGGCATTGCCAACCTCTCCGACAAGGTCGATTCGCTCATCATCATCCCGAACGACCGTCTGAAGTTTGTCACAGATCAGAAGATCACCTTTGCAAACGCATTCGGTATCGCGGACGACGTGCTCAAGCAGGCTGTCAGCTCCATCTCCGAGCTGGTCGCTTATTCCGAGCATGTCATCATCAACCTCGACTTTGCCGACGTTTCCGCCATCATGAAGGACGCGGGCCACGCGCATATGGGCGTCGGCACGGCGAGCGGCCGCGACAAGGCAGAGCAGGCCGCTATGGCCGCTGTCTCCAGCCCGCTGCTCGAGACCTCCATCAACGGCGCGACCGGCGTGCTCATCAACATCACCGGCTCCAACGAGCTCGGTCTTGATGATGTCGAGACGGCTGCCAATATCGTCATGGAGGCGGCAAATCCCGACGCCAACATCATCTTCGGCGCGGCGTTTGACGATACCTTCGAGGACGAGATGCGCGTGACCGTCATCGCTACCGGCTTCGACGACAAGAAGCAGGCGGCGCAGCCTGTCAATAAGATCGGCGCGTTCTCTGCGGCGGGTGAAAAGGCAAAGCCCCTGCCCACCGAGGACATCGACGACATCGACGAGATCTTCAAGATCTTCAATAAGGACTGAGCTCCGCCGATCCTGCGGAGAGACAAAGCCCCCGGCCGATGGCCGGGGGCTTTTGCGTCTGCCGAAAGATGGGACGGCGTTTTGCCGTCTGCGGGCGCTGTTGTCGTGAAGATGCTGTTGAAATCCAACAAAAACAACGCAAACAGGCACGAAAAACTACGGTTAACCGTTGACAGGACGCGTACAGTGCGGTACAATGGGCTTAAATCAAAAGCAATACAACATAAAACCATTATTTTTTCGGCCGCCGGAGCGAGAGGGCGGTAAAAATCCTCGCCAAGAAGAAAAATCAAGTACAGGAGTGAAGCATTATGGCAGAAGGCGTATTGATGCCGAAGGCAGGTATCACGGTTGAGTCCTGCATCATCGGTGAGTGGATGAAGGAAGTCGGTGACCAGGTCGCAGTCGGCGATATTCTGTTCACCTACGAGACGGATAAGGCCGAATTCGAGTGTGAATCCACCGCAGCCGGCACGCTGCTGGCAAAGTTCTATGAGGAAGGCGACGAGGTCCCGTGCCTTGCAAACGTCTGCGCCATCGGAAACCCCGGCGATGCCTTTGAATTCCTGAAGCCCGGCGCAGAGGCTCCGGCTCCCGCTGTCGAGGAGACGCCTGCCGAGCCTGCCGCACAGACGGCTGCCCCGGCTGCCGCGCCGAAGGCAGAGCTCTCAGCCATCTCGCCCAGAGCGATGGCAAAGGCCGTTGCCAATAACGTCAATCCCGCGCTTGCCACCGGAACCGGTCCCAAGGGCCGCATCATCGAGCGCGACATCGACAAGCTGATCGCCTCCGGCGCAGCCGCCGCGTATGCAGCACCCGCCGCAGCAGCGCCCGCTGCCGCCGACTTTGAGGATGTCAAGTGGAGCCCCGTGCGCAAGGCCACGGCCAAGTCCATGACCAAGAGCCTGTCCACCATGGCGCAGCTCACCCAGCAGTATTCCTTCGACGCGACCCAGATCCAGGCCTACCGCGCCATGCTCAAGCCGCTTGACGCGCCCATGGGCAAGGTCAGCCTCAACGACATGGTCATGTTCGCCGTTGCGAAGACCATCAAGTCCTGCCCGGATCTGAATGCAAACGTCCTCGAAGAGAACGTCGTCCGTCACTTCAATACCGTCAACCTCGGCTTCGCCTGCGACACCCCGCGCGGTCTGATCGTCCCCACGATCTTTAACGCCGACCAGATGACGCTGCTCGAGCTGTCCATGGAAGCCAAGCGGCTTGCCGCCGAGGCCCGCGAAGGCAAGCTCAGCCCCGATTATATGTCCGGCGCGACCTTCACCATCTCCAACATCGGCTCGTTCGGCTGCGAGGCGTTCACGCCCGTGATCAATCCGCCTCAGACCGGCATTCTCGGCGTCTGCAATATTCAGACGAAGATCAAGTCCGCGAAGGACGGCGTCATTGAGACGTACCCGGCCATGGGCCTGTCTTTGACCTTCGATCACAGAGTCATCGACGGCGCACCTGCCGCGCGCTACATGAGCGAGCTGTGCAAGAGCCTTGAGAACTTCATGACGCTGCTTGCCAAGTAAGAGAAAGGAAGGACGAAATTATGCCGAAATCTTTGTATATCGATCCCGTAAAAGTCCGCGAACCCGGCTATATCCACTTTGAAGATATTCCCGTCTGCCAGTACAACAAGACCATCAAGCAGGAACTGGACGAGGGCAATTACACCAAGGAAGATCTCATCCGCATCTACCGCGATATGGCGATCTGCCGTGAGTTTGAGCATATGCTCACCCTCATCAAGACGCAGGCCAACTACAACGGCGTCGAGACGACCTACCCCGGCCCCGCGCACCTGAGCTACGGCCAGGAGGCCTCCTGCGTCGGCGAAGCATATCTGCTGAACAAGGACGACATCACCTTCGGTTCTCACAGAAGCCACTCCGAGATCCTGTCCAAGGGCCTCAGCTGCATCAACAAGCTCTCCGACGAAGAGTTGATGCAGACCATGGAAAGCTTCCTCGGCGGCAAGACCCTCGCAGCCGTCAAGAAATTTGCCGACACCAGCGACGTCAAGGAGCTGGCCATCCGCTTCCTGCTCTATGGCACCGTCGCCGAGATCTTTGCCCGTGAAAACGGCTTCCATCACGGCATGGGTGGCTCCATGCACGCGTTCTTCCTGCCGTTCGGCATCTACCCGAACAACGCCATCGTCGGCGGCTCCGCTCCGATCGCAACGGGCGCTGCGCTGTACCAGAAGAACAACGACAAGAAGGGCGTCGTCGTCTGCAACATCGGCGATGCGTCCCTTGGCTGCGGCCCGGTTTACGAGGCCATGAACTTCTCCGCCATGGACCAGTTCAAGACCCTCTGGGAGGAAGGCCGCAAGGGCGGTCTGCCCATCATCTTCAACGTCTTTGATAACTTCTACGGCATGGGCGGCCAGACCATGGGCGAAACCATGGCCTACAATATGCCCGCCCGTCTCGGCGCAGGCATCACCCCAAGCCAGATGCACGCCGAGCGTGTCGACGGCTGGAACCCGCTGGCTGTCATCGACGCGTACAAGCGCAAGATGGAGCTGATCAAGAATAACGAAGGCCCCGTCCTGCTCGACGTCGTGACCTATCGTCTCGTCGGCCACTCCACCTCCGACCAGAACGCGTACCGCACCAAGGAGGAGATCGAGGACTGGCGCAGCCATGACCCGATCGTCAAATTCCGCGAGGCCCTCGTGGAAGCAGGCGTCGAGTCCGACGAGTTCTTCGCCAAGCTGCTGCAGGACACCGCTGACCGCATGACCATGATCTGCCGTGCAGCCGACGACAAGGAGATTTCTCCGTATGTCGACTTCGACAAGAATCCGGACTATCTGGCAAATCTGATGTTCTCCAACGAGCATGTCCGCTCCATGGGCGCGCCCGGTCAGAAACTGAACGTCACCGGCCCGAAGGAGAGCTGCAAGCGCTACGCAGACCTCGCCAAGAAGGAGCACTATGCGTTCGATCAGGACGGCAATAAGTTCTCCGACATGAAGGTCTACAACATCCGCGACGCTATCTTTGAGCCGCTGATCAACAAGTATTACGAGGATCCCACGCTCGTCGCCTATGGCGAAGACGTGCGCGACTGGGGCGGCGCATACGCCGTCTACCGCGGCCTGATGGACGTGATCCCGCACTCCCGCCTGTTCAACTCCCCAATCTCCGAGGCTGCTATCGTCGGCACCGCCGTCGGCTATTGTATGTGCGGCGGCCGCGCGGTCGTCGAGCTGATGTACTGCGACTTCCTGGGCCGCGCAGGCGACGAGGTCTTCAACCAGATGTCCAAGTGGCAGGCT
>ENA-OPVH01001262-OPVH01001262.1-human-gut-metagenome-genome-assembly--contig:-NODE-1262-length-13125-cov-1.671767_pt1 | contig 13125 bp, 12 predicted proteins | sample MGYA00241494_ERZ501980 | MGnify/ENA primary metagenome ERZ501980 (study PRJEB25962, sample SAMEA1964914) | human gut metagenome | biome: human gut; feature: human-associated habitat; material: faeces... | reverse complement strand
GGAAGCCGTAAGGGAATCGGATGCGATTCTGCGTGAAGAATTCGAAAAGGCCGGACTGGATAAGACGGTATGGCAGTACTTTACCGTAGTGCCGGACTTCAAGTCTGTCGGAATGAAGAACCATGCGAGATGCTTTGAATATATGGTGATTATCCGGGCAATCAATACGATTGATGCGATGACCGCCAGCGTGGAGAAGGTGGACTGGGAAGTGCTGGAGAAGATTACTAACCGGATTCTGGCAGAGGTGGAGAATGTGAACAGGGTATGCTATGATTGCTCGCCGAAGCCGCCGGCTACGATTGAATTTGAATAAATTGAGATGTCGAAGAAATCCAGTGGTTTTAGAATTAGAGAATGATTGACAGGTGGTTGTGCAGCAAGACGTTCAGAGCCATTAGCTGTGGGTAGAAACTCATAGCTAATGGTTTTTTTGCGTTTTTTTGGAGGTGGTTTTCTTTTTCTTTGGAGTAGGAAGTTCTTCGTATATAGATAAAAACAGGCTGCAAAGAAAATCTTTGTTGTCAACATCATCGACTAAGAGCATTTCTTTTGCCCCCTCATACGGCAATTCATATGCAAACATAGGCATAAGGGCGATTGCGGAAGGAACAGGTTTTACGAGCGCTATTCCCACCTCAATATAGATTTCTGCACCGAGAGTATTAAGAAGAAAACGGTACTTGCCCGTTGCTTTGAGGGGGGAGGATAACTATTATAGGTTGAATACAAAGACTATAAACTTTTGCGGAAAGTTTTTGGAAGTAAGCAGATGGACAGTCTGTTAGAGCGAGCATGCACAGGAATGCTTTGAAATGCTCACAGAGCAGATGAAACAGGCACAGGGTATCACGGATCAGCTAAAGGTGGAAAATGCCTTAGAATGGACAGGGTGTAAAAACTCTGTCTGTTTTTGTATGAAAAGTAAATTTATTGTCCTGCTTGACTTTTGGAAAATTGAGTGTTACTATATCTATGACCGGAATAGTATTTTGAGTCATAGCGGGGAGATTGAATTATGGCAAGGAGCTTTTCTGAAAGAGAAAAAGAAAATATTAGAAAAAGTTTGATGGACATTTGCAAACAGAACTGGACACAGTATGGCTATAAAAAAACAAGTGTTGATGAAATATGTAAACAGGCTGGCATATCAAAAGGAGCATTTTATCTTTTTTTTGAGTCGAAAGAAGCTCTTTTTTGTGAGGTGTTATGCTCTGTACAGCGTGAAATTTGTGAAATGGCTGCAGCGACAATGGAAGAAGAAAAAGGAAAACCAGGTGTGGTAAAAGCCTTGAAACTTATCTATCGGGCTTATGATAAGAATTCTTTTTTGTACGGTTCGGATACTGCTGACTATACAATTTTAATGAACAAAGTATCAGAGGAACAGGCAAAAGAAATGGAACAAGCAGGAGAATTAAGCAGACAACTTTTTTCTGGTCACCCTGCTTTGAAATTTAAAGTTGATGCCAATATGGCTATTTCCGTTATCTATTCACTGATTATGAATATCAAAAATAAAGATGTTTTACCACAAAATCATTTGGAAGTCTTTGATTTTATGGCTGACCATTTGATTGATAATTTATACGAATAACAGGAAGTTGAAAGGAACAATCCCAAAAAAGTCAGCGGGTCAGATGATGGATTTGACCTCTGGCAATGTAAAAAAACAATTAGTGCTACTCCATTCCTATTTTTTTAGGAACTTTTATTGCAGCAGCTTTACAATGTCATTGACGCAGTTATTGCAGGTCGTTTGGTTAATGATAGTGCATTATCCGCAATAGGTTTTTCAGTTCCAATATAATCTATTGCGGTCATAATAACACTGTCCGCTGCTTTATTACTGGGTGGGAAGCAAATATTGGGATTGATTATTGGTAATAACGAAGTAATGATTTTACGTGGTTATAGTTACTTCAAGGTTTGATTGTGGTTTTATTCAGTTAATGCCATAATATACGGCTTAGGTGGCGTCCTGTCAGGAATAGGCGATAGCTTCTTGCTGCGGATGGTATGTATCAAGGGTAATTGTTGCTTTGTGATATAAAAGTAATCGTTGGCAAACAACGTCGGTAATAAAAACAATACAAAATTGATGGAGGTTAAAAATGGAAACGGAAGTTGTAAATAAGAATAATGTGTCTGTTGCTGTTATTCATAGCGATGAACACTTAATTACAGATGTTCAATCAGCATTAGATTTAATTATGTCTGTAAAATATGAAACTGGCTGTACTAATATTGCTTTAAATAAAAGTGCGATTGTAGATGACTTTTTTATTTTAAGTACCTGTATGGCGGGAGAAATATTGCAGAAATTCATTAACTACGGTGTGAGATTTGCAATATACGGAGATTTTTCACGATATACAAGCAAACCGTTAAAAGACTTTATGTACGAGAGCAATAGAGGAAAAGATATTTACTTTCAGCCAAGTGTTTCTCGTGCTGTGGATAAACTCTCGGGATATTCCAAATTAAAGTTATAATTTGGCTTCTGGAAAGAGTAGTTCCGCTGCCAGGAACAGGATGCGGAAGAGAAGTGCCTTCATTAAAGGCCTTCCCTTCCGCTATTTGTCAGTACGATACAGTCATAGCGGATCGTTTTTCCCTTAAGGGAATAATCAGGCTTACGATCAGCCAGCCAGGCTCCTTTCAGCGGCCTTTTGATAACTATCTTGTACGGAGCACTGGCAATAGCAGCGTGCAGCAGCGCGTCCCCATCTGTACAGGGCTGTTCCAGCTGCTGGAGCAGCTGAAACTTCTTTTTTATTAATGCGCTTTTTTGTCTGGCCGGAAACATGGGATCCAGCAGGACAACATCCGGCCTGAATCCAAGCTGAGGCAATGCGGTCAGGCTGTCTGTTTCAAAAAGCTCCATTCGCCCGACAATCGCCGCCAAATCAGGAAGTGTCAAGGAATCCATTGCACTGGAAGACAAGGCCCGCAACGATCTCGAAGCATCCCGCAGAAGTGCCGCAATCACAGGATCACGTTCATAAAGCCGCACGGAAAAGCCTGCTGCTGCCAGCAAAAAAGCATCCTCCCCCAATCCCGCTGTAGCGTCAACTGCTGTCAGGCCTTCAGCTTTCCCTTTGATTTTAGAGGCCTTTATCAGGAGTTCCCTGTTCAGATTGCCGGGGGTGATTCGTGATCGCATCCGGGTAAAATCGCCCCGCAGCGATTGACTGTTTCCTGCTAGAGTGAGACCGTCCTTATCGGGACGCAGTGTTAAATCCGTATTTTTTCCGTAAGCATCTTTTTTTATAATATCTGTAATTAATTGCTCGTCAAGCTGTGGGGATACTTCTCTATCCATGTCACCTTTGGATATAATTTCCATATTACTATCATCTAAATCGGACATATGAAATTCTCCTTGCGTAAATAATTGTTATAATATATCTATTCTAACAAAATTTAATCCTATTTTCTATTATTAATATATACAAAGGAAAGGTTGAGTTTGTATGCATTAAAAAGATTTAAATACCATCGTGGATAGTCAGGCCTTTTGATTAGAATCATCTACTGTGATTATGCCATTTTAACCCCAAAAGGCTACAGTATGCCAAAGCTGCTTTTTCAGTTGGACATTTTATTTATGTCACCGATATCACTCCAATTATCTATTCACAGATGGTAATCACGCGATGCTTTACCAATAAGATAGGCATTTACAATTCCTTTGTCATTTCCAAAACAATATCCATTCATTGAGCTAAACAGCCAGTATAACTGGAATTAGTACTAGACGTTACAAACAGAAAACGAAATAAATTATAACCTTAACATTAAAATAATATCAAATCTTTGATATAATAAGATCACCACAAATATATCATATAAAAAATTAATTTTATGATATATTAAAATACTCAAAATGAAAATGCCCCAAACCAGTTTTTCAACACCATTTAATATCAATGATTCCATTTAAGGTAAGGAAGCGGGAGGTATGCACAACTAATGGCAATAAGGTATTGGACGATTATGAAGAACTAAAGGAGTGGCGGTATAATGAAGAATAAGCCAAAATCAGCGTGCAGATTTATGAGTTAACGGATGTTTGATACTTATTCTCTTTTCAACGCAGAGAAAGTATGGCAGAATAGAAATAAATAAATGTCTTTATCCAAAAGGTGTACGACAGATTCTTTATATAACAAGGGGAATAAAGAGATGAGTGTAGTAAATAGAATGTCTGAAATTATCGGTCTTGCACCAATTTCAGATAAGATAGAATTTATCTGCGATTCCGTTGTTGATTGTGATGCTTACACAAGAAGTAAAATTGAATATCTAGTAAACGGCCGCAATATCCCTGCTTTTCTGCTTATTCCGAAAGGTGAAGGACCGTTTCCTGCCGTTTTGGTTAATCATCAACACCATAGCCAACGAAATTGGGGAAAAAGTGAGGTTTGCGGACTGGTAGGAGATCCACTGCAGGATTTTGGAAGTAAACTTGCTCGTGCAGGTTTTGTCGTAATTGCTCCGGATGCAATATGTTTTGAAGAACGAAGAGTAAACGCAGCGGGTACGGAAGAAAATCACAAAGAAGACGAATGGAATCATTTCCTTGTGTTATGTCATGGTATTCTGACAGGAGAAACCCTGGCGAAAATTGCCATAGAAGATGCGATAGGTGCAGTAAGTGTTCTGAACGGCCTGAATATGGTGGATAAAACAAAAATAGGCTGTTTAGGCCATTCTTACGGAGGGACTACTACATTTTTTGCGGCAGCTTTTGATAAAAGAATAAGCTATGCCGTGTCAAGCGGAAGTGTTGTCAGTTACAAATATCGTATGGAAAATTCGACAGGAATAGAAATGTCCAGTATTATTCCCGGATTTCTAAAAGAATTTGAAGTAGCAGATGTAATAAAAGAAATAGCGCCGAGACACTTCCTGATAGTTTGTGCTGATGAAGATAAGTATTCAAAGGATGCACCACAAATTTTTGAGTCTGTGAAAGAACACTATATTTCAAAAAATGCGGAGAGTAATTTGTATATGAAACAATATAAAGGCGGCCATCAGTTGACGCAGGAACGTTTTGACTATATATTGAAATGGATTATCGGTTTTTCCTAATGAGTATCATACATAGAAGGTTGGAGGGATGATAGATGGAAATTTGGATAACAGCATGTAACTGTTAACTTCGTTTATGAGGAAACCAAATGGCAAAAATATATTTTATTGGCGGTTCACCATGCAGCGGCAAAAGTACAATAGCAGAGATATTATCCGAAAGATATGGACTTCAATACTTTAAAGTTGATGATCATCTGGAAGAATATACAATTCGTGGGGCAGAAGATAATCTCCCCATTTGTAAAAAGCAAATCGAATGGAATGCAGAACAAATATGGATGCGGGATCCGGTTTTGCAGTGCAAAGATGAGATTATTTTTTATGAAGAAATATTTGATTATATATGGGAGGATTTAAATAAAGTAAACCAAAAGGGAGCCGTTGTTACAGAAGGCGCAGCATATTTTCCTCATATAATGAAGAAGCTGCATGTACCGGAAGAACAGTACGCGGCGATAACTCCGACCAAAGACTTTCAGATTTCTCACTATAAAGAACGGGAATGGGTGCCTTATATTTTAGAAGGATGCAGTGATAAAGAAAAGGCATTTCAAAATTGGATGGGCAGAGACAGTCTGTTTGCTGACACGGTATGTAAGGAATGCATGGAATTAAATTATCTTTCGATCGTTAATGATGGGGGAAATTCGATAAATGAGATGGTTCAGATAGTTTCAGCGCACTTTGGATGGAAGGTATAGCAGGATAAAAGAAAAGATATTGTTTTTCTTCAAATACTGAAGCTGGAGATGAGTTTTTTATATCAAATTTATCTCTGAATGAAAAAAATAGAAATAAGGGGGATAAAGCTTATGACAATTCTTGAACAGGTTAGTCATGAAACGATGGTATTTATGCGCGGTAAGTATCGCCTGGATGAAATCGGAGACGGCAAAGATGAACTAAAGTTTAAGCAAGGGCAGAAAACTATTCTTACAGTGTACACACACGATGATAAATTCACATTTTTGATTATCTTTGGAAAAAAAGAGCGTGAATGTTTTGAAATGCAGAAGAACGAATTTTCAACATATATACATGATTATTATGATAACTCAAAAACTTATCATGATGGAAAATGGATGTTCATTGATGTAAGTACTTTGGAACAATTAGAAGAAGTCAAAAAGCTTATACTTATTAAAAAGAAGCCCAACCGCAAACCTTTTAAAAAAGAAAATGCGTTATATTCCAAATGCGGCCAACGCTGTGATTTATGTGTTCATTATGCAGATTTAGATGAGAATATGCGGGATATTATGATTCCTCAGCTGATTAAAATGTGGGGACAGACAGATTGGAGCATGCGCTGCGAAGGATGCTATAGTGAGAATTGCTATTGTAAAGATGAGCCATGCAATGCAAAAGGCTGCGCACCGCAGAAAGGATTGGCGGAATGCAGAGAATGCGGTGAATTCCCATGCGTTAAGGCTACATCAGCAGATTATCGTTCGATGATACATACAGAGATTCATTATGCAGATGAAATTACATGGGGCATACTTCCCTATGTGCCTATGCAGTATGAAGAGCAGTAGACAGAGTGGTAAAATCCTCCGGATCCTTTTGGGGTTTGGAGGATTTTTTTAATTAGATTATTTTTACGACTATTCCGAGACGATATGGTATAATTAGAATGCTGTAAAATGCTGATATCCGTAAAGCAGGATGAATTGCGCAGCGAGTGTTATCATACAGAGAAGATAACTTGACCGTGTTCAGATAATGTCTGCCAATTTTGGACGTTTTTCCATTACAAACAAGATAGCAATTAACAAGATGAAGTATCATTAATTTTCCGGAGGGTTACCATATGAAGAATTTAATCAGACTTACCGATTACAAGGCAAAAGATGTATATGAGATATTTGATATAGCAGATGAAATTATACAGGGGAAGTATAAAGATATTTTGAACGGGAAAACAGTAGTTTTGTTCTTTCCAAACAGCAGTATCCGTACCAGAGTTACCTTTGAAAAAGGAATTCGGCTTTTGGGCGGGCAAGCCGTTTTATTCCCGTCGGATACCTTGGACAAGAGAGAGAATAGTAAGGATGTTATAGGATATTTGAATAATTGGGCCGATGTAATTGTAGTGCGTCATAAGGATATAGCCATGCTGGAAACGATGTCGCAATATTCAAAGGTTCCGGTTATCAATGCCCTTACAGCTATAAATCATCCCTGTGAAATGCTTGCAGATATGTATGCGCTTTCAAAAATCAGAAAAGATTTTACAAAGGATAAGTATCTCTTTTGCGGCCTGAAAGGAAATATCGGACTGGCATGGAAAGAGGCGGCAGATGTCATGGGATTTGAGTTATCCCAGTGCTGTGCGGACGGATATGAAATGGAAGGAGTTCCGGTTTATCATAATATTGAGGATGCCATAATCGGCAAAGATATTGTCTGCACGGATTCGCTGCCATCGGATGTACTTGAAAAATCTTCCGGTTGCCAGGTGACAAAAGCAGTCATGGAAAAAGCGAATAAGGGTGCGGTTCTGAATCCATGCCCGCCCTTTTATCGTGGGGAAGAAGTGTCCGGCGAGGTAATAGATTCTGAGTACTTTGTGGGATATGAGTTTAAGAAATATTTGCTGGAAATTCAGCAGGCAGTTATTATATATTGTATGATAAATTAATATTTATTTGAGCAATGGATAAAAACAGTATATGCGGTTATATTTACTGCTTATATTATGGCGGGGATTGGAGTAATGTTCAATGAAAAGTTCGGCGGAAATTGACATTTTTCTACAAAAGTGTTAAGTTATATGTATAAATTTTAGCAAAACAGTCGAAAGATTGTGACGCAAAGCTATAGGGCCTGTAATATGGTAGCCAGTTGCAAATCTGTTATATGCTGCTGATATTCAGTAGTTTTTTTATTTTAAGTGGATTTTGTTTACAATACATTGTAAGCGAAAATGCTTGATAAAAAAGTATAACGCTAAAAAAATATCAGGTATTGTGTCAATACAGAATTGTGTCTAATGACAAATTAAAATAAAAAGGCAGAGAAAGCAACATTGGGTATTTATAAATATAGGCATATTAAACCAAGAGGGGAGAAATGAATAAATGAATTGCAGATTTTGTGGTGCAGAAGTAGAGGAAGGTGCTAAATTCTGTCAAAAATGTGGTAAAAATTTAGAGGAGGTTTCTGATAAAAAAAATTGCCCGAAATGCGGTTCGGAACTGGAAAAAGATGCGAAGTTCTGTTTGAAATGTGGCTATAGTATGGAAAAAAAAGCAGCGGGCAATGGAAAAAAGAAACTTATTATTGGGATAGTCGCTTTAATTGCTGTTATATGTATTGGCGGTGGTATTGGCGTTGTAGTTCATCAGAAGGCAGTCGAAAAGGAAAGATATGAACAGGAGTTAGCTGCTGAACGAGAACGTCAAGAGGCTGAACGTGCACGTCAGGAGTTGATAAATGCATATGGAGCTAAAGCAATGGAATTGAATAATGCGATTAATGGTACCGAAAATAATTTTAATTTACTCAGTTCCATGTATGATACTTCAACAGGTATTAATACAGGGTTGCTTGGACCTGATTTTTTCACGGACTATGTCGAAGGACTATGCTCCTCTGAAATCAATACGGAAAAAGACAGAAAGAGAGAGATTGATAAAATATATACGGAACTTCAGGATATTGGATGTGATGAGGAAGAAGTTAAGGAACTGAAAAAAGCCATGGAAGACTATTATTATGCATATTGTGAGAGATATAGTTTCCTTGTGGAAGGGGATTTTTCAGTTAATAATTTTAAAGCAAAAGAAGAAACAAGCAAAAAAGATTTTACAGATAAAGCGGCTGTAGTTAAAAGTTTAATTCGTAATGTGAATACTTTGGGAACAACGGAAGAGAGTGAGATAGAGGAGGGATCGACTTTATGATCTGTCCCAAATGCCAAAATGAAATACCTGACGAAAGTGTCTTTTGCCCTAACTGCGGATATCAATTAGGAGAATCTGATTTCACAAATACTGTTTCTAAAGGGAAAATATCCCTTAATATCCTCTTTTCTATCATTGGAATCGTATGTGCTGTAATAATAATTGTTATATTAATTGCTGTAAATTCTACACCAGCAGCGAAATATAATAAGGCCGAAGATGCATTCGCTGCCGGTAACTATGAAAGGGCTATTAAGTATTATACGGCAGCCGGCGATTATGAGGATGCTCAGGAAAAATTGGCGGAAGCAACCATTGCAGATCATTATGCGAAAGGTATTGAATTTTTCGGGAAAGAAGAATACGATGAGGCCTTAGCACAATTTAAAAATGCTGCAGGTTATGAGAATTCCGACGAGATGATTAAAAAATGTAACTATGCGAGGGGAAATCTGTATTTGGAAGCAGGTGATCTGCTATCTGCAGCAGAAGAGTTTAAAGCAGCGAAAGGTTATGAAGATTCTAATGAAAAGATTTTGGATATTGGGCGGGAATATGTAAAGAACAAAGATTATGAAACAGCTCTGACCGTATTTGGGTATGTTAAAGGCGGTAAAAATGATGAATACGCTCAATATGCGCAGGGTATGATTAGTTTTAATAATAAAAAATACGCAGAAGCTTCAGCATACTTTGAAAAAGCTGGTACTCTTTTTGATGCAGAAGGACTATACGCGGAATCAGTATATAACAATGCAAAATCATTCATGGATTCTCAAGAATATACATCAGCATCCGAGCTTTTTATAAAAATATCCGATTATCAGGATTCTTCTGAAATGTCCAATGCCTGTATTTTACTTTCGGCAAAAAAGAATATGGAGGAAGGAAATCTTAATCAGGCAAAAAAGGAACTGGGAACGCTTCCGGATAATTTCTCATATAATGGCACCAATTCTGCAGATCTAATTACAAAATTAAACAGCATTAGTAATTGGATAGGATTGTGTGGACAATGGAGTTCAACAACAGGTTTAGCGGAATCAAATTGTAAAGCAAGAAATTATTATTATGATGGAGGAACCTGGACCCATGATATCGAAAAGGGAGATTATAAACTGGATATAAAATGCAGTTTAAATGATGATGGTTCAATTAACCTGTCGGGTAATGGCTCCATATTTGTCTTTACTAATTGGTCGACAATACAGATCGGATTAAAGTATAATATTAGTAAATCGATTTCCTTTGATAAAAAAGTCAGTGCTTCTGATTTTGGAACTCCGTTAGTGATAGACGATTATACTACCATAACACTTTCTGCGAAAGGTATCGAATTAAAATATAAGGAGACGGACAATAATTCCGTAACCAGTTTTATTTATACGTATACGACTAAGGTTACCTTTGGAACATTGTCAAATACATACTGATTAAAAATGGGGGGACTTTTTATGTATTGTAAAAAATGTGGGCAGTTGTTGGATGAAACCATATAAAACAATTAATGCGTACGTTGGCGGCGATGCTTATAATTATATTATCAATGGTAATTATGCAACTGCTTATTTTGTTTTGGCAGTTGGATTAGCTTTAATTTGTATGGGATTTCTAATTGTATATTATATTTCAAGGGAAAATAAATAATGATTTGTAAAAATTGCAGTGCACAAATTGAGGATGATTCCGTTTTTTGTACTCATTGTGGTGCGAAAATAATTGTTGATAAACAAATAAATGATGATAATTCAACTATAACAAGGAAAGATGTGGAACACGTTAAATGTCAAAAGTGTAGAAATGACTTACCATATGGTGCAAAATTTTGCCCGAATTGCGGAGAAAAATCAGGTTTATCAAAGGAAATAAAAGTACTCAGTATAATTGGAAGCAGTTTAGTTGTTGTACTTGCTATAATTGGTTTTATATTTATCAATATAAATGCTCAGAAATCACCTATTGAAGGTGTGTCAAAGAAAATCTATGAGCAGGGAATGCAATATCTTGAGGACATGAATTCTGATGTTGTTAAAGAATATGTTGCAGAATTTATAGAAAGTAATAACGAAATGCCGCTCGATCAGGTGGCTGATAATATAACGGAGGTTTCGTTTCAGCTTGATCTTGGGAAAAAACCTTCTTCCAGTGAGGTGGTATTTAATGATACAATTAATGAAATATGGAGGAAAACATGTGTTAGCTATGTACAGGAATCTTTATTGGAAAAACTTTCAGATGATACAGATTCGTCTTCTGTAAATATAGCTGCAACTATCTTCAAAGGTGTTATCTATGAACAGAAAGATAAATTGAAGGATGCGGTAGATTCTTTAAAAGCCGCCTCTACATATGATGATTTAGTTTCTGTTTATAATAAGGCAAGCATGATTTATACGGATTCGGAGCAAGAGAATAAAGAAACGAATTAGTCATCGGCTCAAGATGTTTCGAATACAAATTCAGCAACTGCAGAGGAAAAAAGGACTTGAAAGAGCACATGATTATTTGGATTTTACAGCTTATTCATATAAAAGACTGATAGAACAGTTGGAATATGAAGTTTTTCAACAAAGGAAGCTGTATATGCAGCCGGTAATTGTGTGCTGATTGGTTTGAATAGGCTGTAAAGAGAGCAAAATTATGTTTGGATTATTATTCTTATTCAAAAACCGAATTACTTGATTAGCTTGAATCTTGGGGAATTACGAAAGAAGAAGTGGAGTACGGAGTAGAGATTGCTTATATATAATTGAGGAGAATTACGGAGATGTTCTGTACAAATTGTGGCTGCGAAATAAAGGAAGAAAGTGCTTTTTGTCCCAAATGTGGTAAAGTAGTAAGTGATACAGAAAATACACAGGATATTAGTATTACTGGAAGGAAAGTGCCAAGTAAGCGGACGCTCCGCTTGTTTATTCCCATTGCTATTTTGTTAGTAGTTGTATTAACAGTAGTAGTTATAATTTATAATGCTATGATGGGAGTAAAGGTAATTAATAATAAAGTCGAAGCTGGAAGTATTGTGCAGACGAAAGATATTATAATTCCGAGATCTTCTAATGGTATTATTCGTTTTCAAAATGAATTAGATACAAGCAAGTTAGGACAGCAGGCATTACAATATACAATTGAAAATGGAATTTTATCTATCAACAGGCATATAGAAATTGAGGTTATTGATACAACGGCACCAGTAATCAGTGGTCCTGAGAATATTAAGGTTCAAAAGGGTGAACTATTTAATCCTGCTGATTTTTATTCTGTTACTGATTTTGATGACGGATTGGAAAATAGTATTGTTGTTACCCCAGAGGTGAATATCAATGTTGTCGGCAGCAGTAAAGTACAGCTTTCAGCAAAAGATTCTTCTGGGAATATTGGGCTCTTGGATATTTCAGTTCAGGTTATTGAATTAACGGCAGATGAACAACTGGCGTTGAAAGCAATTAATAAATATGTTGAAAATAATGGATCTACTGATGGTGTTGCAAGTACTGTTATAGTATATAAAACGGATGCGGCAGGAACAAATGGAGTAGATTATTATGTGGAAATTAACAGTGATGTTTTATATGCAATCTATGATGATGGAGAAATCAAACCATTTACAGCAAAAGAAGCACAGAGTCAATTAGTATTGAAGTTATTGTTTATGGCTGTTGAGATGGATGGAACAGAAGTTAGCTCTTCAAAATTAGTTGATTAAAAGAACGGTAAGGATTGAAAATAACAAATTAGTGGCAGTTTTGTTTTGAACTAAAATGGTTACCCTGGGAATGTCCGTTTGATGGGCTTCCTGGGGTTTTTTGATAAATCATTCAAAGGATAAGATATTTTTTGTGTGATAATAGAAGAATAACCTTTTGATAAGAAGAGTATAAGAGATAGAATATAGTGGAAATGTCTTTTTGATGTTATGTTATATGAAATTTTATTGATATAGGGTGGGTAAGAATATGAAAATGGAAGAATATGCAGGCTATCAATATATAGAAGGCGGCGTTTGCGCCGCTCAGGGTTTTATGGCGAACGGATTGAACTGTGGCCTTAACCCGGATAAAAAAAAGAATGATCTGGGGATGGTATACAGTGAAAGGCTGTGTACGGCTGCGGC
>ENA-OPVH01001259-OPVH01001259.1-human-gut-metagenome-genome-assembly--contig:-NODE-1259-length-13156-cov-2.369132_pt1 | contig 13156 bp, 14 predicted proteins | sample MGYA00241494_ERZ501980 | MGnify/ENA primary metagenome ERZ501980 (study PRJEB25962, sample SAMEA1964914) | human gut metagenome | biome: human gut; feature: human-associated habitat; material: faeces... | reverse complement strand
TGTGGCCGGCCAGGTTGGCGTGGTTGCCTTCCAAGTTCAGCTTGAAGACGTCGGTCAGGTCGTGGTTGCGCAGGAACTCGATGGCGGTGGCGGCATCGAAGTCGTACTGGTGCAGCGTCGGCTCCTTCGGCTTCGGCTCGATCAGGAACTGGGCCTCAAAGCCGATTTCCTTGGCGTAATCTGCGCACATGTGGAAGAACTTGGCGATGTGGTCGGTCTCGCGCTTCATCTCGGTGTTCCACAGGTTCTCGTAGCCTTCGCGGCCACCCCAGAACACGTAGTTCTCGGCGCCCAGGCGCTTGCCGATCTCCAAGCTCTTCTTGAGCTGGCCACCGGCGTAGTGGCGGCGCCGGACACGAAGCGCGGGTTGGTAAACAGGGAGGAGGTGTTCCACAGCAGCTTGACGCCGGTGGACTTCATGTTCTCCTCGATCTTGTCGACGACCTTGTCGAGGTTGGCGTTGGTCTCGCGCAGGGTGTCGCCTTCGGGGGCGATGTCACGATCATGGAAGCAGAAGTACTCAACACCCAGCTTCTGGAACAGCTCGAAGGCGTAGTCGACCTTGGCCAGAGCCTGGTCCATCGGATCGGTGTACTTGTAGTACGGGCGGTGCGCGGTGCCGGTGCCGAACGGATCAACCAGTTCCTGGTTGAAGGTGTGCCACCAAGCGACGCCGAAGCGCAGCCAATCCTTCATCTTCTTGCCGGCAACGACCTTGTCGGCATCGTAGTAATGGAAGGCGAAGTCTTCCTTCGGCCCCTTGGCGCGGCCGACGTACTCGATCTTGTCAACATCCCACAGACCCATTTGGGCGCTCCTTTGCAGTAGGCGATATTACGGATTGCAGGACCAATAATAAAACGAACGAACTAAGTTTGTCAAATGATTGAATTAATAGGCCGCCTCTCAGCGTGTTGCCAATCATCGCAATGGTTTTCGAATGCAGTCAAGGCACAAGATAGTATGGGCAAGCCAAGAAAGACAACTCAGCCAAGGAAACGAGACTTGATAATTGACGTCACGCAATTCCTCGCCGGCCACCGCTGAGGCCGGCTCCACCACCCCGCCAACTCCAACAGCACCACCCCCGCCAACACCACCGCCATGGTCATCACCCTGATGATCGGCTCGTTTGTGGCCATCCTCAACCAAACGCTGATGATCTCCGCCCTGCCCACGTTGATGCACGAGTTCGACGTGCCCAGCAGCACCGTGCAATGGCTGACCACCGGATTCATGCTTACCAACGGCATCATGATCCCGATCACCGCGTTCCTCATCGAGACCTTCACCACCCGCCAGCTGTTCCTGTACGCGATGGGCATATTTGCAGAATGATCTTGGCGTTAATGCACTGGTGTCCGGTCTGGTGATGATGCCGAGCGGCATCGCCATGGGCATCCTGAACCCGGTGGCAGGCAAGATGTATGACCGTATCGGTGGCCGGCCGCTCGCCTTACTGGGCTTCGCGATCATGACGTCTGCGGCTGTGCTGCTGGTCACCATCATGAACACGCACACCGCGGCGGCCATGCGCACCGGAGTGCCGAAAGCGGCGGCATCGGCCATTGGCGTGCGGGCTTCGTTCCGCACGGTCGCCATTGTGTGCGCGGTCTGTTTGGTTGCGTCACTCTTCATTCGTGATCGCGGCCGCCGACTTGGACAGCAGCGTTAGGCGAATCCTTCACCGATTGCTGGCCTTCTTGATCAGCGCGTCCAAAGTACCGGCTTGGCGCGCGGCTTCCACATCTTCCCAGTCGAGACCGGTGTCTTTGGCCCTCCCGTAGAAAAACCGCACCAGACCGGCAAAGTCCGGTTTATATCCGGTTTCCCGGAATGAACGGGCCAGCGAATCACCGATTCGCGGGTCATCAGGCCTTCGTGCCTCATAGATCGGGATGGAACAGGATCGCCACACGCCTCTCACATGTGCGATGCGATTGACGATCATGCCGCCGTGCGCACCATCGTATTGCGAGGCGGCATGTACGTCCGCCACCTCGTAGACACCACCATGAATGATGTCCTCAACTGTCAGACGACCTTTGACCGCGCTGGCATCGCGAATCCAGAACATCGAAGCGAAATTGGTGTCATCAAGTTCGCGAAAATCACGTATCTCGCGTGTGCCGATACGTTCGTCCTTGTCATACATGAATTCGGCCAAGGCTAGGAATGGCGAGATACCTGCGCCCGGACCGTACTGCAATTCGATACGTAAATCTTCGGATTCATTGCCGGTCAGTCCAATACCGCTGACGGCGCAGTCATAGGCAAACCAATCCCAGAACCACCATTCGACCCTTTGCAGCACCTGCTTCGGATACTTTTTGCATGGGTTCAGATTCACTTCGCGATAATATATGCGTCTCGCTTCGGCATAGACGGCGAGATTGCAGCGTTTGAACATCTCGGCTACGTCTTTGGTGTCCAGCATTGCTGGCAAACCGGCATTTTCGGCAGTAGTAGTGGTTGCGGTGCTCATGGTGTTTCCCCCTTCATGTGATGTGGACGGCGGGCTACGTTGCCCGCCGTGAGGCACACTGTATGACGTTCGTGCGGTGGCCCGCAAGCCCGCATGGCGAGATGGTGGATAAGTGGAAAACCCAATGATTCCAAGGGGTATGGAATGTGCATAACAGTGGCTACCGTCGGTGGATAACCGCACTTTCTTGCAGGTTATCCACTGATCGCGCAGCTGTTATCCACCGTCTCTGGGTTATCCACATCGTCTCTGGCGTGTCGTCCACTGTCAGCAGTCGATTTCTGCTTCGTTTGGCGTGTATAAGTGCACGGTGAAGTGTATAACTCCGCGCATTAGGCATATTTGCTACTGAGAAAGGTCCCGAAATCGCCTTCGAACGCATAGCTACACTCAGCAGATGTATTCAGCATGGCAATAGACCCACTTAGGCACCGGCGAATGATTTTCCCTCGCTTATAGAGTCGGCAAAGGCCCAACACCTGTCCCAACGCTGACGCTACTGCACTGGCAGCGTCGGCAGAGGACCACAACTTGGCACAGCAACGACGCTAAAACCGCCCAGCATCGTTACACGTCCAAGTTTTGGCCGCTAACGACGCTTAATGAACGCTTAGCGTCGGCAGCAGGTCACGCACTGGTTCTCCACCGACGGTAGCGCTCCTTAGCGAAGCCAGCCCGCCACTCTTTGGCACATCACCGACGCTTAGAACCTCCAGCGAACCCAACCAGCCAACCGCTGGCAACATGACACCACCCACACCCCTCAGCGAAGCCAACCTGCCAGCGCATGGCACCCCAACACCGCTGAGAACACCCCCACCAGTGCACATAAAAAAAAGGCTGGTCATAGCGGTTGCGATGTAATCGCATCGTAATCGCGATGACCAGCCTCGGGGGTTGGGCTGCAACGAGCACCGATATGAATCAGATAATGATGCCGTTGCAGTGATCGACTTCATGCTGGATAATCTGCGCGGTCCAACCGGCGAAGGTGGCGTGGCGGGCGCGGAACCGACGGTCCTCGTAGTTGACCTCGATACGGCGGGAGGGCCGCGCGCGGCGGTCGCCGGCCCGCGACAAACAGCCTTCCTGGGTGTCGAAGGCACCATCCGAAGCGGTGATCACGGGGTTGAGCATCACCGTGATACGGCCACCGAGATCTTCGTCCACGAAGACGATGATGCGCTTGCTCACGCCGATCATGTTGGCGGCCATGCCCACGCACCGTGAACGGTTGGCCTCCAACGTATCCACGAGATCCTGAATAGTTGCCTCGTCGCCGGGCCCAGCCGCTTCAGACGGCGTGCGCAAAAACGACCGCGAAGTCATAATAGGACGTTGCATGCTGGAATCACGCTTCTTCGTGCCAATGGGGGTTCTGGCCGAAGGTGTGACCTTCGGGGTTGTCCATTGCGGCGATATCGGCCATGTCCTGATCATCGAGTTCAAAAGCGGTCAGGTCGAGGTTCTGACGCTGGCGCTCCGGGTTCAAGGACTTCGGGATGGCCACGTCGCCGTACTGGAGGTGCCAGCGCAAAATGGCCTGGACCACGGAAATACCGTGCTTGGCGGCGATACGCTTCAGGTCCGGGTCGCGCAGCATCTGGTTGGCGCGGCCCAGCGGGCTCCATGCCTCGGTGATGATGCCGTGCGCGTTGTCGTAGGCCAGCTGTTCGCGCTGCTGGAAGTACGGGTGCAGCTCAACTTGGTTGACGGCCGGGGTCACGCCCGTATCGCGAATGAGCAGATCAATATGGCCGGGCAAGAAGTTGCTGACGCCGATATGCTTGACCAGCCCACGTTCACGGGCTTCGACCAGCGCCTCCCATGCCTCAACGAACTGGCCTTGGCTCGGGTTCGGCCAGTGGATCAGATAGAGATCGATGTAGTCGAGGCCCATACGGCACACGCTCTCCTCAATGGTGAGCAGCGCCTCGTCATGGGCGTGGTGGCGGCCGGGCAGCTTGGACGTGACGATGATGTCTTCGCGCGGCACACCGGATTCGCGGATAGCGCGGCCCACCACGCCTTCATTCTCATAGTTGAAGGCGGAATCGATGAGTCGGTAGCCCTGATGAATGGCGGACTTGATGGCGTCCACGCCGGCCAGGCCGTTGACCTTGTAGGTGCCGAATCCGGTGGCTGGCAGTTCGAGGCCGTCGTTGGCCTTGCGGATCGGAGTGACCGGTGGTTCAAGCATGATAGTTCTCCTGCTTCTCCTGTGATGGCATATCTGTTCCATCATAAAGCCAACCAATCCGCTGCGGGCATACTATTTGACTTCCCTCATTTCCGGCGGGCGGCGAGTGGAGAATCGGAACATGAGCGAGGCGAGGATCACGCCGAGCACGGCCATGCCGGCGAACACCATCATGCTGCGTGGGAAGGCGATCATATACGAACCGGCGGCGTCTGCCCCATCGTTCGCGGCGATGGCCACCACCCACACATTGCCGGACAGCGTCACGAACACCGCGTCCATGATTACGGTGCCCGCGAAGCCGATGATGATGAACTTGGGCGGGAAGTGGCTCTTCAGCACGCCGCCGAATACCGGGCCGATGGCCGGTGCAGCGCAGGTGACCAGACTGACGATGCCGAGCATCGAGCCGCGCTGTTCAAGCGGCGCTTTTCCAGAATGATGCTGGTGATGAGCGACAAGGAGATGCCGGTGCCGAGCGACATGACCAGTCGGGCGGCGAGCAGCATCGGGAAGTTGACCGCGAGCGCGCCCAGCAGTGTGCCGGCGGCGAAGATCACGACGGCCATGATGAACAGGGTTTTGGTGGCGAATTTGCGCACCATGAACGGCGAGCTCGGAATCGACACCGACAGCAAGAGCAGATAACCGGTGACAAGCCACTGCACCACCGAGGCGCCGATGGAGAACTCCTCCATCGGCGTGGAGTAGGCGATGTTCAGTGACGTTTCCGATAGGATGCCGAGGAAGGTCAGGATCGCGAGCGAGACGACCGCGATGACGAGTTTGTTGGAGACCGGTTGCTTGCCGCCGTTAGGCAGCTGTGTTGCGGAATGAGTCACGATCTTGTTCTCTCCTCCATTCATTCAGATATTCTGACTACGACGTTGGAAGTCTTCCTGCATGAGTCGCAGAGCCTCGGTCAAGGTGCGTACCGTGGTTTCGCACTGGTCCGAGGTCAATCCGCCCAGCAGTTGGCTCAAATGCGCGTGATATTCCTCCACATAGATGCGGCGGATATCCAAGCCGCGTTCGGTGAGCGTGAGCGTCACCGCACGCCGATCGGCGGCTCCACGTCCACCAAGATCGGCGTGTTTGACGACGAGTCCGAGGTCGGCCATTTCGCCGACGAGCTTGGTGATGCTCGGCGTAGTGACGCCGAGGAATGTGCTGACGTCGCCCACGCGCGCGGTGCCGGTATCTTGCCTATTCGGTTCGTTGATATGCCAGACGGCGTCGATCACGTGGACATAGCGCGGTTTCATACCTTTCGGCAATGCCGGCATCAGCTCGGTGATAGCCTTCGCTTTCCAGCAGACATCCAGGAGGCTCCGCACCTCATTCACCGGAAGCAAGCCGGTCTTGGTATCGGTTCGGGAATCGCACATCGCTGGCCCAACCTCCAATTAGTTACCAATAGTCATTACCATAAGTAACTATATGCAGGCTCTAGACAAACCCAACGGCCTGCGCGCCCGTGTCGAGTTCCGTTTCGACATAAAAAAGCCAGGGAATCCCTGGCTTGCAATGCACATATCGCTGCAGATTTGCCGGGACCTATATGTCCCCGGCAACAACAGCCGTATATACGCTACCGATCAGTGCTGCCCTCATCATCCTTGGCACCTGCCGTGGCGGCCTCAGTCTCCTTGGCGTTCCACCCGGCGACGGCATTCCAACCACTCCATCCGATGACCACTAGCAAGCACAGCGAGAAGACAATAGTGGCCCAATTGAACAGCGAGCCATCATTATTGGCCTCGACCAGTGACTGCCAGAGCCAGATAACGCAGGCCAAGCAGGTCAATGCATACATACGGGAGGTGGAGCGCGCGGTGAGTTTCATGGCGGAAAAAGTCCTTTGATTACAAGAATGACGGCAGATAACAGTGTGGGATCCGCACCAGCGGCACCGGCACGAATCCCACATCGAGGAGGAGAAAGGGGAAGGTCAGCTCTTCTTGCGCTTGGACATGATGTCCACGGCGACGGCCAGCAGGAGCACGAGGCCCTTGATGGTCTTCACCACGGCGGTGTCAACACCCATGATCGACAGACCCTGGTTGATAACACCCATCACGAATGCACCGATCACAGCGCCCGGGATGGTACCAATACCACCGGTAACGGCCGTGCCACCGATGAAGCAGGCGGCGATGGCGTCCATCTCGAACTCCATACCGGCCTGAGCAGTTGCGGAAGCCAGACGGGAGAGCATGCAGACAGCGGCCACTGCGGACAGGAAGCCCATGTGGACGAACAGCAGGAAGTCCACGCGGCGGGTGTTGATACCGGAGAGGATGGCGGCCTTGCGGTTGCCACCAACGGCGTACACGTGGCGACCGAACACGGTCTTGGTCAGGATGAAGTTGTAGATGAAGACCAGCACACCGACGATCACCAGCATGATCGGGGTACCACCCTGATCAGCGTTACCGGAGGAAGCCAGCAGGTAGGTGACGAAGGCGATGACGACCGCGGCAAGCACAATTTTGAGGACGGTCAGGCTCATCGGCTCGGGCACCAGGCCGACCTTGGCCACACGGGCGCGCTTGCGCAGCTGGCTCCAGGCAAAGCCGACGATGCACAGGATGCCGAGCACAATGGTCAGACCATCGAACGGACCCCACCAGCCAAGGATGTTGGGCAGGTAGTTACGGGCAATGCCACGGAATTCGAGGGAGGTAATCGGCACGGATTCGCCGACGATCACGGTGGCGAGACCACGGAAGATCAACATGCCGGCCAGAGTGGTAATGAAGCCCGGGATGCCGATGACGGCGACCCAGAAGCCCTGCCAGACGCCGACGATCAGGCCGACGACCAGAGCGATGACGATGGCGAGCATCCAGTTGACTCCGGCGCGTTCCATCAGCAGTGCACACACACCACCGATGAAGGCTACCAAGGAACCAACCGAAAGGTCGATGTGGGTGGCGATGATGACCATCACCATACCAATGGCCAGGATGATCACGTAAGCGTTCTGCTGAATCAGGGACACGAAGGAGTTCGGCTTCAGCAGCACGCCTCCGGTCAGGACCTCGAAGGCCACGACGATGACCAGCAGTGCGCCGACAATACCGTATTGACGGGCATTGTTGGCAACCGTGGCCAGCAGGCCGGTCTTTTCTTCTTTCTTTGCAGGTGTTGCAGTTGCGGCGCTCATCAGGCTGCCACCTCCCTTTCCTTGGTCATACCCTTCATCAGGTATTCCTGGGTAAATCCATTCTTCTCAACATTGTCGGTGACGACACCGTAGGACACCGTGTAAATGCGGTCACAGATACCGATGAGCTCGGGCAGCTCGGAGGAAATCACGATGACGGCCTTGCCTGCATCGGCAAGCTTATCGATGATTTCGTAGATCTCATACTTGGCGCCGACGTCGATGCCTCGGGTCGGCTCATCGAGGATGAGGATGTCCGGCTGCGAGATAACCCACTTGGCGAGCAGCACTTTCTGCTGGTTACCACCGGAGAGGGTGGAGACATTCACATCGATGTCATGGCACTTGATGTTGAAGTCCTTGCGGTACTGTTCAACTTCCTTGCGCTCAAGGTTGTCGTCCACAACCCCGCCCTTGCTGATCTTGGTCAGGGAGGCCAGGGACGCGTTCTCTCGGATGTTCTGCAGCAGGTTCAGACCGTTGCCCTTACGATCCTCGGTGGCGTAGGCGAGACCTGCGTCAATCGCGGACTGCACGTTGGGCATCTTGACTTCCTTGCCCTTGACGAACACCTTGCCGGAGATGTTGGAACCGTAAGAGTGGCCGAAGATGGACATGGCCATCTCGGTACGACCCGCACCCATCAGACCCGCCAGACCGACGATCTCGCCGGCATGCACGTTGATGTTCGCATGGTCTACGATCACGCGCTCCGCGTCGAGCGGATGATGCACGGTCCAATCCTCGACACGCAGGTATTCCTCGCCCGGGGTATTGGAGGGGTGGTTCGGGTACAGGTTGTGCAGCGGACGACCCACCATCTTGCGGATGAGTTCTTCCTGGTCGAGCGGCGTCTCCGGCGTCACGTACATCACACCGACGGTCGAACCGTCTCGAATGATGGTGACATTGTCGGCGATGGCGGCGACCTCGTTGAGTTTATGAGTGATGATGATGCTGGTCACGCCCTGCTCGTCACGTAGCTGACGAACCAGGTCAAGCAGGTGGGCGGAATCCTCATCGTTCAGTGCAGCGGTCGGCTCATCGAGGATGAGCAGCTTCACGTCCTTGGACAATGCCTTGGCGATTTCGACGAGCTGCTGCTTGCCGACGCCGATGTCCATAACCTTGGTATCCGGGTCTTCGGGAAGTCCCACACGATCGAGCAGCTTCTTCGCCTCGGCACGGGTCTTGTCCCAGTCGATTACGCCACCCTTGGCCTGCTCGTTGCCGATGAAGATGTTCTCCGCAATGGACAGGAACGGGCTCAACGCCAGTTCCTGATGAATGATTACGATGCCGTCGGCCTCGGAATCATTAATAGTATGGTATTTGCATTCCTTGCCATCAAAGGTGATTTTGCCGGAATAGCTACCGTATGGGTACACACCCGAAAGCACGTTCATCAGGGTCGATTTACCTGCACCGTTCTCGCCGCAGATGGCGTGGATCTCGCCGCGATCGACGGAAAGATTCACATCGGTGAGGGCTTTGACCGGACCGAACGTCTTCGTGATGTTTTCCATCGTCAAGATGGTGTCATTTGATGACATGTCACCACTCCTCGTCACAGTTCTGTGTTCATGGACATGCGGCGCATATCGGCTATGCGCCGCATGTCATTGTGTTTGTTTACGGATTGCCTGATGAGGACTACTTAGTCAGCTCGTCGAAGCGATCCTGGGTGATGTAGTTGGCCGTGACCAGATCCTGGAGGTTGTCCTTGGTGATGTTCTGGGGGTCAAGCAGCTTGGACGGGACGTCGATGTTGTTGTTGTTGAACTTGCCGTTCAGGCCGGAGACTTCCTTGCCCTCGGCGATCTCGACGACCATGTCGTACACGGCGTCAGCCAGCTTGTTCACGTCCTTGAACACGGTCTCGCCCTGCTTATCCTTGGCGATGTTGGCAACTGCGATCTCCATGGCGTCCTGACCGGTGATATACGGCCAGGAGTCGGTGCCCGGCTTCATGTCGGGACGCTTGGATTCGATGGCGTTGATCACACCCTGGGCGATGCCGTCGTACGGAGTGAGGACCGCGTCGAGCTTCTCGCCGTGGGCGTAGGTGGAGTCAAGGATGGATTCCATGTCCTTCTGCGCCTGCTCGGTCTTCCAGCTCATCACGGAGATCTTCTGCCAATCCTCAACGGTGAAGTCCTTGGTCACGCCACCCTGACCGTGCTGGGACGGGGAGACGAGCACGCCCTTCTCGAAGTACGGCTGCAGCAGATCCCAAGCGCCCTTGAAGAAGTACTTGGCGTTGTTGTCATCCGGGGAACCGGTGAACAGCTCGATATTGAACGGGCCGGTGGCGCCATCCTTAAGCTTGAGCTGGTCAATGAGCCACGTGGCCTCGAGCACGCCGACCTGCTCCAGCTGGAAGGTGGCGTAGTAGTCGACGGCGTCGGTGTTCATGATCAGTCGATCGTAGGCGATGACCTTGGCGCCTGCATCGCGGGCCTTCTCAACGGCGGGGCCCACTGCGGTGCCATCCTTGGAGGCGACCACGACGATCTTGGCGTCGTTGTTGACCATGTTCTCGATGTCAGCGTTCTGCTGGGCCGGCTTATCGTCGGCGAAAGACAGGATGACCTTGTATCCGGCCTTCTCCAGCTTGGCCTTCAGGTTGTTGCCGTCCTTGTTCCAACGCTCTTCGGACTTGGTCGGCATCGAAATGCCGATAGTGGCACCCTTTTCGATCTTGGCATCACCGCCAGTTGCCTGGCCGCTACGGCTGCCACCGCAGGCCGCGAGGCCCGCGCACATGGCAACGCCTGCCACCACGGCGACGATCTTCTTAGTGAACTTCATTTGCTCTCCTTCATCTTCGAGGGGATGGCGAACCCTCCTTGGCCGCCCGAACCTGAGAATAACCTCAGGTTCATCTCATAGAATACCGTATTAAGTTAAGTTGTCAAACTCAAGAAAGCGAATTTCCTGTCGTTTGCGTTCGACCAATGAACGCAATGGCGATTTTTTCGCGCATCACAAGGCGACACGCCGAAAAATCCACGCTCTGCGCCTCGCTGTGCCTCATGCCGGTAACGACTACACTGGATTCTTATGGCAACAAGGCTTTTCGGTTCGCAGACCTCGCTTCGCGAGGCAAACCGCGCCAACTTGCTGGCCAGCATCCACAAGTTCGGCGCCATGACACAGGTCGAACTCGCAGAGGTGACAGGACTGTCCACTGCGACCGTGTCCACGCTCGTCCATCAGCTCGTCGACGAAGACCAGCTGGAGACCAAAAGCACCGTTCGCAACGGTCGCAGAGCCACTCTGGTGACCCTTGCACGGCATCAGGGCCTCGGCGTCGGGCTTTGGATCGCGCGACGTCATCTTACGCTTTCTATCGTTGACTTCTCGAAGTCAATCATCGCTGAGCACACGCTCCCCCTGCCGTTGGGCCACAAGGCGGACACAACGCTGGAACGCGCCATGCTGCTCATCAATGAGACCCTGAGCAGCATCGACGCCGAAGCCAGCGAGCTGGTCGGCATCGGCGTGGCCGTGGCCGCACCGGTGGCCACCAGCGACCACACCATAGCGATTCCCGGCATTCTGCCCGGATGGGACGGCGTCGATATCACGTCCCCGTTGCGCACGGCGTTCAACGTTCCCGTATACGTCGATAATGACGCGAATTTCGCGGCATACGGCGAATCCCGTATGGGCGTGGCGGCAGGCAAACGCAATTTCGTATATATCTCAGCCAGCGACGGGGTTGGCGCAGGCATCGTCATCAACGGCGAAATCATGCATGGCGTGACCGGCCTGGCCGGTGAAATCGGCCATATCCAGGTCGACCCGCTGGGTGCCATCTGTTCGTGCGGCAACCGCGGCTGCCTTGACACCGTCGTGGCGGAAAACAGGCTGGTGCAGTTGCTCAGCGTCACACACGGCAATATGACGCTGGATGATCTGGTGTCCTTTGCCAACGAAGGCGACCCCGGTTGCCGTCGCATCATCGCCGACGCGGCCGTGCGTATCGGTCAGGTGGCGGCTGATCTGTGCATCAGCGTGGATCCAGAGGTCATTGTGCTCGGCGGCAAGCTGGCCATGACCGGCGACGTATTCATCCAACCGTTCAATGAAGCGTTGCAGCGCATGCTGTTCCCTGATGCCGTGGCACCCATCGATGTACTCGTGTCATCCCACCCGGACGACAATTGCGCGCTAGGCGGCGCATTATGCGCCATCGAGTTCTCGGTTCGCAATGACGTCAGCCAGTGACCGGTACCAGGAGAAGAGTGATAAGAAGGAACACACCATGAGGAATTCGAGCACACCTCCTCTGCTGCGGCTGGAGGACATCTGTGTGAAGTTCGGCTTCGTCGAGGCGTTGAAATCGGTGAATCTGTCCATCCAGCGCCAGGAGGTCATCGCCATCGTGGGCGATAACGGCGCAGGAAAGTCCACTCTGATCAAGGTCATCGCGGGATTTCTGCAGCCGGGATTCGGCCATATCTATCTCAACGGCGAACAGGTGACCATTCCCTCGATCAGGGAGGCGGACCGCATGGGCATCGCATCGGTGTTCCAGGGGCAGGAGTTCTGCGACAACCTGGACGTGGCCTCGAACCTGTTCCTCGGCAAGGAGATCAATCAGATTGGCATACGCGATGACGATTCGATGAACTCGCGTGCCCGTTCCGTGCTGAAGACCCTGAGCTCGGCGATTCGGGTCGGCTCCCCTATCGCATCCTTATCCGTCGGCCAGCGCCAGACCGTGGCCATAGCGCGCACGCTGCTCAATGACCCGCAGCTTATTCTGCTGGACGAACCGACCACCGCACTGTCGGTGATGCAGTCGGCGGAAGTGCTCGCATATATCAAGCGACTGCGCTCCGAAGGCCGGTCCGTGGTGATGGTCTGCCACGATCTGCCGGATGTGTTCGCGGTATCCGACCGCATTGTCGTGATACGTCAGGGGCACGTCACCGGCGTGCATCGAACCGTCGAAACGTCCTATGAGGAGATTATCGCCGAAATCGCCGGCGTGACCACCGAACACGAGTATGAGGAAATCGCCGAGAACCCGAAATTCGATTCCATGGTCAGGCAGCGGAAACTCATCGACCGCACTATCAGCGCGGCAGTGAGCCATGGCACCGGCCATGACTCACCATTAGACTAACGTCCCGTTGCCGGAGCGACATCGTCAGCGCAGAGCCAGGTTGGCCGCGCCGATCAGACCGGCATCCTGGCCGGCGGTGGCGGCGACGATCTTGGCATGGCCGCGGTAGGCGCTGCCTTCCAGGAAACGCTGGTAGTTGTAGCGGGCCGGCTCCAGCAGAATGTC
>ENA-OPVH01001252-OPVH01001252.1-human-gut-metagenome-genome-assembly--contig:-NODE-1252-length-13183-cov-5.374848_pt1 | contig 13183 bp, 11 predicted proteins | sample MGYA00241494_ERZ501980 | MGnify/ENA primary metagenome ERZ501980 (study PRJEB25962, sample SAMEA1964914) | human gut metagenome | biome: human gut; feature: human-associated habitat; material: faeces... | reverse complement strand
CTCGGAAAAGCGGCTCAAAAAGCCTTGGGTAAAGGTACAGGTCCATCGAATTTGCTAAAGTCCATTTTGGCATCTTTTTGTCACGCCTCTAAAAATGGGCGCGAAAAAACCCGGAAGTCGTTGAAACTTCTGGGTTTTTCGCGTAGATATCTTTTTTGGTTCTACTAGATGGTGGAGACTAATGGACTCGAACCATCGACCTCCTGCGTGTGAAGCAGGCGCTCTAACCAGCTGAGCTAAGCCTCCGTTGCGCAGTTATTATAACAGCTCCCGCGGAAAAAATCAACCAGAATTTACTCCGGAGGCAAACTTTCTGCCAGATGCAGCAGCATGGGGCGCGTATTGTCCTCCGGATGGAGCAGGACGTGCGCCAGAAGCGCGTTCAGCACCCTTCCGATCTGCGGGCCGTGCAGCGCCGGAAAATCGCGGCCGCCGACGGCGAGCTGGCGGAGCGTAACGCATTCGCCGCCCGCGCGGATGTCCTCCAAAGTCGGGACGGTGCCGGAGAGCGCTGCTGCAGCGGCCGCAGCGTCCCAGCCGTGGGCGGCGATGCAGCGCTTGAGCGCGAGGCGGCTCATGTCCGGGGCGTATGCGCCCGCTGCCGCGTCGATCAGCGCGCAGAGCTTTCCCGGCAGACGCAGCCGGACGGGATCGAGCGCGGGACACAGGAGCTTCAGTCCCGCCCAGCGGACAGGCGCCTGCGCCGGAAGCGCCGCCAGCCAGTCGAGCGGCGGAAGCTGGTCGAGCCCGACAGGGCAGAGGAGACCGTCGGATGCCATTGCCTGCAAAAGCTGCGGACGCGGAGAGAGCAGCGTTTTTTCCAGCTCATCGCGGATGCGCTCCACGGAAAGCGCGGCGGTCAGGGCTGCGCAGGCGGAAATGGCGGCGGAGGTCTCCGCCGCGGGCGTGAAGCCGAGCTGGGCGCAGAAGCGGTAGGCGCGGAGCATCCGCAGCGCATCCTCGCGAAAGCGAGCTTCCGCGTCGCCGACGCAGCGGAGAATGCCGGCCCGAAGATCCTGCTGCCCGCCAAAAAGATCTGTGACGCGCCCGGACAGATCCATCGCCATGGCATTGACGGTGAAATCGCGGCGGGAGAGATCCTCCTCGAGCCGCGGAACAAAGCGCACCTCAGACGGGTGGCGTCCGTCAAGATACGCGCCCTCCGCGCGAAACGTCGTGATCTCGGCCTGCGCGCCGTCCAGAAGCACGGTGACGGTCCCGTGGCGGATGCCGGTCGGGATGCAGTGTGAAAAGAGCGCCATAATCTGCTGGGGCAGGGCAGAGGTCGTGATGTCCCAGTCATGGACGCGCCGGCCGAGCAGACAGTCACGCACGCATCCGCCGACATAATACGCCTCAAACCCGGCGGCATTCAGCGTTTTCAGGATCATATCCGGCTTTTTTGCGTCCATAACGGCGTGACTCCCTTCCCAACGGCGATTTTCCGAAAAACTGCTTGTGTTTGCGGTAAAAACAGTATATAATACGGTCTTAGTGCTCATATTGATTATAGGGGCTTGCGCCCATATCTGCAATAGAAATCTCCTGACAGGAGGACCTTTTTGATGACAACTGCATCTGCCAGTAATAAAATCGGAGAATATCTGCGACCGGGAAAATGCGCGCATCTGGTCGGCATCGGCGGCGTTTCGATGCGGCCGCTGGGGCTCGTCCTGCGCAGCATGGGGATGAAGATCTCCGGCTCGGACATGAATGCCTCCGTTTCGCTGGAGGAGCTGATCGCAAACGGCATTACGGTCCACATCGGCCACAGCGCCGACAACATCATCGGCGCCGACTGCGTCATCCGCACGGCGGCGGCGCACAACGACAACCCGGAGATCGCGGCGGCGCGCGCGGCGGGCATCCCGATCTTTGAACGCGCACAGGCCTGGGGCTACATCATGCGCGCCTATCAGAATGCGGTCTGCGTGGCGGGAACACACGGAAAGACCACCACGACCTCGATGCTGACGCATATCTTTATTGAGGCACAGCGCGACCCGACCGTGATGATCGGCGGCTATCTGCCGCTTCTGCAGGCGTGCCACCGCGTGGGCAAGGGCGATACGATCCTTCTGGAGAGCTGTGAATACTGCAACTCGTTTTTGAACTTCTTCCCGACCACAGCGGTCATTTTGGACGTGGATGCGGATCATCTGGACTTTTTCAAGGATCTGGCGGACATTCAGCACTCCTTCCGCCGCTTTGCACAGCTCGTTCCGGCAAATGGTCAGATCGTTGCAAACGGCGACGATGCGAACACAGCCGAGGCGCTGCGCGGGATGGACTATGTGACGTTCGGCTTCCGCACGGAAAACCGCGTCCACTGGGCAAACGTCTCGCCGGACTGCCGTACCTTCGACATCGTCTGCGATGGAAAGACCTACTGCCGGGTGTCGCTCGGCGTGCGCGGACGGCACAATGCGCTCAACGCGCTGGCGGCCGCGGCGGTCGCATGGCTCTACGGCATTGCGCCGGAGGCTGTGGAGCGCGGGCTGCACGAATTTACCGGCGCGGGCAGACGGCTTGAATACAAGGGCCGTTTCAACGGCGCGGACATTTACGATGACTATGCGCACCATCCGCATGAGCTGCACGCACTTCTGGAGACGGTGAAGACGATGGGCTACAGCCGCATCCTGTGCGCCTTCCAGCCGCACACCTACAGCCGCACCAAGGCACTGTTCAAGGACTTCGTTGCGGAGCTGCGGACGGTGGATGTGGCGATCCTGACCGATATCTATGCCGCGCGTGAGCGCAATACCACCGGCATCACATCGCAGGATCTCGTAAACGCCATTCCGGGCAGTGTTTACTGTCCCTCGCTGCCGGAGCTGACGGCGTGGCTGCGCGAAAACGCGCACCCGGGCGACCTCATTCTGACGGTTGGCGCGGGCGACGTCTATAAGGCGGGCAACGCCCTTCTTTCCGATCAATAAATAAAAGACCAGCAGGCTGCCGTGATCCGGCAGCTTGCTTTTTCATGCCCTAGCCGAGGAAGGCGTCCAGCAACATCATGATGCCGAAGCCGAGCGCGAAGAAAAGCGCCCCGAGTCTGGACTTTCCACCCTGCGACAGCTCCGGGAGCAGCTCCTCGACCACGACATAGAGCATCGCCCCGGCGGCAAAGCTCAGAAGATAGGGCAGCGCCGGAACGACAATGCCCGCCGCCAGCAGCGTCAGCACCGCGCCGATCGGCTCGACAGCGCCGGACAGGACGCCGCCCCAGAAGGCCTTCGACTTTTTCATTCCGGCCGCACGCAGCGGCATGGAGATGATCGCGCCCTCGGGGAAGTTCTGGACCGCGATGCCGAGCGAGAGCGCCATCGCGCCCGCGGCGGTGATCTGCGCGTTTCCCGCGAGATACCCGGCGTAGACCACGCCGACGGCCATGCCCTCCGGGATGTTGTGGAGCGTGACGGCGAGCACCATCATCGCGGTGCTGCCAAGCCCTGCGGCGCGGTTTTCCGTATCCGGAGGCGGAACCACCACGTCGAACAGCCGCAGAAGCAGGATGCCGGCCCAGGACCCCACCACTGCCGGCACAAAGGCGAGGCGGCCCATTGCGGCGGCCTGACGGATGGAGGGGACGAGCAGACTCCCCATCGACGCGGCGACCATCACGCCCGCGGCAAAGCCGCTTAGCGCGCACTGCACTGCGGGGCCGAGAGATTTTTTCATGAAGAACACGCACGCCGCGCCGAGCGACGTCCCGAGAAACGGAATGAGGATCCCGTAGAAAACTGCCATTTGCGAACTCCTTTCTCGCTGGTCCGGTCGGAGAAGACCTGCCGTACCGCGTGCGGCGGACGGGGACGCTTCGACACATTCCATTGTATGCGGCGCCTGCCGGAAGGTACATGGCGGGCGCTGCCGTCCTGCCTCAGAAGCGGGGCGGCGGTCGGCAGACCTGAAAAAACCAGAAAACGGGAACAAAACCAAACGCGAAACGATTCGCGATATGGATATATATGTAAGTTTTAGAAACATCAAAACTTTAAATTAACGATGAAATGAACAAGAATGCACGGAAAGCGCTCTGACGATGGAAATTAGAAACGTTTTTCTGCGTGGAAATTATAGTATAAATCGATAAAAAGCCATGGGCAAATTGGCGATTTCGCTGAAATATGCGTGAAAAGGGAAAATACAATGAAAAAGCCCTTGAAATTCTATTAAATTTCTGTAAACTAGAGGTGCAGCTGATTGGTATGGCTGCAAAAAACGGCCTGCTGCATGTCCGTGCGGCAGGGAAATACTATAGGAGGATTTTTTTCATGAAAAAGATCATTGCATTGCTTCTGGCTCTCGTTCTCGCGCTGTCCATGGTCGCGTGTGCGAGCACCAAGACCGACGACGGCAAGGCCAACACGGATGCCAACACCAACGCCGACGCCAACACCACCGACACCAACGCTGACGCCAATGCCGATGCCAACACCACCGACAGCGCTCTGCGTGTAGGCGTTTTCTACTACACCTTCGCTGACACCTACATCTCCAGCGTCCGTACCGCTCTGGACGCCGAGCTCACCAACCTGGGTGTTACCTTCAACAACTTTGACGGCAACAACAACCAGACCACCCAGAACGAGCAGATCCAGACGGCTGTCACCGACGGCTACAACCTGCTGATCGTCAACATGGTCACGTCCGGCTCCCCCGACGTTGCCAACGAGATCATCTCCCTCGCCAACGGCACTCCGGTCATCTTCTTCAACCGCGCCATCGAGGCTGACGGCGAAGAAGGCACCGTCCTGAACGCCAACGCGAACATCTGCTTCATCGGCACCGACGCTCCCGAGGCAGGTCACCTGCAGGGCAAGATGGTCGGCGAGTACCTGCTGGCCAACTGGGACACCGTTGACCTGAACGGCGACGGCAAGATCAGCTACGTCATGTTCAAGGGCGACGAGGCCAACGTTGAGGCCATCTACCGCACCCAGTTCGGCGTGGAAGACGCCAACGCCATCCTGACCGCTGCCGGCAAGCCCGAGCTCGAGTACTTCGACGCCGCTGCCACCACCAAGTATCAGGTTGACCTCGGCGGCGCATGGTCCGCACAGGCTGCTCTGGACTACATGAACACCAACCTCTCCCAGTATAACGAGGCCAACGGCAACATGATCGAGCTCGTTATCTGCAACAACGACAACATGGCTGAAGGCGCGATCTCCGCTCTGGAAGCTGCTGGCTACAACACCGGCGCTGAAGGCGTCACCGTCATCCCCGTCTTCGGTGTTGACGCGACCGACTCCGCGAAGGAGCTCATCGCTTCCGGCAAGATGACCGGTACGGTCAAGCAGGACGCCGAGGGCATGGCTGCTGCCATCGCGGCTGTCGTCAAGGCCAACGGTGAAGGCTCCACCATGGCTGACGCCATCGCTGCCACCGCTTCGCTCAATGACACGATGTACTCCGTGGCTGACGGCATCGCCAACAAGCTGTTCGTCGCTTACGCTGCTTACACCAAGTAATCGTTAACAAAGCCTTTTCAAAGGGGCGGCGGCTGCACCAGCGGCGGCCGCTCCTTCATCCAAGGTCAGATCAGGAGGAGATCAGATGGAACAAACCGTACTGCTCCGGATGACGGATATTACGAAGACCTTTCCGGGCGTCCGGGCGTTGGACAAAGTCAGTCTGGAAGTTAAGGCCGGTACCGTTCACGCCCTGATGGGTGAAAACGGCGCGGGAAAATCGACGTTGATGAAGTGCCTGTTCGGCATTTACAACAAGGACAGCGGCCACATTTATCTGGAAGGACGCGAAGTGAATTTTTCCAGCAGCAAGGAGGCGCTGGCAAACGGCGTCGCCATGGTGCATCAGGAACTCAATCAGGCGCTCAAGCGGACGGTTATGGACAACCTCTGGCTTGGCCGCTACCCGAAGATCGCGGGCTTTGTCGTCGATGAGGCGAAAATGTACCGCGATACCGTCGCCATTTTTGACGAGCTCGGCATCCACGTTGATCCCAAGCGCGTCATGAGCACGATGCCGGTCTCGCAGAGACAGATGGTGGAGATCGCCAAGGCTGTTTCCTATAACTCGAAGGTCATCGTTTTCGACGAACCGACCTCCTCCCTGACTGAGGAGGAAGTCGAGCATCTGTTCCGCATCATCAACATGCTGCGCGACCGCGGCATGGGCATCATCTACATTTCGCATAAAATGGCGGAGATCAAGCGCATCTCCGACGAGATCACCGTCATGCGCGACGGCCAGCACGTTGCGACAAGACCTGCTGCTGAGCTGGAGATGAACGACATCATCCGCCTCATGGTCGGCCGTGAGCTTGGCAACCAGTTCCCTCCGAAGACGAACAAGCCCGGCGAGGTCCTCCTTGAGGTCGAGCATCTGACGGGCCAATACAACAATCTCCGCGATGTCTCCTTCACCGCGCGCCGCGGTGAGATCGTCGGACTCGCCGGCCTGGACGGCAGCGGACGTACCGAAACGCTGGAGACCATGTTCGGTGTCGCGACCCGCAAGGACGGCACCATCAAGCTGGACGGAAAGGTCTGCAAGAATCTCACTCCGCGTCAGTCGATCAAGAACCACTTCGCTCTGCTCACCGAGGAGCGCCGTGCGACCGGCATTTTCGGCCTGCTGAGCATTCGGGAGAATACCGTCATCTCCAGCCTCGGCAAGCATAAGCGCCTCGGCTTCATCCTCAGCAATGCGTCCATGAAGCGCGACACGCAGTGGTCCATCGACGCGATGCACACCAAAACGCCGTCTCAGGAGACGCAGATTCGCAGTCTGTCCGGCGGCAACCAGCAGAAGGTCATCATCGGCCGCTGGCTTCTGACCGACCCGGATGTGCTGCTGCTCGACGAGCCGACGCGCGGCATCGACGTCGGCGCGAAGTATGAGATCTATCAGCTCATCATCGACCTTGCAAACAAGGGAAAGACGGTCCTGATGGTCTCCTCGGAAATGCCGGAGCTGCTCGGCGTGTGCGACCGTATTCTGGTCATGTCCGGCGGACAGCTTGCCGGTGAGGTGGATGCAAAAACAGCGACGCAGGAAGAGATCATGCGTCTGGCGGCAAAGTATGTATAAGGAGGCAGCGCTTTATGCCCAAGACTAATCGACTTCAACAGAGAAAAGAAGAGTATCTGAAACTTGACCGGCGCGACCGCCGCCGCTTCTGGACGGACGGCATCATGAACAACGCGCTGTATATCCTCATGGCCATCTTCATCGTCTACACGGCGATCAAGAATGAGAAGTTCCTGTCCCCCGGTTCCATCGTGAACATCATCTCCCTCGTGGCGGCTTCTCTGCCGATGGCGCTCGGCATCGCGGGCTGTATCGTCCTGACCGGTACGGACCTTTCCGGCGGCCGTGTGGTCGGCCTGACCGCAGCCATCGCGGGCGCGCTCCTTCAGGACCGCCTCATCAACCGCAAGCTCTTTGCAAACCTGCCTGAGATCACCGGCGGCTGGATCATTCTGACCATCCTCATCGTGATGGCGGTCGGCGCGATCATCGGCCTTGTCAACGGCTTCTTCGTTGCCAAGTTCAGCCTCCATCCCTTCATCGTCACGCTTGCAACGCAGCTCATCACCTACGGCCTGATCCTGATCTTCTTCATGCTCAACGGCAACAACGGTCAGCCGGTCTCCGGTCTGTCTCAGGCGTATAAGGATGTTGTTTCGGCGCCGCTGTTCCAGTTTACAACAAGCAAGGGCGTGAAGATATCCCTGCCCATGTATGTGCTATACGCCATCATTCTCTGCGCGCTGATGTGGTTCGTGTGGAACAAGACCGCCTTCGGCAAGAACATGTTCGCGGTCGGCTCCAACGCCGATGCGGCGCGTGTCTCCGGCGTCAACGTGTTCTGGACCACGGTGATGGTGCACACGCTGGCCGGCGCCATGTACGGCGTCACCGGCTTCATCGAGGGTGCACGTATCAGCTCCATCACGCAGTCTGCCGGCCTCAACTATGAGTGCGACGCCATCGCGGCCTGTGTCATCGGCGGCGTTTCCTTCGTCGGCGGCACCGGTAAGATCAGTGGCATTGTCCTCGGCGTCTTTGTTCTGCGAATCATCTTCGTGGCGCTGACGATGCTCCAGATCGACCCGTCCATGCAGTATATCATCAAGGGCGCCATCATCCTCGCGGCCTGCTCGCTGGATATGCGCAAGTACCTTGCCAAGAAATAATTTGATAGGCTGAAAAATCGGAGCTGCCGCGGGCAGCTCCGATTTTTTTCGATGAAAAGAAATGCACGCTTCGGCGCGCTGCGGCGGCGAAAGTGAAAAGGTATTCCGATTCGCAGAGAAAAGTGAATATACATGCATAATGCATGGGAAAACACGGAACTTACGATATAAAAATAACTTGAAAACAGCAGAAAATCAGATATAATAGAAACATATTTGATTATATTCATAGGAGGAAAGCCTATGGCGGTCTGTGTCAAAAGCGAGATCGGGGCGCTGAAAAAGGTGCTTTTGCAGCGGCCCGGAAGGGAATTGGAACATTTAAGCCCCAACACGTTGGAGGAGCTCCTTTTCGACGACATTCCGTATCTCTACGGCGCGCAGCAGGAGCATGACTGCTTCGCAGCCATCCTGCGCGAGCAGGGGGCGGAGGTCGTCTATCTGGAAGATCTCACGGCGGAGGTACTCCGGCTGGACCCGGCGCTCCGCGAGTCGTTCATTCAGGACGTTGTCACGCGCGCGGGCGGAAGCGCCATCGGCTACCGCGCGGCGCTGAGCGAGTTCCTCTCCGCCATCCGTGACGAAAAGGAGCTTGTGCAGAAAACGATGGAGGGCGTGACCTACGCGGAGATCTTCCCCGGCAGATCGGACAGCCTTGCCAGCATGGTCGGTACGCGGTCGCGCTTTCTGATGCCGCCGATCCCGAACCTCTATTTTACGCGCGATCCGTTTGCCTGCATCGGACGCGGCGTCAGCCTCAACCACATGTACTCCGCCACGCGCAACCGCGAGACCATCTACGGTGGATATGTCCTCAAGCATCATCCGGATTTTGCGGGCAAGGTGCCGCTTTATTACACGTCTGAGGAGCCGTTCAGCATCGAGGGCGGCGACATTCTGAACCTCAGCGCGACCGTTCTTGCCGTCGGCATTTCCCAGCGCACGCAGCCGGAGGCGGTCGAGCGGCTGGCAGAGCATATCTTCTCGGATGAGGAATCCCAGATCGATACCATCCTTGCCTTTGAGATCCCGCGCACACGCGCGTTCATGCATCTCGACACTGTGTTCACGCAGGTCGATACCGACAAATTCTCCGTCCATCCCGGCATTCTCGACATGCTGACGCTCTATGAGCTGACCGGCAAGGGAGCCGGCCGCATCACCACGCGCGCACTGAGCGCGCCGCTGGAGGATGTGCTGAAAAAATATCTCGGCCTTGACCATGTGCAGCTCATCCGCTGCGGCGGCGGCAGCGAGATCGCGGCCGAGCGTGAGCAGTGGAACGATGGCTCGAATACCTTCTGCGTCCGGCCCGGTGTCGTGGTCGTCTATGAGCGCAACTACGTCACGAATCAGATTTTTGAAGACTGCGGCGTCAAGATCCTCAAGATGCCCAGCTCGGAGCTCTCCCGAGGCCGCGGCGGCCCGCGCTGCATGAGCATGCCGCTGGTGCGCGAGAGCCTGTAAACAGTAACCGTTGCGCGCACGGCAAACGGCCGCGCGGGCTGAAAACAACCAGAACAAACTGAACAAACAAAAAAGGAGCGAATATTATGTCCGTCAACATCCGTGGAAGACACTTTCTGAAGCTGCTCGATTATACCCCCGCTGAGATCCGCTATCTGCTCGATCTGGCGAAGAATTTCAAGGACCTCAAGCGTGCCGGCACGCCGCATCGCTATCTGGAGGGCAAGAACATCGTCCTGCTGTTTGAAAAGACCTCGACCCGCACCCGCTGCTCGTTTGAGGTGGCCGGCATGGATCTGGGCATGGGCGTGACCTATCTCGATCCCGGCAGCAGCCAGATGGGCAAGAAGGAGTCCATCTCCGACACCGCGCATGTCCTCGGCCGCATGTATGACGGCATCGAGTACCGCGGCTTCAGCCAGAAGATCGTGGAAGAGCTGGCAGAAAACGCGGGCGTGCCCGTCTGGAACGGCCTGACCGACGAGTTCCACCCGACGCAGATGCTCGCAGACCTTCTGACGATCGAGGAGAAGAAGGGCTCGCTCAAGGGCCTGCATTTCACCTATTTCGGCGACGCGCGCAACAACATGGGCAACTCTCTCATGGTCGCCTGCGCGAAGATGGGTCTGCACTTCACGGCCTGCGCGCCGAAGGAGCTGTTCCCGGCAGAGCATCTGGTCGAGACCTGCAAGGAGCTTGCGGCGCAGAGCGGCGGCTCGGTCACGCTGACCGAGAGCGTCGAGGAGGGCGCAAAGGGCGCGGACGTCCTGTATACCGACATCTGGGTCTCGATGGGCGAGCCGGACTCTGTCTGGGCAGAGCGCATCAAGCTTCTGACGCCGTATCAGATCAACGCCAAGGTCATGGCGATGGCAAAGCCGGACGCGCTGTTCATGCACTGCCTGCCGTCGTTCCATGACATCAACACCACCATCGGCAAGGAGATCGCCGACAAGTTCGGCATCACCGAGATGGAGGTCTCGGACGAGGTCTTCAATTCCCCGCAGTCGGTCGTCTTTGACGAGGCGGAGAACCGTATGCACACCATCAAGGCCGTCATCTACGCAACGCTAAAGTAAGGAGGGGCAGACATGGCGTTTGAATTCCCGAAATATCACGCGCCGGATTTTACACAGGAGCTGTTCCGCAGCGCGCCCGACGCGGCGTGGGCTGTGGTCGAGCGCGACGGCGTTGCGCCCGAGGGCTACCACAGCACCTCCATGTATCCGGAGTATTTTAAGATCGAAGGCGAATGGCGTCTGGCAGAGGAGAGCCGCATGGACTCCAGCGTCGTCATCTGCCCCGACCAGACGCTTGCCGTCGTCGAAAACCGCAATCTGAAGGCGGGCGACCATGTGGTGCTTGGCCGCACGGAAAACGCGGAGGACGGCATTTACATGCACTGCCACGGCTTTGAGGAGCCGGGTGAGGCGCTGGACGATCAGTTCGTGTTCCGCCAGGGCCGCAGCCGCGAGACGTCCTATGCCAAGGACTACGACCGGCTGATCGAGCTTCTGCGTTACGAAAAAGACCATGGCAACATCCTGTGGGTCATGGGCCCTGCGTTTGCCTTTGACGAGGACGCGAGACGTGCCATGCAGGCGCTTGTCGAAAACGGCTATGCCCACGGCCTGATGGCGGGCAACGCCCTTGCCACGCACGATCTGGAGGGCGCGCTGCTGCACACGGCGCTGGGTCAGGACATCTACACCCAGAAGTCGCAGCCGAACGGCCACTACAACCATCTGGACGTCATCAACAAGGTGCGCCGCAGCGGCTCGATCCCGCAGTTCATTGAGGATCACAGCATCGACAACGGCATCATCTACAGCGTGGTCAAAAACGAGGTCCCGCTTGTCCTGACCGGCTCGATCCGCGATGACGGCCCGCTGCCCGAGGTCATCGGTGATGCCTATCAGGGTCAGCGCGCGATGCGCGAGCTTGTCAAGAAGTCGACCACGGTCATCTGCCTTGCCACGATGCTGCACACCATCGCGACCGGCAACATGACGCCGTCGTTCCGGGTGCTCCCGGACGGCACGGTACGGCCTGTGTATCTCTACTGTGTGGACGCGGACGAGTTTGTGGTCAACAAGCTCCTCGACCGCGGAAGTCTGAGCGCCACGACCATCGTCACGAACGTGCAGGACTTTATCACCATCGTCGCCAAGGGCCTCGGCCTTCTTTAAAAAACAGTGCCCGTGGATGCATTCTGCATCCACGGGCATTGAGCTTGTCAAAAAAGTTTTTTTGACAAGCTCTCAAACGCGAACCGCGTGGCTGGGTTCGCGTTTGAAAAGGCTGCACCCGGCTGCGCGCATAATTTGTGCGCTGCTTGCGCACAAATTCCACACTTGCCGGGCGTAGCGTGTTTTGTCCGATGTACACGCCACCGGACAAAACCGATTCACATTTTATTTCGCCGTGCGCGGCGAAACTCTACGAGATTTTTGGCAGTCTGAGTGCCCGCTATGGGGTTCATCTGGCGCGGAGCTGCCAGAAGGCGACCGCGCTCGCGGCAGCGACGTTCAAGGAGTCCACGCCGTGCGACATCGGGATGCGGACGGTGTAGTCACAGGCCGCGATGGTCTGCGGCAGAAGGCCGTCTCCCTCCGTGCCGAGCACGATGGCGAGCCGGGGCTCGTTCATGACCTGCGCATCGTCGATGGGGACGGAGCGATCGGTCAGCGCCATGGCAGCGGTCTTGAAGCCGAGCGCGTGCAGCCGGTGCAGGCCGCCCTCCGGCCAGTCGGCGGCAGTTTCACCGATCTGCGTCCATGGCACCTGAAAAACAGTGCCCATGCTGACTCTGGCTGCGCGGCGGCAGAGCGGGTCGCAGCAGGAGGGCGTGACGAGAATGGCGCCGACGCCGAGTGCGGCAGCGGAGCGGAAGATCGCGCCGATGTTTGTGGAATCAACGATGTTCTCCAGCACGGCCACGCGCCGCACATCCTTGCAGAGCGTTTCCACAGACGGATACTGCGGACGCCGCATGGCGCACAGGACGCCGCGCGTCAGCTCATAGCCCGTGAGGGCGGAGAGAACTGCTCGCTCCGCGGTGTAGACGGGAACGCCGGGACAGCGTGCCAGAAGCGGCGCTGCATCGCCGGTGATGTGCCGCCGCTCCATCAAAAACGAAACGGGGCGGAAGCCCGCGTCCAGCGCACGGACGATGACCTTGGGGCTTTCGGCGATGAAAACGCCCTTTTCCGGCTCCAGACGATTGCGGAGCTGCGCCTCGGTCAGGCGCGCGAACACGTCGAGCTCCGGCGCGGAAAGACTGGTGATCTCAATGATATCTGACATAACGACACTCCATATGCCGCCGGGGTGCCCCGGCGGCGCTTTTTCAAAAAGATGATACCACAATGCTGCGAAAAACGGAACCCTTGATGGATTTTTTGCGTCGAATATGATATGATGGCTGTGGAAATGGCGGTTTACCCATCGGAACGGACATAAATACAAAGGAGGATCTGCAATGGGCCTTATCAAAGCGGCGCTTGGCGCGGCTGGCGGCGTACTGGCCGACCAGTGGAAGG
>ENA-OPVH01001251-OPVH01001251.1-human-gut-metagenome-genome-assembly--contig:-NODE-1251-length-13204-cov-1.624382_pt1 | contig 13204 bp, 14 predicted proteins | sample MGYA00241494_ERZ501980 | MGnify/ENA primary metagenome ERZ501980 (study PRJEB25962, sample SAMEA1964914) | human gut metagenome | biome: human gut; feature: human-associated habitat; material: faeces... | reverse complement strand
CCCCTTTGTTACAGAGGCGATATTATTCGCGCGTTGCGGGATTAGACCAGGCGGGCGTTGATCGTCTTGGCGATCTCGGCAGCGTCGGAGGAACCCTTGACGGTGGCACGGAAGCCCTCATCCATGAGCGCCTCGGCGACCTTGGACAGGATCTTGAGGTGCGTGGTGCCAGCCTGGGCACCGGGGATGAGCAGGGCGATAGCCACGTTGACGGGAGCGCCGTCCATGGTGTCCCAACCAGTCACGCCAGAGTCGTCCTTGACGACAATGACGGCGGCCTCGGTAATGGCATCGGACTTGGCATGCGGAATAGCGAAGCCCTCCATCATACCCGTGGTGCCCTCGGCCTCGCGGGCCAGGAAGGCGTTCATCACGGCATCGGCGTCGCCAGCGACACCGGCCTTAACGGCCTGGTTGGAGACAAAGCTCAGGGCCTCGTCACGAGAAGCGAAGTTCTCGGCAACAAAAACGTTCTCGACCTTCACGAAGTCGGCAGCCTCGGCCTTGGGGGCCTCGACGGCAGCGGCCTTGGGAGCCTCGACTGGCTTAGCGGTAGTGGCAGAAGCGGCCTTCTGATTCTTCTCGAAGTCATACTTCTTGAAAGCGACGAACAGGATGCCACCGACCACGGCGCCGATGAGAATCGCGAGGACCCACAGCGGACCGTTCTCGACAACAGGCAGGACCAGGAAGCCACCGTGGGGCGCCGGATCGTGGACGTTGAACATAATGGTCAGGATCGAGGCGATGGAGGAACCGAGCATCATGATGGGCATGACGGGCCAGATGTTCTTGGTCATGAACGGAATGGCGCCCTCGGTGATGTGGGTGCAGCCAAGGATAAGGTTGACGACACCGGCGTCATGATCCTCCTGGCTGAAGTACTTCTTGCCGACGATGACGGCAAAGGTGGTGATCAGCGGCGGAACGATACAGGCGGCAGAGACGGCAGCCATGAAGTTGGTGCCGAAGTTATAGGTGTCGGTGCCGACACCAGCAGCCAGGGCCTCGGTGAGCATAGCGGTACCGGTGACGTAAGCAGCCTTGTTGACCGGGCCGCCCATGTCAAAGGCGCACATGCAACCAATAGCAAGACCCAGGACAACAGCGCCAGAGGCAGACAGACCCTTGAGGAAGTCCATCATGGCGGTGTTGATGGCAGCCATGGGACCGGAGATGCCGAGCATGACCAGACCGACGATAGCAGTCGAGAACAGCGGATACAGGAAGATGGCCTTGAGGCCGTCCAGGTTCTTGGGCAGCTTGGCAAAAACCTTCTCGAGCAGAAGGATGACATAGCCGGCGAGGAAGCCGCCGACAATGCCGCCCAGGAAGCCGAAGCCCACACCGGTGCCGCCAGCATCGATCATGTGTGTATCGGCGTTAACGGGCAGGCCCTGGATGGCGATCATACCGGCAACAAAGCCGGGGACGAGTGCCGGGCGCTTGCCGATGGACTCGGCGATGTAGGCGGAAAGCACGGGAACCATGAGGTTCATGGCAATGCCGCCGATGATCTTGAGCATAGCGGCGAAGCTGTTGTAGTCGGCAGCCGTCGAATCGAAGGACGTGATGCCCCACAGGAACGAAACAGCGGTCAGGACACCACCGGCAACGACGAAGACCAGCATGTGGCTGACGCCGTTCATGAGGTGCTTATAGATGATATGGCCGATGGACTCCTTCTCCTCGACCTCATCCTCGACATCGGCAGCGGCAGCAACCGTGTCGTCGCCCTTGGCGGCAAGGGCACGATCGATCAGCTTGCCGGCAGCCTCGACGGACAGGGCCTTGGAAACACCAACGGAAACCATGGGCTTACCGGCGAAACGCTCCGCCTGGACATCCTTGTCGGCTGCGACGACGACGGCCTTGGCACCAGCGATCTCACTCTTGGTGAGCTCGTTCTCGACACCGACCTGGCCATGGGTCTCGACCTTAATGGTCAGACCGCGCTCGGCAGCTGCCTTCTCCAGCGCCTCCTTCGCCATGAAGGTGTGCGCGATACCGGTCGGGCAACCGGTGGCGGCGATGATGTCAAACTTAGCCATGTGTCCCTCCTTCTTGAGTACAGCGCCCGCGGGCGCTCCCCTACACGCGCTTCAATGCGCGTATTTCCACATCTGAAAGATACCAAGTCACCGCTTGTACGAGAAGAAATACAGCTCATTTCTCCGGTGAAAGGTTCTTTCATTACCGTAAACGGTCGATGAAAGTTTACCATCAACTATTGAAACGGCAAGGTGTATCTTGTATTTACCAATCCCCGTATACTAGAGCGGCACACAAAAAGCCAGCTTTTAATGCCAACCAGGAGTCAACCATGTCCGATAGCAGCAAAAGCGCACTCTCCCTTATTAGCACGCACAAGGGATACAGCGAGTCCGAACAGCGCATTGTCGACTATATCCTAGAGCATCAGTCCGAGGCACCGCGTCTGACAGCCGCCCAGCTCTCGCGCGCAGCCGCAACCTCCGAGGCCACCGTATCGCGCTTCTGCCGCAAACTAGGTTTTGGCAGCTTTCGCAGTTTTCAGTTTTCGCTGGCGCGCGATCTGGAGAGCCAGCGTAATGAAGGCCTCACCGACGAGGTCTCGCTCGGCAATATGGAGCAGAGCCTCAAGAATATCCTCGCCGCCAAGGTCAGCGAGCTCAACGCGACCATCGATGGCATTGATCACGACACGCTGGCAGCCGTCGTGCACGCGTTTAAGAACGCAGGGGCCATCGAGTTTGCAGCCGTAGGCAACACCAACGCCGTCGCGCTCGACGCGACGTTTAAGTTTTCGCAGCTAGGCCTTCGCTGCATGGCAAGCACCATCAGCGAGACCTCGATTGGGTTTGCGCTCACGTTGCGCCCCGGCGATTGTATAGTGCTGATCTCGAACTCCGGCAAGTCGCGTCGACTGAATCGCATGGCAAAAGCGGCTCGCGGCTGCGGTGCCACCGTAGTCGTCATCAGCAGCGACAGCAAGTCTCCGCTTGCTCGTTTGGCAGACTACACCTTTAATACCGTGAACCACGAGGCGCTGCTCACCACGGGCGACTTTGCGTTCTCCAAGATGAGCGCCACGATGATCATCGAGGTTATCTACAACTTCCTGCTGCCCGAGATTGAAGACGCCCGAGAGCACATCAGCTACTACGAGGAGCTCATCCAACCGGATAAGGTCGTGGAGTAGGTTTTAACAGGGGTCGTCATGTACCGTTCCCACAAAACTATGCCGGTTTACTACGATGTAATCGGAATATGCGACCACATCGCGTTTTAAAAGAAAACCGCAGGCATTCTACCTGCGGTTTTCTTTTTACAATTTTAGCTGTGCTCGAGCTACGCCGATTCATCGTAGTAAACCAGCATAGTTTTTGACGGTCGGGCCAGACAAACAAGTGGCGGGGCGACAATTACTGATATTTTGCCCCCCCCCAACACCGCCAGCTCGTTCTAACCTCGAGCTTCTTCCAGCATCTGCCTGGCGTGCGCTAGGCTTGCCTCCGATTGATCGCCGCTCAGCATACGGGCGATCTCTGCGGTACGGGCGTCCCCAGCTACCTCATCTAGATGCGTTTGGGGAACGTCGCCGGGCTCTTTGCTCACCACGTAGTGCTTGTCGGCCATGACCGCAACCTGCGCCAGGTGGGTTACGACAATCACCTGATGCGTAGCGGCGAGATCTGCCAGCACGCTCGCGAGGGCACGTGCGGTAGAGCCGCCGACACCGGCATCGACCTCGTCGAACACCAGCGTATCCACGCCGTCCGCGTTACCGAGAACGACCTTGCTCGCCAGCATGACGCGGCTCAGCTCGCCGCCCGAGGCAATGCGGCGCAGGGGGCGCGGCGTCAATCCGGCACCGCTGCGATACAAAAGCTCGTAGCTCGAAGGGCCCGCCGGCGTCCACTCGGCACGCGGAAGATCGCGCGACTCCCAAACAAGTTCGGCGCCGCCCATCTCCAGGCGCGCCATTTGGCGGCCAACCTCGTGGCAAAAGCGCGGGGCTGCGGTATTCCGCGCGCGTTTAAGCGCCTTGGCAGCAGAAAAAAGCTCGCGTTCGGCGCTCCCAAGCGCCTCGCGCGCCTTCTTGATCTGCGCATCACCATCATCGACCAGGGAGAGCAGTTCTTGTGAGCGGTCGCGCATGGCAAAGACATCGTCCATGGTGGGACCCCACTGACGCAGCAGGCCCTTGAGGTCGGAATACCGCTCGCGAATACGAGCCAGCTCGCGCGGATCGAAGGCGACCCCATCGCGATAAGCGCGCAGCTCGTTAGCACAATCCTCGAGCGAGATGCAGGCATCCGAAAGCGCATCGGCAATGTCGCCCAACTTGCGATCGACGGCAGCCATGCGGGAAAGCTCGGCCACGGCGCCATTCACGGCATCGAGCGCTCCCCCTTCGGCAGCAAGCGATGCATGGGCCTCGTTGGCCGTCGCAACCAAGACCTCGGCGTGCTCCGAGCGCGGCAGCAGCTCCTCGAGCTCTTCATACTCGCCTGGCTTGGGGTCGACCTCGGTGATACGCTCCAGGGCGAAGCGCGCCTCCTCGACGCGACTACCCTGCGCGCGTGAGGCTTCCTCCACACGGCGAAGCTCCTTGGCGGCGGCACGCGAAGCCTTAAAGCAGGTGCGATACTTCTCGAGCGCCTCGAGTGCCGGGCGCCCTGCCCAGGCATCGACCATGGCAACGTGGTGCGTCGAGCAGGCGCTGGTGCTCGTGCTGGCCACAAAGATCCATCATCACGCCGACGCGCTCCGAAAGTTCGCGCACGCTGGCGATGCGGCCGTCAATTTTTACACGGCTGCGGCCCTCGGCAGAAAGGCTGCGCTGCACGGTGAAGCCCTCCGTGTCGTGCGGGCCATCAAACAGGCGCGCCTCGACGCTGGCAAGTGCCTCGCCCTCGCGCACCGTCGATGAATCCGCGCGCTCGCCCAAAATGAGCTTGAGTGCCGAGAGCAACGCGGTCTTACCGGCGCCGGTTTCTCCAGTCAAAACCGTTAGACCCGTGCTCGGAACCAACGTCGCCTCGCGAATGAGTGCAATGTTGGAAACCTGCAGCTCATCGATCATGACGCACTCCGTAGAACACGCGGCTCACAGAGTTATAGAAGCTCTCGGGGCCGTAATCCAGCAGCAGCACATCGCCGGGACCGCGACGCACGGCCACGCTCTCGACCGTGCCATCGCAGGTAATAAACTGCCCGTCGATGGCAATCGCCGGAACGCTCGGACGATCATCGGACATAAAGATCTCGACGACATCGCTCGGCGAGGTCAAAAAGGCGCGAGCCTGAATGGTATGCGGAGCGATGGGCACACAGACCATACCCGTGTAATCGGGGCTGACGATGGGGCCGCCGGCGGAAAGCGCGTAGCCGGTGGAGCCAGTCGCCGTAAATACAACCACGCCGTCGCCACGCAGGCGGTCGATATGATGGCCGGACACCGTGATGTCGAATTCGACCATATCGGACAGGGGTCCGCGCGTAAGCGCCATATCGTTGAGGGCAAACGTGCGCACGACATCCTTCGTGCCGTCTTCGCGCACCGAAACGATATCAGCGGCGATGGTAGCGCGGCGGCTCACATGGAGCTCGCCGGACAGGGCATCGCTCACGACCTGCAAAATGTCGCGCTCCTCGGGGCTCGCGGCCGTCAAAAACCCCAAATGACCATAGGAAAGACCCAAAATGGGAATCTCGCGGTAGTTGAGAATGCGGGCGGCACGCAAAAGCGTACCGTCACCGCCGAGCGTAATAACCAAGTCGGCATCGTCAACATCGGGCGCAGTCTGGATTTTGGAGCGCTGGTCGGCAGCCCATGCGACCTCATAGCCCTGACGCGAAAGCCAAAGCTCGAGCATCAGGCCGCTCTCGACCGCCTCTTGCTTATAGTAATTGGGAACCAGAAAGACCTTCATAGCGTTGCAGCTTTCTCGCTCAAAACCGATACCTGGGATTGCAGCTCATCGTCGGCGCGCTCCCCGGGGGCAAATCTCGTGCCGTACAGGAAAAACTCGACGTTGCCCTTGGCGCCATGGATGGGCGACACGCACACGTCGCGCGGGAACAGGCCCCTGGCGGCGAAGAGTTCAATCGCCGCCACGAGCGTATCGCGACGGACGGCGGGGTCGGTCACGATGCCGCCCTCGCCCACCAGCGCAGCCGGCGCCTCAAACTGCGGCTTTACGAGCGTGCAAAACGAACCGGAAGGCTTCAGGCACGCCAGCACGGCGTCGATGATATTCGCGATACTCGTAAAAGATACATCGCACACGGCCAAGTCGATGGCGCCGCCGTAGCCAAGCTCGGGCAGCTGCGTCACGTTGGTGCGCTCATGGAGCGTCACGCGCTCGTCTTGGCGCAGCGACCAATCAAACTGGGCGCGACCTACATCGACCGAAACGACCGTAGCGGCACCGCGCTTGAGCAGGCAATCGGTAAAGCCACCCGTAGAACAGCCCACATCGAGGCAAGCAAGGTCCGTCGGATCAATCCCAAACGCATCGAGTGCACCCTCGAGCTTGAGCCCGCCGCGACCCACATAGGGAATACGACCCTTCACGTGCAACGGCAAGCCGGGCGTCACCTTAAGGCCAGGCGAGGTCAAACGCTCGCCGCCGCTCGAGACCAAGCCGGCCATAAGAGTGCGAAGGGCATCCGCGCGATCGGCGCAGATGCCCTGTGAAATCAGTTCGTCATCAAGACGCACGCGTTTCATGAATGCCATCAACCATTCGTATCCGGAGACGCGGCCTGGCTATCCCTGGATTCGTTTGCCGCATCCTCATCGTATTCCTGCTCGAGCTTATCCGCCTCGCGAGGCGTCAGCTCAAACTTGTCGACCATGTCGACCGCACGGGAGCCGAGCTCAATCGCCTCGTCAAACAGATCGAGCGAACGCTCCAAGGAAGTATCCTTGGAGCGAACGGTCGCGATAATCTGGTCCAAGCGGTCCGAAATCTCGTCGAAGTTGCGGACGGAACCCTCTGGCATGGCTACTCCTCGACGGTACCGGTCTCGGCCTCGGCGACCTCGGCGTCCTCGGCCAGCACGCCAGCCTCAGCCTGGGCAACCGCAACCTTGGCGGCAGCCTCGGCGGCCTGGGCCTCCTCGCGGGCACGGTCCTCGGCCAGCAGCTCCTGATACAGGTCCTCGCCCGGCAGCTCCTCGCTACGAGCGATCTTGCCCAGCACGCCATTGACAAACGACGCAGACTGGTCGGTGCCATAGGCCTTGGCAAGCTCGACGGCCTCGTTGATTACGATGGCGTCCGAAACCTCCTCGTCGGTGAGGAAGCGCATCTCATAGACGGCGATGCGCAGCAGATTGCGGTCGGCACCGGGCATGCGCATAAGATCCCAGTTCTTGGCGATGGAGCGCAAGGCGCAGTCGATACGGTCGATGTGCTCGTAGGCACCGCGGCACAGCTCCAGCGCATAGGGGTCGAGGGGACCCTTCGAGATCAGGAAATCGCCCTCGAGGACGCGCTCGAGCGGGCTGTCCGTGGCCTCGGCCTGGAACAGCAGCTGCAGCGCCTGACTGCGGGCAAGCGTACGCCCGCGATAAACCTTAAGGCTCAAAGGTTACTCCTTGGGGAAAACGAGGCCGTCGATGCAAACGTCAACGCGCTCGACCTCGACGCCCACCTGGGCATCGATGGCGGCGACCACGGCGGCGCGAACGGCCTCGGCGAGTTTCTTGAACGGATAGCCAAAGAACACCACGACGCGCACGGTAAGTGCGAGCTTGTCGCCGATGACCTCGGCCTCGACCGCCGGCTCGGAAGCCGGGGCCTTGGACGAAAGCATCATAGAGACAAGGTTGGTGGCAAGGTCCTTGACGCCCACGGAGGCGATGCCCTCGACATCCGTGACGGCGCGCGAGACGATGGCGGTCAGAACATCGGGCGAAATGCCGATGCCGTCAATCTTGATTTCCTGGGGCATGAGTCCTCCTAGAAGAGTTGGTTGCTAGACGCGGGAGACGAACTTGCCGTCGCGGGTGTCAACCTTGATGACCTCGCCCTCGTTGAGGTACATGGGAACCTGGATGACGGCGCCGGTGTCGATGGTGGCCGGCTTGGTGGAACCCTGGACGGTGTCGCCCTTAAAGCCCGGGTCGGTCTGGACGATGGTGGTCTCGATGAACATCGGCGGAGTCACGCCCATGAGCTCGTCGTCGGCGAAGAGCAGCTGGCAGGTGTCGTTCTCGCGCAGCCACTTGGCGTTCTCGCCCACCATGTCCTCGGGAACGGGAACCTGCTCGTAAGACTCGTTGTCCATGAAGATGTAGTCAGCGCCGTCGTTGTAGAGGTACTGGAACTCACGGGTGGTGAGCATGACGCTCTCGAACTTGGTGCCGGCGTTGCAGGTGTTCTCGACGACGCGGCCGCTCTTGATGTCGCGGGTCTTGTAGCGCACGAAAGCGCCGCCCTTGCCAGGCTTGACGTGCTGGAACTCGACGATGGTGTAGACCTTGTCCTTAATGCGGAGACCGAGGCCGTTCTTGAAGTCGGCGGTAGAGATAGTAGGCATAGCAACCTTTCTTGTTATTGGCGAGACGCACAAGCGTCCAAATTACATACGAGCGAAATTATACACTTGCAGACGGCGGCTGCAGCGAGCGCATAAAAAGAGAACGCGGGGCGCCCGAATCAATCCGGACGCCCCGCCTCCAAAAACCCAACTGGATGGCTTAGCAGTCGATGACGTGCAGGTCGTGCGGGGTCTTGGTGAAGGGCTCATAGCCGTTCTCGGTGACGACGCCGTAGTCCTCCAGGCGGACGCCGCCCACACCGGGCAGGTACACGCCGGGCTCCATGGTGATAACCGAGCCGACCTCGATGATGTTCTTGCTGCGGTTGAAGTTGGGCAGCTCATGGATGTCGATGCCCACGCCGTGGCCCAAACCATGGTTGTAGTAATCGCCATAGCCGGCATCGCCGATGATCTTCTTGGAAAGCTTGAAGATGTCGTTGCCCTCAACGCCAGGATGGATAGCGGCGACGCACTCCTCGTGGGTGCGGCGCACGAGCGCGTACAGGTCGAGCTGCTCCTGGGTGGGCTCGCCCATCACGACGGTACGCGTCATGTCGGAGCGGTAGTCACAGTAGCCCGCGCCGTAATCCATCAGGACAAAGTCACCCTTCTCGATCACGCGGTCGCTCGGGACGGCATGCGGGTTGGCGGTGTTGGGACCGCTCGCGACGATGGAGCCAAAGGCCAGACTGTCGGCACCGTTGGCGAACATAAAGTTCTCGAGCTCGTTGCGGACCTGCTTCTCGGTCATACCGGGCTTAATAAAGCCGAGCATATGCTGGAAGGCGGCATCGGTGATCGACTGCGCGTGGCGCATGAGCTCGATCTCCTCGGCATCCTTGATGGCGCGCATCTTGCGGATGTCGTCATGCATCAGCGGCAGCATGCAGGAGACGGAGCGGTCCTCCAGACCACGCTGAATACCCTGGTAGAAGTTAATCTGCATGTCATCCTCGACGGCGCAGACGCGGCACTTGTTGGCCGCGATCTTGCCAGCGACCCAGCCGGGAATGGTGCCCTCATCCATGTCGTAGACCCAGGGGCTGCCGGCGGGCGTGTTCTCCTCAAAGCTGTTGAGATAGCGCGAGTCGGTGTGGAACAGGCACTGATCGGCCGTAATAAACGCGGCGTGCGGGAACTCGAAGGTGTAGTCGAAGACGCCCTTCACGCCCGTGAGCCAACGGAGGTTGGCCTCGTCGCGCACGACGATGGCGTCGTAGCCGCGCTCGGCCATCAGGGCACGGACACGCTCGATACGACCGGCAGGACCGGCAGCAAACTCAGACATGCAGATTCCTTTCTTGTTGTCCTCAAAAAAGCGGGACGGGCTTCAAACGATTAGCGGAATCACAAGCGATTCGCAACCGATTGAAAACCCGTCCCTCAAAATGATACGAAAGACGATGGATGTCAATAAAGTTAGAGAAGTTCCTTGCGAGAAGCCAAATAAGCCTGTGCATGACGCTCGAGCACATCGTCGTCCACGGCGTTAAGACGAATGGCGCCGAGTGCCGCGGGCAGCGGCAGCATCGTGCGATTGGAGCGTGCGAACTGCTGCCTGCGGAACTCCGAAATAAAGGCGGTGGGCTCCAGGTCGAAGGCAAGCTCCTCGATGCCAAAGTCCTCCAGGCAGTCATCGACCTCAAACACATAGTCGATATCGAAGTCGCAGGCATCATGTGCTAGGCGAGCCTCAAATCGCATGCCCTCGGAAAGGAGCTGATATGCGGGGACGCGAGCCGCGACATCGCCCAAGCAGGCGCGAAGGGTGCGCTCCCCCGTCTTGCCAAAATCAAGCGCATGGCGAGCACTGGGGTTCGTGGCCATGAGCACGTCTTTGCGCGCGGTCTGGGACCACTGCACGGCATTGACGAGCGCGACCTCCTCACCAGAAAGAATCTCGGGGACCATCTCGGAGAACTGATTCCAGCGCGATTTACTGCTGGAAAGCATGGTGCCCACGAGCACCGCATAGCCAAGCTTAAGGTCCTCGGCGCTGGCCTCGCGAACAAGGTCCAGATTGCACACGACCAGACCGGGCTCGGGGCGCACCGCAATGGCGGGCAGCGCGTGGTCGCCCGAAGCAACGAGCGGCTCCATCGTCGTGGCGACCGAGAGCATAGCATCGAAGGTCGTCGGCAGCAGGGCGCACTCCGTGCGTCCACACCACTGATTGGCGCACCAGGCGACAACAGAGCACATCGAAGCGTCACCGACGGCGACAATCAGATCGTCGCAGGTAATTCTATTGGTCGACAGACCGCCAAAGACGGCATCGGCGTCAGCCAAGGTCGCGCCGGCGGGCGAAACCTCAAGCAAAAGCTCCGACACAGCAAAGCCGACATCGACCAGAGCGTGCTGAACGATCTCGCCAAAGCGGTCGGACACAGCGCTGTTCCAGACAACCATCGCACGCTTGGGCTTACCCACGGCCGAGGCAAACATACGCGACAGCTCACTAAACGCGTCAAGCCCAACGCGAACATCGACACTGCGATTTTGGAAATTGATGAGTTGACGGCGAATCATAGCAGTCCACGCTCCAAAAGCATCTCGGCACAAACATAGGAAACGTCCTCAAAGGACTTATTGCGAATATCGAGGGTAATATCGGCCGCTTGGCGATACAGCGGACGTCGATGCTCAAACAGGCGGGCCGCATGCTCAGGCGAGCGGAAATCAGGACGCGTGTCGGAGCGGCGGATCTGGCGCATCGAGTCCTCAAAGTCACCCTCGAGGTACACGCAAGTACCCATCTGGTGCATGAGCTCGATATTGACCGGCGTCTCGACAATGCCGCCCCCGCACGAAACCAGCAGGCTGCGCTCGCTTTGGAGCGAACGGAGCGCCGAAGTCTCGAGCTCGCGAAAACGCTCCTCGCCCTCAGTCTCAAAAATCTCGGTTACCGATTTTCCGCAACGACGCACGACCAGGCGGTCGGTATCGATAAACCGACGCTTGAACATGGTGCCCACGTTGCGCGCTAGCGTCGATTTGCCCGCACCCAAAAACCCGATAAAGAAGATATGGTCGCAGCCGTGCTTGGTGTGCTGGGACATGACGAAACCTATTCCTCGCAGGGAAGGTCGCGCAGGGCCCGGCGCTCAAAAATACGGAAGATCTGCGTATACCACAGGTCCTGCGTGGCCTGCGGCTTTACCAAAATCGTATCGACGCCGGCAAAGTTGCCGCTCCACACGTCCGTGTACAGCTGGTCACCGATCAGCACGGCCTCATCGGCCGTGGCACCCAGGCGCTTAAGTCCGGCCTTGAGAGCAAACGGCGCGGGCTTCATGGCATGGCTGATGGCCTCGAGACCCAGCTCGCGTGCGGAGCTCATGACCTGGTCGCGATGCCAGTTGTTGGACACCATGCACAGCTTAAAGCCCTTGGCATGGGCGGCCTCGAGCCAAGCGGAGACCGCAGCGGGAACCTGCTCGGTATCACGCGGCACCAGGGTGTTATCGCGGTCGAGCAAAATGGCGCGCTTGCCGTCGGCCCAAAGGGTATCGAGGTCGATGCGATCGACCGAGGCAACATATCGTTTGGGGCTGAAAATCCTCATGTTTAATTCCAAGACTGTTGATGCTCTTCGTAGGTCTGAGAGAAATACTCCTCATCCTGCGTAATGTAGAAATACAGGTCATCGGAGTCGGTAGGCTCAAGGGTTGCCTTGAGTGCCTCGAACGACGGAGAGCAGATGGGCGTGGGCGGTAGCCCTTCATGCTTATAGGTGTTGTAGGGACTATCGCTCTGCAGGTCAGCGGCGGTAACTTCGCCGCCGGTAACATACATCATAGTCGCATCGCTATTGAGGTAGCGCAAACCGTCGAGCTTGCCGGCAAGACGGTTGTAGAACACCGAGGCGACATGCGCACGCTGCTCGGCGTTGAGGCCCTCGCGCTCAACGATGGAAGCGAGATTGATGATGTCGTAATCGGACATCCCCACGCCGTAGCGCTCTTTGATCTTGGCCTCGCAACCGGCAAAATCGAGCGACTTGTACTCGGTGCTGAATTGATCGAGCATGGCGCGGATGACGGCATCGGCGCTCGGTTTTTTGCCCAGCGAATAGGTCTTGGGGAACAGGAAGCCCTCGAGCGAATCATTCGCAGCGCCTTTAAGGAACGGATAGTCGTTCACATAATTGCTGGCCTTCGCCTGGTTGAGGAAGTCATTTTTTGAGATGCTGCCGTACGCCTGGGCCACACGGTCGGCAACCTGGTCGACCGTCAGGCCCTCGGGGACCGTCAACGCATCGGAGCCGGCATTGGGTCCCTCAATAAGCTGCTGAACGACCTTGGTCGCATCCATCAGCGTCGTGAACGAGTACATGCCAGGTTGAAGCGACATGTCCGCGTTGAGCTTTTTGACCGCCGCGTAGTAATCCTTGGGATTCTCGACTATATGGTTCTCGGAAAGAATCGAGGCAATCGTGTCGCCCGAGGCGCCATCGGGAATCGTAACGGTAACCTGCTGGCCAGCGGTGACGCTTGCGTCCTCCCCGCCCAACAAGCCCTTGACGGCCGGCACGGCGAAGAAGGCGATAACAGCGAGAACGACCACCGCAACCACAGTGCCGATTATCATAGGCACCGGCGAGCTTTTCTTTTGGGCGCCGCGCCGAGCATGCGTGTTATAGCTCGAAGGCGCGGCCGGAGCCACGC
>ENA-OPVH01001235-OPVH01001235.1-human-gut-metagenome-genome-assembly--contig:-NODE-1235-length-13296-cov-2.667019_pt1 | contig 13296 bp, 10 predicted proteins | sample MGYA00241494_ERZ501980 | MGnify/ENA primary metagenome ERZ501980 (study PRJEB25962, sample SAMEA1964914) | human gut metagenome | biome: human gut; feature: human-associated habitat; material: faeces... | reverse complement strand
CCGCCGCACCCATAGGAAGGCGGTGCATCATGACGAGCGAAGGATACAGCGCGTTCGACGAGGAGCGTTGGGCTCCGGAACCACCCAAATCCAGCTCCCGCACCGCCTTCCAACGCGACCGCGCCCGACTCATCCACTCGTCCGCATTGCGCAGGCTCGGCGCGAAAACGCAGATTCTGGTGGCCGGCACCGACGATTTCGCACGTACACGGCTTACACACACGTTGGAGGTCGCGCAAATCGGTCGACAGATCGGCACTTCGCTCGGTTGCGATCCCGACGTGGTCGACTGCGCCTGCCTTGCGCACGACCTTGGCCACCCGCCGTTCGGCCATAATGGGGAACGTGCGCTTGCCGAAATCGCCGGCAATATCGGTGGTTTCGAAGGCAATGCGCAAACCTTGCGATTATTGACGCGCCTCGAACCGAAAATACTGTTTCCCGACGGACGTTCCGCAGGCGTGAATCTGACGCGTGCCGCGCTCGATGCGGCCGTCAAATACCCGTGGACGCTTGCCGAAGCCGCCGCGCATCCGAAAGGGGAGCGCAGCGCGAAATTCTGCGTCTATCCGGATGATACGGACGTGTTCGCCTGGCTCAAACAACACGCGCCCGACACCACCCGCCGTCCCGTCGAATGCCAGGTGATGGACCTGTCCGATGACATCGCCTACAGCGTGCATGATGTGGAGGACGCCATCGCCACCGGCGCGTTCAATCCGGGCGTGCTGCATGAAAGCGGCGTGATCGACGCGGTCGTCGAGGACGCGCGCGCCTGGTACGGACCGCAATGGGACACAGACAAGCTGGTGGCCGCGTTCGCACGCATGCACCGGCGCGACACGTTCCCCGGCTATTTCGACGGTTCGCGACGCGCGCTCGCCGCATTGAAGAACATGACCAGCAATCTGATCGGCCGGTTCGCCGGTTCCGTGGAACATGCCACAAGAGATACGTACGGCAACGAGCCTTTGACGCGATACAACGGCGATTTGGTGATTCCCGAGGAAACCAGCTACGAAATCGTGGTTTTGAAAGGCATCGCCGTGCATTTCGTCATGGAGCCCGGCGAACGTGAGCCGATGCACGGCGAAGAACAGCGAATCGTCAAAGACCTGGTCGACGTGTTCATGGCGGACAATCCCAAACCGTCAAGCGCATTGGAGAATGTGTTCCTCGACGATTGGCGTGAGACCGGCGGCGACGACGAACGCCTGCGCGTGGCCATCGACCAGGTGGCGAGCCTGACCGACACGTCCGCCCTGACTCTCCACTCCCTTCTCTGCTGACGCGTATACCCCCGTTTCCTGTGTGGCGAGTCAATGAGATTCATAAGTGCCGCGTAGCGCCATGTATGTTGTCCGACCGTAGGCTTGGCCGAACGGCCTTGAGTGTGTCGCGCGTTGCATACGCCGCGTAGCCATAACCTATGGCATCGCTGGTAGGCTGGACCGTATGCCGGGAATGATCAAGAAGGAAGACATAGAAAAGGTCCGCGCCACCGCCGACCTGTATGACATCGTATCCGCGACCGTCACGCTCAAACCCTCCGGAACCGGCACATACGTAGGCCTATGCCCCTTCCATGACGAGAAAACGCCAAGTTTTTCCGTGCGCCCGGCGCTTGGCGTATGGCATTGCTTCGGCTGCGGTCTCGGCGGCGACGTGTTCGGCTACGTCGAACATCAGGAGAACATCGACTTTCGTGACGCGGTGGAGCTGCTCGCCGACAAATACCATATCGAACTGCATTACGACAAAGCCGACAACGTGCCCGCGCACACCGGTTCGAAACGCGCACGCCTGCTCGAAGCCAACGAGGCGGCGCAGGAATACTTCGTCTCCCAGCTGATGACCAAGGAGGCGCTCGCCGCGCGCAAGCTGTTGGACGGCCGCAATTTCAGCCAGGCCGACTGCCAGCGATTCGGCTGCGGCTATGCCCCTCAAGGATGGGATAACCTGGTGCGGCACCTTGCCGGCAAAGGCTTCACCCAGCAGGAGATGCTCGACGCGGGACTCGCCCGTCAGGGCCAGCGTGGCGTATACGACTATTTCCGTGGCCGCGTGACATGGCCGATTCGTGATTCGACCGGTCGTACGCTTGGCTTCGGCGCGCGCAAGCTGTACGAGGATGACACGATCAATGCGAAATACATCAACACGCCCGACACGCAGCTGTACCGCAAAACACAGGTGCTGTACGGCATCGACCTTGCCAAATCGGCGATTGTGAAGAAACGCCAGGCGGTGATCGTCGAAGGCTATACCGATGTGATGGCCATGCATCTGGCCGGCATCGACACGGCGGTCGCCACGTGCGGCACCGCATTCGGCGCCGAGCATGCGAAGATCATCCGCCGATTGATCGCGGACGATTCGTTGGGCGCGGTGCAGCTGGTTGGCCCCCTGAAGGTGGAGGGGCAGGCGTTGAGCTCGCGTGTCGTGTTCACATTCGACGGCGATGCGGCCGGGCAGAAGGCCGCGATCCACGCGTTCGGTTTGGACGCCGCGTTTTCGACGCAGGCGTTCGTCGCGGTCGCCGAAGACAACCTCGACCCGTGCGATCTGCGCATCAAACGCGGCAACGAGGCGGTGCGTGCGTTGATCGCCAATGCACGGCCGCTGTACGATTTTGTGATCGATTCGGCAATCGACCGTTTCGACACCACGTACGCGACAGGTCAGATGGGCGCGGTCAAGGCGGTCGCCCCGCTGATCGCGCAAATCCGAGACCGTTCGCTGCTCGACCTGTACTCACGCAAGGCGGTGCGTCGCATCGGCGTCGATCTGGACATCATGCAACGTGAAGTGGCGTACCGGCGTCGCAAACTGAACGTGCGTGACGAGGACGCGTACGCGCCGAAACGTCGATTCCAAAACAATGCGGGGCCGTCGGCTGAACCAGCATATGCGGAACGTGGCGCGAATCCGTATGCGAATCCCGCCGCACGCAAGGCGTTGGAGCATCGCGACGCGGCCGGGCAAAGCTACTATCGCATCGACGACGCCGTGTTCATCTGCGAACAGCAGTTCATGGCCACGCTGATCCAGGTGCCGTTGGCCGTCGATCCGACGATGTTCGCCAGCCTGACCTTGTCGAGTTTCATGACGCCGGTGTTCCGCACGCTGTTCCAAGCGGTCGCCGCGGCGGGCGGGCTTCCAGGGGAAGACGTGCCGCAGGGACTGTGGATGCACAATCTGACGAAGGCGGGCGGTCCGATGCTCGAATCGGTCATCAACGAGCTGGCCGTCATGCCGCTGCCATTGCCGCCGAGCGAAGCGGACGCGAACCGCAATACAGGCGAGTCGCAGGAACAATCGGCGCAATTGCGCAAGCCGACGCAGGAGGAGCGGCGGTACGCGTCCGAACTGATCGTCAGACTGCTTGATACCGGCATCATGCGCAAAATCGGCGCGGCCCAGCGCCGCATGGCGCAACTGCCGGACGGTGCAGAGAAAATCGAACTGCTCGGACAGATCACCAAACTGGAAACGCTGCGCAAGGACCTGCAGTCGCGTGTTTTCGGCAACAACGTTGCGTGACACGCCCATATGGTGAATCGAAGGCGAACGGAAGATGATTTTTAGACAAAATCTTGGCGCACGCGGGGTTAATTTGTGAAGATTTGCGGGCCTTGTTTTCGGTTTCGCCGGTTTGCAAAAGCATGCGGCAGTAAGCAATAGTGGATGAAAATCGTTGGAATGGTCGGAAAAGCAGCACGCCGAGGGTTCGTGCTAGTCGCATTTTTGGGTAAAGTGGTCTAGGCGTTTGCATGAAAATCGCTTGGGTTTTGCAAGGTGTGCAAGGCGGTTGCAAACGGGATTGACGGAGGAATGCATGCGGCGATTGGTCGTCAAGGTCCTGAAGAACGAGACCATTCTCGTAGTCGCTTCCATACTCGCACTCATATCGTGCTTCATCGTGCCGCCAGACAAGGAATACGCCGGCTACATCCACGCCAGCACCATCTCGCAGCTGATCTGTCTGATGCTTGTGGTGTGCGGCTTCCAGCGCATCGGCGTGTTCCGCATCATCGGCTCGCGCCTGCTGCATCACGTCAAAACCGCGCGTGGCCTGGTGCTCACGTTGATTGCATTGCCGTTTTTCTCCGGCATGCTCATCACCAATGATGTGGCGTTGGTCACCTTCGTGCCGTTCGCAATCGCGGTGTTGACGATGGCGCACATGGAAGAGCATGCGGTGCTTGTCGGCACGCTGATGACCATCGGCGCGAACGTGGGCAGCATGCTTACCCCGATCGGCAACGCGCACAACCTGTATCTGAAAGCGTTGACGGGCATGCCGACGTCCGAGATGATCGGCATCATGGCCCCGTATTCCGCTACCGCAGCCGTTCTGCTGATAATCATCACCTGCGTGATTTTCGGCAGCAAACCGGTTTCCGAATTTTCCGCGATCGATGGTTCCGGCATCGAACAGAACGTACTCGCCCCGCATTCCGACCGGCCGCAGCCTGACGAGATTCGCGTGACCGGCTACGGTGCCGGTTATGGCGGCTGGCGTACGATCGTATACACGGCGTTGTTCGTCGTCTGCTTGCTGGCGGTGAGCGATTTCATTCCGCTGTGGTTGATGTGCGTCATCGTGTTCGTGGCGTTCCTGCTATGCGACCGCCGCGTGTTCCGCAACGTCGATTGGGGACTGCCGCTCACGTTCTGCATGTTCTTCATCTTCATCGGCAACATGAAACGCGTGCCGGAATTCTACGAGCTGGCCGCCTCGCTGGTGGGCGCGCATCCGCTGGAAGTGGCCGTGGTGTCCAGCCAGTTCATCTCCAACGTGCCGACCACGCTGCTGCTGTCCGGCTTCTGCGACCAGTGGCGTGAACTGATCATCGGCACCAACCTGGGCGGCTTGGGCACGCTGATCGCGTCCATGGCGTCGCTGATCGGCTACAAGAACGTGACGCGCGCCTACCCGGACAAGAAAGGCCGTTATCTGGCCGTCTACACCGCGGTGAACGTGCTGTTCGTCATCGTGCTCGTCGGCCTGAGCTGGATTATCGAGTAGCGTTTGGCCGTCGGCCGGTTTCCCTGACCGCTAATCTCAAGGTCGCCGGTTCGCACCTTTTGCTGGGATTGCATGAAAACCCTTGGAATCATTGGATTTCAAGGGTTTATTGTTACGTCGGCTGATGGTCTGGTGCTGTGATAATCTGTGCCGGGAAGCGTGTGCCGAGAAACGTAGGAAGGCTGAACATGCTGCAAGGATTGCTGGGAATTTTCTCCGGACTGATCACGCCGGTGCAGACCGCGGTGAACACGCGGCTCGGCCGTTCCATCGGCTCGCCGTTGCGCGCCTCGCTGGTGTCGTTCAGCGTCGGCCTCATTGCGATGCTGACTTTGACGCTGCTGCTTGGCCCGTATCCGCTGATTCCCGCCACCGCGGCGAACGGCCCATGGTGGATGTGGTTCGCGGGCGTGTTCGGTGTCACTTTCCTGACCGGCAATGTGCTGCTGCTGCCGAAACTGGGCAGTCTCAAAACCGTGATCATGCCAGTCACCGGGCAGATCGTCATGGGCCTGCTGATCGACGCTTTCGGCTGGGTCGGCGCAGCCGATTTCCCCGCTGCGCATCGCAGGCGCGGCGATCACGCTGGTCGGCTTCCTGCTTGCCGTCGCCGGACCGAATCTGCGATTGAGGCCTGCCATCGATCGCCCGGCTGGCGGTTCGGAAAATTCCGGCGATTCCGAAAAATCCGAAACTGACGGAAAAGCCGTACATGTGCCAGGTTCCGCGACCGTGCTGTGGAGTTGCGCAGGCATCGCGTTCGGCATGTGTTCGGCCGTGCAGACGGCGTTGTTGGGCAAGCTGGGCGTCGCGTTGGGATCGCCGGTGAAGGCATCGCTCGCCTCGTTCGTGGTCGGTCTGATCTCGCTTGCGATCGTCGTCGCATTCGTCGACCGCACCTACAGCCTCGGCGACGCGCTGAAGAAAGGCAATCCGTGGTGGATGTGGGTAGGCGGATTGCTGGGTGCGACGCTGGTGATGTGCAACGCGTACCTGTCCGCGCATATCGGCACCGGCATGACGGTGATGCTGGTATTGCTCGGTCAGGTCGGCGGAGGATTGCTGGTCGACCGTTTCGGCCTGCTTGGCGTGCCACGCAAGCCCGTGGCCGGCATCCAATACGTCGGCGTGCTCGTAGCCATCGTCGGCATTGTGCTCAAGGCGATGTGACTGCCGTGTCGAGTTGGCAACCGTGTGCGAACTGACTATACTGTGTTTAGTTTGGCCCTGTAGCTCAGCTGGATAGAGCATGTGACTTCTAATCTCAAGGTCGCCGGTTCGAGCCCGGCCGGGGTCACCATCAAGCCCTCGCGTCGTTTCATGCGGTGCGGGGGCTTTCCTGTCCATTGAACGGCAAGCCATTGGCTTGCGAAGATAGGGGAGACCATGAAGCGAATCGTCGCGGGCATTCTGGCGCATGTGGACGCGGGCAAGACCACGTTGTCGGAGGCGCTGCTGTACGTTACCGGCCAAGTACGCAAACTCGGCCGCGTCGACCACGGCGACGCCTTCCTCGACACGGACGCCATGGAACGGCAGCGCGGCATCACCATCTTCACCGAGCCGGCCGTCATCGCCACGCCCGACCTCACCATCACCCTGCTCGACACTCCTGGACACGTCGACTTCTCCGCCGAAACGGAACGTACGCTCGCCGTGCTCGACTACGCCATCCTCGTCATCTCCGGCGCGGACGGCATCCAAGGCCATACCGAAACGCTGTGGCGACTGCTCAATCGCTATCAGGTGCCCACATTCGTCTTCGTCAACAAAATGGACTCGCCCGGCGCCGACAAAACGCAACTGCTCGCCCAACTCAAGAAACGCTTCTCGGACGGCTGCGTCGACTTCACCGAGCCGATTGACGGCGAACGCATGGAGGAGATCGCCATGCAAAACGAAACGGCCATGGACGCGTATCTCGACACCGAAACCGTGCCGGACGAAACCATTCGCGCCATGATCGCCCGCCGTGAGCTGTTCCCCTGCTATTTCGGATCAGCGCTGAAAATGGACGGTATAGAACAGTTCGTCGCAGGTTTCGAACGGTTCGCGCAAGAGCCGCAATACAATGGCGAATTCGGCGCACGCATATATAAGGTGTCTCATGACGCGCAAGGCAACCGTCTGACCTGGCTCAAGGTGACCGGCGGCGAACTGAAGGCCAAGATGATGCTAAGCGGCACCGCGCACGCCGGCGACGTGGATGCGGTTGCCGAAGACGGCCAATGGCATGAGAAAGCCGACCAGGTGCGCGTCTATTCCGGCGCGAAATCCACCACCGTCGACACGGTCCCCGCAGGCACCATCTGCGCCGTCACGGGTCTGACGCAGACATTCCCCGGCGAAGGCCTCGGCATGGAGCGGGACGCCGGCAGTCCGGTCCTCCAGCCGGTGCTCACGTACACGCTGGAACCGGGGGAGTGCGACATTCACAAATGTCTCGTCGCCCTACGCGAACTGGAGGACGAGGATCCGCTGCTGCACGTCGTCTGGCAGTCTCGCCTAGAGGAAGTGCACCTGCAGTTGATGGGCGCGGTGCAGCTGGAGATCATCCAGCAGATCATGCACGATCGTTTCGGCTTGGACGTCACGTTCGGACCGGGCAGCATCCTGTACAAGGAGACGATCGCCGCTCCGATCGAAGGCATCGGCCATTTCGAGCCGTTGCGACACTACGCCGAAACGCATGTGCTGCTCGAACCGCTGCCGCAGGGCTCGGGCATGGCATACGCCACCGTGTGCAGCGAGGACGTGCTCGACCGCAACTGGCAGCGCCTCATCATGCAGCATTTCCAGGAACGCGAGCATCTGGGCGTGCTCACCGGCTCGCCGATCACCGATATGAGAATCACGCTGCTGACGGGCCGTGCGCATCTGAAGCACACGGAAGGCGGCGATTTCCGCCAAGCCACCTACCGTGCGATACGCCAGGGCCTGATGGAAGCGAAGAAGAAGGGCGATTGCCGTCTGCTTGAACCTTGGTACGGCTTCCGTCTGGAAGTGCCGCAGGACATGGTCGGACATGCGATGGCCGACATCCAGCGCATGTCGGGCACGTTCGACACGCCTACCGGCGACGGCGAATACATGGTGTTGAACGGCACGGCGCCGGTATCCGAAATGCGCGACTATGCGATGGACGTGAACGCGTACACGCACGGCCGTGGCCATTTAAGCTGCGTGTTCGCCGGCTACCAGCCGTGCCACAATGCCGACGAGGTGATCGAGAACATGGCTTACGATCCGGAATCCGACCTGGAGAACACGCCGGATTCGGTGTTCTGCGCGCATGGCGCCGGCTATCCGGTCAAATGGTACAAGGTGCCCGAATTCATGCATCTCGACTACGCGTGGGATGGCATGCGCGAATAGAACCGAAAGACAGACGGGTGGGAAGCGCCGATTGCTTCCCACCCGAGGCCTGTTGTCGGATACCGACAAACGGATAAACGAAAAGCCCCACCGAATCGGTGAGGCTTCATGCTGGAGCGGACAACGGGACTCGGACCCGCGGTCTCAACCTTGGCAAGGTTGCGCTTTACCAACTAAGCTATGTCCGCATGTGTTACCTTCACAGGCAACAGGTGACAAAGATACGCCAATCTCAGGAAAAAGCCAAGCCCCCGCGTGTCCCACCGGTTTTCCAACGATTATCGAGCGCCGAAGTGAAGTTCCCGAACTACGCCGACGTGCCGTCCTTCATGGAATCAGGCACGGTATGGGCTTCATCCCTCAACGCGCGATAATGGCGGTATGACGCAACGACAACTGATGCGGGCCACAGTCGAAACGCCCATCGGCCGGATGATGATGGCCTCCGACGGCGAGGGACTTACCGAACTCTGTCTTGAAGACTGGTGGTGGGCCACCGATCACCAAGCCGTTCTCGATTCGAATCGCGAATCCGATAGTGAACCCGACGTATTCCGTATAACCCGCGAATGGCTGACCGCCTATTTCGCCGGCGAACGCCCCGGCTCGGATCAGGTGCCGCCTTTGCATCCCGCCGGCACGCCATTCCAACATGAAGTGTGGAATCTGGTGGCCGAAATCCCCTATGGCATGACGGTAAGTTACGGCGAACTCGCCGCCGAATTGGCCGAACGACGCGGCGGCGGCCGCATGGCCGCGCAGGCGGTCGGAGGCGCAGTGAAGCGCAATCCGGTTACCATCATCGTGCCCTGCCACCGCGTAGTCGGCTCGGGCCGCGCGTTTGGCGGCTACGGCGGCCGACTCGACATCAAGGCCGAGTTGCTTGAACTCGAGGGCGTGGATCTGGCGCGCTTCGATCTGCCGAACCTTTGACGGGCCCAGCGGTCCGCCTCGTCAAAAAGGATTGAGTGGTTAACCCTCCCGCCGGCGGGAGATGGCGCGTAGCGCCGGAGGGTGGTCGGCTGGCTGGCATCGCAACCCTGCTACCCGACAATTTTCGACAAGCCGACGGGAATCCTTCCACGAATTGTTCGCCGTCGGTGCAGTCTTGCTCGATCGCGCCGGCCAAAACCGTACAATCCCTACAATGGAATGCATATGGTTAATTGCTGCGCGCAGCCGCACGGCCGCACGCGATCGCAAGACCACGCAGCCCAAGGGGATATGCAATATCAACGGAAGCAGGAGGTGCGCATGACCGGCATTATCGATTACGCGCACACCGAAACGCGCTCCTTCGCCGACTTGCCGTTCAACGAAATCGACGCCTTGATCATCTCCACGCTCATCTATGAGGATGTGGCCAGTGTCTGTCCGACGTTGATGCTGGATGAGACGCGGTCAGGCTCGTTCGCCGCACGCATTCGCGCTTTCGAACCCAAGCATCCACTGATCTGGCTGAAGGGTATCTGGCATCCCGAGCTTGAATCGGTAAGCCTTGACGAGGCCAACCGCGAGCTGCATCGTTCGCCGGAAACACATGCCGACGACAAGCCGCACGAAGCCCAAATGGTTTCAGTGGTCAACCCGGACCTGACCCACGACCTGTTCCAGGCCGCAGGCGAAAACCCCCGCTACGCCAACGTTCGCCTGGGCGCGGTGGTCGAGCACATCAATCAGGGTGAGCAAACCCAATTCGCCGCCGCCACCTTCCAACTGCCCGACGGCCACAAGCGCCGAAAGCCGACCTACAAAGGCACGTTGGTTATTTCCTTCCGCGGCACCGATGATTCGCTCATCGGATGGAAGGAAGATTTCAATATGGCTTTCCAGTATCCGGTGCCGGCGCAACGTTCAGCCAGCGCCTATCTGGATATGGTGGCGCGACTGTGGGAGGGTCCGATTATTCTGGTCGGCCATTCCAAGGGAGGCAATCTGGCGATTTACGCGGCCATGAACGCCGATCCCAAGGTGCGCAAGCGCATTCAGCATGTCTATTCACTGGATGGCCCCGGTTTTCCGCCGGAGATTGTGACCAGCCCCGCCTACCGCACCATCCAGCCGAAGGTGACGAAAATCGTGCCGAGTTCGTCGATTGTGGGCATGATTTTCGAGACCCCGGAGCCTTGCCGCGTGGTCCCTTCCGATTCGGATGGCATCATGCAGCATTCCGCCTTCACCTGGCTATTGGATGGTGACCAGTTCATCACCGAGCCGGATTTGAGTTCCAGCTCGCAGTTGTTTAACGAGGAGCTGAACCATTGGATCGCCACGCTTACGCCCGAACAGCGCGAGCGTGCGGTGGATGCGCTGTTCACCGTGCTGCACGCCAACGGCGCCACCAGCTTCAGCGAGGTGATGAGCAACTTCCCCGCTTCGATTCCGGCGATGCTTGGCGCGTACGTTGGGCTGACCCCCGCAGACCGGCGTCATTTGGTTGAGGCCCTGGCGATACTGTTCAAGGCGTCCACGGCCAAACGCAAGCCGACGCCCGCCCCGGCTTCCGCACCAAGTTCTGCGACCTCCAAAGCAACAGCCGAGATCCCAGCAGAAACTGCAGCAGGAGCAGATAGCGCAGCTCCGGCCAGAGCCGATACTGATGCCGATGCCGGCACCACAGCTTCGCCATCAGCGGAGGACGCAACTGAAATCGCCGATTAGCTCATAGACATGTCCACAAATAATAGTTATACTGCCCAATAAGTTATTAGACAGCGTGACCATATCACGCTGGTGCATCAGGAGGAAGAGATGCCACGTCCACGCCATGATTCCGAGGTGCTGCCCGCCAAAGAACGCCTCGAGAACGCTTTCTGGGAATTGCTCGCCGACCGCGACTATCGCAAGATCACCGTTACCGACGTGGTGCGTGAGGCTGGCGTGAACCGTAATTCGTTCTACTATCACTTCTCCAGCCTGCCCGAATTGGCCGATTCAGCCATCCTGCATCAGGTCGAATCGATTCCGATCAACCGCACCCCCGATCCGAACGGCAATCCCGAGGAACAATGGCGAGACCGCGTCACCGCCACGCTCTCCGATCCAGAGCAGCGTCAGCGCCTCGACCACCTGGCCCTGTTGGCAGGCCCGCACAGCACGCTTGAACTGACCGAATCGCTGCGCGACTTCTGCCGTCTGCAAATGCTCAGCACATTGCAACGCGACCCCAAGAACCTTGACCTGAAAACCGATCTCATGGTCGAGTTCACCGTGGGCGGCATGCTCGCCGTGCTGCAACGTTGGCCCGAATTGAGCGACACCATCGAAATCAAAGACCTGCTTAAAGAAGATGTGGCCGTGCTGGCCATGGGCATATACCTGGCCATGAGCCAAAAGGACATGCTTAATTACTGGAATCGCATCTTCGTGCACAATGCGCAGGATTCGACCGCCCCCGGCATGCCGGTCGCCGCCACGCATGCCGCGCCATCCACCATCTCATCGTCGAACGGCCCCGCAGGATTCCCCGGGTACACCGCTTGACCGAAAACCAGCGAGTCTGGATTGTTTCCGCCGCACGAACCTCGCGTGAGGTTTCTCACAAGGCGCAATCAGCCTCTCATGCTGGCGTTTCCAACCCACGCACAGGAAGATGGAAGCATGAGCGAAACATCGAACAAGACCCGTCTGGAACATGACTGCATCGGCCAGATGGAGGTGCCGGCGAACGTCTACTGGGGTATTCACACCCAGCGCGCTATCGGCAACTTCCCGGTCTCCGGCATCACCGATAGCCAACATCCCGAGCTGATTCGCGCCTATGCCACGGTCAAGCGCGCCTGCGCCATCGCCAATGAGGAATTAGGCCTGATCGACCCAGCCAAGGCCGAGGCCATTCGCGCCGCCTGCCTAGAAATTGAGGCCGGCAAACTGGCCGATCAGTTCCCGGTCGATGTGATGCAGGGCGGTGCCGGCACCTCGTCGAACATGAACATGAACGAGGTGATCGCCAACCGTGCGTTGGAAATCGCCGGCCGCCAGCGCGGCGATTACACATACATCCATCCGAACGACGACGTCAACAAGTCGCAGTCCACGAACGACACCTACCCGGCCGCCTGCAAACTCGCGCTTATCGACGCGATCGGGCCGCTCGCCGAGTCCACCAAGAAACTCGCCAAGGCCTTCCACAATCTGGCCGACAAACATATCAATGACGTGACGATTGGCCGCACGCAGCTGCAGGACGCCGTACCAATGACCTATGGTCAGGAATTTCATGCGTTTGCCACGCTGTTGAAGTCTGATTTGGCTGCATTCGATCGCGTGGTGCCGCTGCTGGCCCAGCTCAACCTCGGTGCCACCGCCATCGGTACCGGCATTTGCGCGGATCTGCGATTCCGCAAGTCCGCTATCAAGCATCTGGCGCAAATCACCGGGCTGCCGGTCACCGCCGCGCCCGATCCGGTGGCCGCCATGACGGATATGGGCGCGTACGTGGCCACGTCGGCTGCCATCAAGAGCCTCGCCGTGCACCTGAAGAAGGCCGCCGACGATTTGCGACTGCTCAATTCCGGGCCGCGCTGCGGTTTCAACGATCTCAACGTGCCGGCTCGCCAGGCCGGATCGTCGATCATGCCGGCCAAAGTGAACCCTGTGATCCCCGAATGCGTCAACCAGTGCTGCTTCACGATTTTCGGCATGGACGTGACTGTGAACTGGGCTGTGGCCGAGGGACAGTTGCAGCTGAACGCCTTCGACCCGGTGATGGTGCATGAGCTGCTGACCGGCATGGCGTTGCTGACGCACGCCATGGAGACGTTCCGCGTCAACTGCGTGGAAGGCATCGAAATCAATGCTGACCTGGGGCGTTCATACGCCCAGTCCTCACCGTCGATTTCCGCCGCGCTCAACCACTACATCGGCTACGAGCACGCGGCCGACATCGC
>ENA-OPVH01001234-OPVH01001234.1-human-gut-metagenome-genome-assembly--contig:-NODE-1234-length-13300-cov-2.609966_pt1 | contig 13300 bp, 10 predicted proteins | sample MGYA00241494_ERZ501980 | MGnify/ENA primary metagenome ERZ501980 (study PRJEB25962, sample SAMEA1964914) | human gut metagenome | biome: human gut; feature: human-associated habitat; material: faeces... | reverse complement strand
GGAGACGCCGCTGGACGCCGAGCCCCGGGCGGCGCCCCTCTCGGCGAAGCAGTTGATCAGGCACGAGCCGTGCGCGGCGCAGTTGCGGACGGACTTCACGCGCTTGAGGTCGTAGTGGGAGGCCTCGAGGCGCCTGTCGCCCCATCGCCTGGCGCAGAAGCGCACGAAGTCGATGAGGGTGCCGAACGAGGTGAGCTCAAGGAAGGCCCAGGCAGGCATGTCGCCGGAGTACTTCGCGTAGAGGCTCGAGCTGTAGGGGCTGCGGCCGCTCATCTTGAGCTCGCGCAGGCGGTACTCCCTGTTTGCAGTGGTAAGCGATGCCATGTAGTCGGCCACGATGGCGTAGCCGTCCTCTCCACGGTCCTCCATCTCGCGAAGCAGTGTCACCTTCTGGAAATGCTCGATGTCGAGCGTCATGCCGAGCAGGGCGTGGCGCAGCTCCTGGTCGAGCGCCGCGAGCAGGCGCAGCTGGCCGAAGTCGAGGTCTACGTAGCGGCCGTCGCGCGGGCCTCCCTCGTATTTCGAGAAGAGTTTGCGGTAGGATGCGAGCTTGAAGAAGTTGCACTTGTCGCGCAGGTAGTCCGCGGCCTCTTCCTCGGAACACAGTTCGAAGGCTACGCCCTTCTGCTTGAGGTGCTCTATCTGCTGCTCGATCGTGAGGATCGGCTTCCTATCGTGGGGTTCGGCCATGCTCGGTCTCCTGTCATTGATTTGAGAATCCTATTCTACCAGCATGTTTGCCCTGAATCCTGAAGGCCCGTTCGCCAACTCATAAGCAAGCCACCTGAGACTACTCACTTTGTTCACGAATGGCGAAGACCTGCGACCTGGGGTTTTGCAAATGGCGCGCAAGCCACCCGCGTTAATTCACTTGCGATTGCAGCTGGCGGCTTGCGGGCAAAAGGGCGGTTGAGTTTCAAAACGGGCGTTTTCGGCGCCATCGAGCCTCCAAAGGCGACCCGCCGCGCACTTTGGGACAAAAACAAAAACTCAAAGCCCTGAGTTTGAAAAAAGTTTTTGAGGTTGTCCCAGCTTTTGTCCCCGAAGCCGACGAAACGCGACATCGCGTCATTCGGCGGCACGCGTTCCGTGTCGATGCCGAAAACTGGGTGTAACTGGAGTGACGGGACGGCAGAACCGACGCCATCGAGTGGGAGTAGGACGACAGGGTTCTGACCTGCGATTTTGAGTGCCGCACTATGCCGCTGAGTTTCGTTTCGTACGAGAGTCATGACAAAGCCACCAGCGACGGAGATGAGTAAAAGCGATTAAAGAGCCTCCGTTCCCTGCGTTGGGACGGAGGCTCTTTCTTTGCCGTTTTACTCCCTTGTCTCCGTTCGGGGATTATTTCTTGCTCATTTAGGGCTATTCGCGCTGAAAGATTTTGACTAGCTTGGTGTCCTTTATTTCGTAGACAATGTCTGCGACGTTCTCGACCAGCCTCTTATCGTGGGAGACGAACACTATCGTTCCGGCATAGGCGCTCATCATCTGCTCGAGGGCTTCGGCGCTCTTGATGTCCAGGTAATTTCCAGGCTCGTCCATGAGCAAGATGTTGTATCTGCCCAGCAGCATCTTCGCGAGTAGCAGCTTGATGACTTCGCCTCCCGAGAGAACGCCAACGTCCTTTGTCAGGTCGCGCGGTCCGATTCCCATAGAGGCGAGGATGCCTCGAATTTCGGTCATGCTGTACTCGCAACCATCCTGCATGAACGAGATCGCAGACTGACGGGCGTCGAACTTGTAGCCTGTTTGCTCGAAGTAACCGATCTCTGCCTTGGGAGAGATGTTGATACCGTCGGCGCGTCGAGCGATTGCCTTCAGCAGGCTGGTCTTTCCTGTACCGTTGCCACCGGTGATGGCCACTTTGGCACCGAGCGGTATCTCGAATTTCGCGTGGTCATAGAGCATGCAGTTGCCGAAGCTCAAGCTGAAATCGTCTGCCGAGATGGGAAATTTACTATGCAGTTCCAGGGCCTTGCTCTGGCGGAACCGCACGGCGCGAATGCTATCTGGGGCCTCAATCCCTTCGAGCGCTTCGAGGCGCTTCTCCATGTCCTTAGCTGCCTGGTACATCCTCTTCTGTTTGGTGCCGGTTGCTTTCTGATGCCCCAATCGACCTGCATACTCGTTGCTTTTTTTCGCAGCCTTCCGCTTGGCGTCGACCTGCCGTGCTTTTTTCCGTTGTTTTTCGATGGCGGCTTCGAGGCGATCGCGCTCGCGCATCGCCTCTTCGTATCGAGTCGCCTGAGCTTTGCGCTCTTCTTCTTTCTGTCGCAGATAGTCGGAGTAGTCACCCCAGAATTCGGAAATACCGCCGTCTTTGAGCTCCCAGATCTTGTCTACCACCTGGTCGAGAAAATGACGGTCATGGCTCACGATGAGCAGAGCCCCATCAAATGCCTTGAGTTGTCCGACGAGAAGGCTGATGCCGTCTTGGTCGAGGTGGCTCGTAGGCTCGTCGGCGAAGATCGCGCTTGCATGCTGGGAGAGTGCAGAGGCAATCTTGGCGCGTGTTTCCTCCCCGCCGCTCATCGTCTCCTGCGCCACTCCGGCGACGTTGAGACGGGAGAGCATCTCACCACTGTCCTGAGCCGCATCAAGGTCGAGTTCATCGAGTTGGCCGATGAGGGCAATGCTGCCGAAGCGCCTGACGTCGGCGTCCGCAATGGTAAGATTGCCGCTCAGAATTTTAAGCAGGCTGGTTTTGCCTGCGCCATTGTCTCCCACCAAGCCGATGCGATCGTAGGAGTAGATTTCCAACTCTTCGATATCCAGGATATCGCGGCCGGCATATTCCAAAAAGATGTCTTTAGCTTTGACTATGAGTTCCATAGGTTGAACCGCCTTTTGTGTATTAGCCTTTTACTGGAAGCGCAGCCATGCCAAAAAAGATTGCTCACGTCGATTTTTCGCCTTTGCCCAATTGCCGGCGCGAGCGTTTTGACCTTGCGCAAGCCGGCAAATCCGAAAATGATAGTTGGCGACGAATAAGGAGCGCGATGCGGAATGTCGGTGCAATACCTCGTCGTCGCAAGGGCTTGAAGGCTGACGCTTGAACCGATGGCTGCTGCCTCTTTTTTTCGAATACTTGGGCTATTGAATCTGCCCGGTATCTCTTTTCCCCGCGTTTCGGACGCTCGGAGCAAGCAGCATAGCCATCGCAAGCAGTACCATGGTCGCTCCAGAGCCGACGAACCATAACGGAGCTCCAAGCAGATCCGCAAAAACGGAGGGGGCTGCGAGGCCCATGGGCATGGCCCACGCCATGATGGTTCCGTAGAGGCCGAAAACGCGGCCTAGGTACTCAGGAGGTATCTGCTCCTGCATAAGGGCAGTCTGGGTTCCCGCGTACAACGGGGAGCATGCGCCCATAAGAAAGCTCACCGGCAGGAAAGCAGCGAACAATGACGGGCCGAGCGATCCGGATACGATTGCGGCAATGCCGAAGCCGGCAATCGCGGCGACCATGGTGAACGACCTATTGCGGAACCCTCCCGTAACCGCCAAGATGCCGGACCCAGCCAGCATGCCTGCAGAAAAAAGGATTTCCACCAAAGCGGCATCCCCCGTGCTACCGCCAAAATGCCCCAAGGTCATTATTGGGAACAATGCCGCGAGCGGAGAGAACGCGAAAGCGAAGACGAACCCGCACCAAAGAAGGGCGAACAGCCCCCTGTACTCCCTAATCAGCTTGTAGCCGTCCGAAATCTCAGAGAAGAGCTCTCGAACCTTATTGGAAAAGGACAAGCTGCGGTCGGCTTCATCGAGGCCCCCTGCGTCTATCTGTGCGGCGAGGACGGCTAAAGAAGCGAAAAGCGCTCCCAGCACGTCGAGGGCAATCATAGCGGTAATGCCCGCCACGGGATAAATCACTGCTGCAAGCGCGGCGCCAAGAATGTATCCGCCGGACTGAATCGCCTGAGTCACCCCCGATAGGCGAACGAGATGCTCTGGCGGGGCGAGATGGGGCGTGAGAGATTGGGAGGCTGGCGTGTAGAACGAAGTACCAACTGCACGGAGAAACAGGGCGATGAGAATTAGCCATGCAGGTAAGCTGCCGGCCAACGAGGCAATCGCCAAGGCGGCACCCACCGCGGCAATGAAGAGGTCGGCGCCGATGAGGACACGTTTCAAAGGCAGTCTGTCGACAACGGCGCCCGCAAGGATTCCGAACAAAGCAATCGGCAGAAAGCCTGCCAGCGATGCTAAGGAGAGGAGAGAAGACGACCCTGTCGTGAGGGCGAGATGCCAAATAAGACCCATTTGGAGAATCGAACTCGTCAATGTCGAAACGAGCTCCCCGCCCCATACGAAACAAATCTTAAATTGCCATGAATGGCACAGCGAAACAGACCTGCGCCGAGAGGTTTCAAATATCATGGTTATGTCCAATCGTGAAATGGCGTGCAGAAAAACAGCGCGACGCCACAACAGCGCCGCTTTCTAGGCGCTCATCCACGTGCGGAAAAGACCAACCACGACACCCCTCCTTTGTTAATTCGGTCTGGCAAACCATGTAATATTAACGAGGCTTGAGTTTGCCTGTCAAGAATCGACCATCGGAAAGGGCAATCCTCTTCGATTCCTTTTGTATCTTTGGTTGCATAGGTGACCCGCCAGGGCTATTACGCGTGGAAGAGGCGCCTGCCGAGCTGGCCGATGAGGCGCTGAAGATGGCCCTGGTCAGGCGAAACGATCCCAAGGGATGCGTACATCATTCGGATAGTAAGAATGTTGCCAGCAGGTTTTGCGGCAACCGCAAAGGAGCCGTATCCTGCAGCTGGAATCACGTTGCAGCATCCTGACCCGCATTCCGATTGGCGGACGGCCCGCTTCGGCATCCTGACCAGCACAGCGATCGAGCCTTGTCATTCCTTGGATATGCCGGTTGCTCGGGGCGGTCCCGACGGAGGCCCTCGCCTCCCCGGTCCGTGACCCAAGAAGGGCAAGCATGCTGATCTGCATGGCTGGTTCCTCCTTTATGTAGACGACCATGCAAAGAAGGGACAACCGAGGAGGCAGGTTACTGATGCGGGCTCCCGCACGCCCATGACTACCCGACGGGCTGTTTTTCATCTCCGATGCCCGCATTGCAGCATGAACGAATGTGCCTCGACATCTCTGCTGGCATGGTACGACTGGGATCGCACCTCGACGCATCCTTGCGCATACTGCCTTCCAAGTTTCGAAACCGGGAAGGAAAGTGTATGTGAGCGACGATATCGGCGCCGATTCGACGCTCGAGAGGGAGATTGCGCCGATTCTATCCATCGGGGATGCATTCCCGAAGATTCTCATCACTCGCACGAGGCATGAGCCCCATACCCGGGAGGGCGTGCTCGTGCTGAATTTCGCGAGGTGGCTGCTTGGCGGGTAGGGTTCTGAACGTCGCATTGGGATATCGCGCGACAGGGCACGCAGGGCTGTTTGTGCCCGCACGGGAAACGCCGTCGCCATGCGGGCGGCCTGTCGTGTCCGATTAGCCTTTTGCTAAACAGGCTTACGCCAACTCATGGGCAAGCCACCTGAGACTATTCACTTTGCTTATCGTTGACAAAGACCTGTGGCCTGCGGTTTTGTGAACGGCTCGTAAGCCACCCGCGTCGACTCACTTACTGTTGAAGCTGGTGGTTTGCAGGCTCAAAGGCGGTTGAGTTTCAAAACGGGCGTTTTTCGGCGATATCGAGCCTCCAAAGGCGGCTCTCCGTGCCCCTTGGGACAAAAATAAAAACTCAATACTCTGAGTTTGAAAATGGTTTTTGAAGTTGTCCCAGCTTTTGTCCCCGAAGCCGATGAAACGCGACGTCGCGTCATTCAGCGGCACTCACTTCGAGATGCCGCCGAAAACTGGGTGCAACTGGAGTGACGAGACGGCAAAACTATAACCACCGAGTGGGAATAGTAAATAGCTCTTTGCGAGGGAGGTCGGATGCGGCCTCCCTCGTTTTTTATTTGCGTGCCATGGATGCTTGTGCATTGTGGTGTATGTGGTACATGCAAACCAGCCACGCAATCTCTCAAGCTGTTTAGCTGGGATTATTGTTTGCTGGTATTTTTTAAAGTGTTTTCAATTACCGAAACAATGCCATCAATTTATTTCAATTAATGCTGACCGGCAGATCGCGTCCGCCCGCAAGAGGCCGCTCGGACTGGTACTCAAAATGTACCCACGACGTTTTGAGTATCGATTTGCTGGTACTCACAGACGGTAAAAACGACTGTCTACCTCGATATATTCGTTATCCCCAACGATTCGTCAACGAATACTGACTAGTGATTGAGTGATGCATGGCTCAAATTGGCATACGTAATTACGTAATTACGTATTCTGAAGTAAAATGATTTCGGTCAATTAAGGAACGTAGAACAGGTCAATTCGGAGGGGCGATCATGGAGGAAGATCAGGCTGTTCATGCCGAAAGGGAGCTAGATAAGTTCACGCTCTCGATAACCCGCGAGGATAAGCGGGCTCTTAAGTCCTATGCCGCGCGCCAGGATAAGACGGTGGCTAAAGTCCTGCGCGAATGGATTGACGAGAAGTGCAAGGGGGAGAACTAATGTCTCAAACAGCACAGGCCGTCGTTCAAAACCTCGTTGATCGCGCGGTTAAACTGGGCGACCGTCAGCTTGCCGCTGACATTCGCGCCTTTGCGGCGCAGCGCCAGTTTGGGCTTGTATTTGAACACAACCGTCCAGAACGACTTCGCCTTTATGGCAAACCTATCATGAAGGGCGATGTCGTACAGGTGCTTCCCGAGCGTGGTGAAAAAGAGGACTCTAACTCCCAACTGCTATGGTTGGTAAATACCGTTCGGGGGGGGGTTGCTGATCTAAAGCCATATCAATCGCCCTCATATGACGAAAACGAATGCGAGCCCCGCTCCGTTGCTGTCGACGATGTCGTGTCTGTTGCTGAATATGACCAGCCGATTTATGCTGGCCTCAAAGAGACTGGGCGTGTCGAGCGCGGTGGCGATAAGCCCTATCAAGTAGTCATTAACGGCGAAAACTACCATGCTCTTGAAGCCTTGGCCTTTGCCTATGCAGGCAAAGTGGACTGCATATATATTGACCCACCCTATAACACCGGTGCCCGCGACTGGAAATATAACAACGATTACGTCGACGGCTCCGACGCCTATCGTCACTCCAAATGGCTCGCCTTTATGGAGCGTCGCCTCAAGCTCGCCAAGCAGCTGCTCAATCCCAACGATTCCGTACTTATCGTCACAATCGATGAGAAAGAATACCTGAGACTGGGTTTGCTGCTGGAAAACGTATTTCCCGGAGAGCGAATTCAAATGATCAGCAGTGTTATTAACTCTGCCGGCGTATCACGCGGGGACTCTTTTTCCCGCAGCAATGAATACTTGTTTTTCGTCATGTTCGGATCCGCCGCACCGCGCAAACTTGTCTTGCCAGACGAATGGCACGGAAAAGTGAAGAATAAAAAGCAAATTCTGACTTGGAATCAGCTCGCCAGAGCTGGCACCAATTCACGCCGCGTCGACAGGCCCAACCTTTTTTATCCCATCTATGTTGCGGAAGACGGCAGTCACATCATTGAAATCGGAGAGCCCGTTGCCCCAGATACGCCGCGCGATAGCATACTCCCACTTCCGGGCACCCGCATAATATGGCCAATAAAGGCGAATGGAGTCGAGGGCAATTGGCAAGTGAGCCCCGCCAAGCTGCGCTCTCTCTACAAACGCGGATTTGTGAAACTCGGAAAGCTAACAGAAAAAGGAATGCGTCTAACCTATCTCAAGGCTGGAGAGGTCAAAAAAATCGAATCTGGCGAGGTCGCTATTGTTGGTCGTCGAGCGGACGGTTCAGTAATACCGGATGAAAACGCTAGCGAGCAAGGATATATCCCTGGAAGTCAATGGGATATTCCCTCTCACAACGCAACGTACTACGGGTCTCGTTTACTCCTCTCAATGATGCCTGATCGCAAGTTTCCTTTCCCCAAATCTCTCTATGCTGTCGAAGACACCATTCGTTTTTTCGTCGCAGACAAGCCCAATGCTCTTGTGGTTGACTTCTTTTCCGGCTCAGGCACAACGGCACATGCCGTCATGCGACTAAATAATCTAGACGAAGGCCATCGCAGGTCCATCAGCGTTACAAACAACGAAGTCTCCGATGAAGAAGCGAAAAGGTTAATTAAACGAGGTCTGCGCCAAGGCGATCCCGAGTGGGAAGCTCAGGGCATTTGCCAGTACATAACCAAGCCGCGCCTCACGGCGGCCATCACGGGCAAGACGCCCGCGGGTGACCCCATCAAGGGCGACTATAAATTTACGGACGAGTTCCCCATGGCCGACGGGTTTGAGGAGAACGCGGTCTTCTTCGACCTCACCTACGAGGACCCCGATGCCGTTGAGCTTGGTGTGGCGTTTGAGGAGATCGCACCTTTGTTGTGGCTGCGCGCCGGCGCCCGCGGACGCGTCATCGAGCATGAGGAGCCGGGCTACGCCATCTCCGACACCTATGCCGTGCTCTTCGATTTCGCCGCCGTCGGCGATTTTGTCAAGGCACTTAAGGGCAGTCCCGAGGTTGTCTGTGCGTTTGTGATCACCGACGATACGGCTCGCTTCGCTGGGGTCAGGGCCCAGCTCTCCGGACTCGACGTGGTCCGTCTTTACGAGAACTATCTGCAATCATTCAAGATTGCCGCCGAGGATGCGGTGAGGTAAATATGAGGGTCGAACTTAAGGAATTCCAGGCCGGGGCTGTCGCTGCCTTGGCAAACAGGTTGCAGTCGATGCGTCGCCGCTATGAGCGGGACGGCGAACTGTCTTCTGTGTGCCTCGCATCTCCCACGGGCTCGGGCAAGACGGTCATGTGCGCGGCAGCCATCGAAGCGCTCTTCTTCGGAGACGACGATCTGGGCCTCGTTCCCGACGAGAATGCCGTGGTCCTTTGGCTCTCTGATTCCCCGAGCCTGAACGAGCAGACGGGCGTGCGCTTCTCCAATGTGTCGGACAAGCTCGCAGACAGCGTTCTCGATAGGCGCCATCTGGTCACGATTACCAACGACTTCGGAGCTGCGCACGATATTCTCGAGCCCCGTCACGTTTATTTCCTCAGCAAGGACCTGCTCAGCAAGAATGGCCTGCTCACCAAAGGTGGTGAGGCCAATTCCGGGCGTATGTTCTGGGATATCCTTGACCGCACCATCAGGGATCCCGAGCGCAACCTCTACCTGTTCATCGACGAGGCACACCGCGGCTTGGGCGCCAATGCCTCGAGCGAGCGCGGCACGGCGACTATCTACGCAAACCTCATTGATGGGCTTGATGGTCGGGCCGCGATGCCCGTCGTCGTCGGGATTTCCGCCACACCGCAGAGGTTCGAGGCGGCCATGGACCAGCGCGCCGATCGCGTGCGTATGCCAAAGGTCGCTGTGACCCCTCGCGAGGTTCAGGAGTCAGGTCTGCTCAAGGACATCATCGAGTTGCGCGTGCCAGAGAAGGACGACCCGGTCGAGCACCAGTACCTCACTATGGCGTGCGAGCGCTATGCCCTGACTTGCCGCGAATGGGGCGAGTACTGTGCCCGTGAGGGCGAGAGCCCCGTCAACCCGCTGCTGCTCATCCAAGCGGCGGACAACGTGAGCAACTCGGCCCTGGCTGAGATGTGCGACCAGATCACGGGCCTGGTCCCCGGCCTTTCCGAGGCGATGTCGTTCGCCAACGTCTTCGGCGAGCATAAGGACATCGCGGCGGGAAAATACCTTATTCCCTATGTCGAACCCGAGTTCGTTCAGGACACCTCGCGCATTCGCGTGCTCTTCGCCAAGGAGGCTGTCTCCAACGGATGGGACTGCCCGCGAGCGGAGGTCATCTTCTCGCAGCGCAGGCGTTCGGACTCGACCTATATCGCACAGCTCGTGGGACGTATGGTACGCACTCCACTTGCGCGGCGCATCGAATCCGATGATCTTTTGAACTCCGTCGCCTGCTACCTGCCCCAGTTCAATCCCGAGAGCACTCAGGACGTGGTCGACTACCTCATGGGCCGCAAGGACGACATGGGCGAGAGCTCCATCGGCAAGCAGAACATCGTTCTCAACCCCGTGACTATCACGGCGGCTGCGCCCAAGTCCGAAGCCGACTACCAACAGGAGCTCAAGGCGTACGAGGAGAACGAGAAAGCCATCGAGGCGGCGCGGCAGACACAACCCGGCTACCAGGCGCCGCTTGCCGGCATCGCGATTCAGGAGCCGTTGGACATGCAGGGAACGCAGCCCTCGCTTGCCTCGGCGGTCAGGCCCGTCGACGTCCCGGCGCCAGAAGCGGAGCTGGCGCCTCAGCCCGCAACGGGCAACTACGTTGCAGCGTCTGCCCCGCAGCAACCTGCGACACCTGAGCCAAGTTCCGCACAGACCGAGCCGACCCAGCCCGTCTCGGTCGTAATACCCGTGCCCATGGCAAAGCCCAAGCCGCCCACCAAGCGCGAGCAGTCTTTCACGCATCAGGAGTGGCAGGGCATCCGCACAGCCTTCGATTCCATCCCCGTGCAGCGCATTCCGAAAAAGGCCAGGAACGAATTCCAGAGCCTGGTTAAGACGGCGACTCTGCTTGTCGAGACTGGCCTCGATGTCAATGCCGCGGCCGACGTGAAAAAACAGTTCGTCCAGAAGCTTAAGGGACACATCGTTGCTAACGAGGACGAGTACCGCGAAGCCAAACACGACGTAGAGGTTGCCGAGACCGTCAAGATCACGCTCGACAAGCTCAACGAGACTGAGGACCAGGAGCAGGAGGAAGCCCGCACGGACGCCGAGGGCCTCAGAAAGGCCGCCCGCGACGCCGATATGCATTTCACTAAGGAGTTTGCGAATGAGTATCGTCGCGTCAACTTCAAGGAGCTTGGGCGCCCCGAGTGCGACCTGCGCCTTGCCGCGGCGGTGCGCACGCGGGCTATCGTTGATGCGCTCGAGGGCTGGGCGGCTCAATGCCGAAAGGAATACTTCGATAAGGTGGATGGATCTGGCGATTATGACTACCTTAACGACTCGGCAAAGCAGCGTTACGACGAGCTGGCCCGTGAAACCGAAGGCAAGCGCCTCACAAAGATAGAGTGGCCCACGTCTGCCAGCACGTCGGATGACTTCGCTAAGTATCCGTGCCATATCGTGCAGAAAGAGGACGGCCTCTGCCCGCTTGACCTGAACCCGGCGGAAGACTATATCGTTAGGAACGAATTGGCAAAGAATCGCACGGTTGCCTTCTACCGCAATCCGTCGGGCAGCATGTCTGCCAAGGCGTTTTCGATTCCGTACATGTCTTCGGTGGGACGCAAAGCCCTGCATCCAGACTTCCTCTTCTTCGTGAAGGACGGCGACGGGACAATCAAACCGTCGATCGTCGACCCGCACGGAGATTTCCTCAGTGACACGCTTGCCAAGCTCAGGGGTTACGTTGCCTATCTACGTGAGTATCCCGACGTGTTTAAGCAGGTGCTTTTCGTTGGGGACATGGGAGGGGGCGTATACAAGGTGCTTAACCTCTTGCGCGCCGATGTGCAGGATGCCGTTACGGGCTACAGCGATGTCGATTGCAAGGCGCTCTTCTATAGTTCGTATGCAAACGACTACCAATAGAAGATTGATTGGATACCGACTCCGAAGTGTGCTCAGTTTAGGGCTACACAAAACAATAAAGGAGAAAAACGATGAATCAAGGCGGTCGATACGTCAACCGAACGGTTCACAGCTTATTGACGGCCATTTTTATAGCGATTTCTGCCCCTTCGACGAGCGTTTCAAGAGGGGGTATGCGTTTGCTTAGCAAGTGCTTCCTTTGTTGACGAGTCGGAGCATATTGCTTCGGGACATGCCGCTAGGAAGGGTAAAGGATATGAATAAAGAAACAAAATTGGGCGACGGAGTCGCTAATGAGGTAAAGAAAGAAATCAATCGCGAGTTGTCTTCGATGGCCAAGACCCTCATTCGGATCTTGTTCGCATACCTTAACGATATAGTTCAGGGCATCGATATTGATGATATTCTAGGAAAACTTAGCAAGAAAGACGAGGATGAGATCATCTCCCTATGGTCTTCTCAGCTCGTAGAAGAAGGCTTACTGCCAAGTGGATATGGCGGCTTGCCAAATGATTTACTTATTGAAAATTTGCACCAAACGGGTTATGTGGACGGTCTTTATAGCGGATATGTCCTTGCAATGATTTCGCTGATAGACAACAATGCGCCTCACGAGTTGATTGCTTCCGTAAAAGACGATCTTTTCCCTAAACCTATAGCATTGCGCTATAGAGATCGCCATGAGTTGGCCGCGCGCCTTGACGATGAGAAATATCGTTGGGTCAAATGCCCACCAAAGGACGATCCAGTTGATTAAAGATCTTGAATCGGCCTTTCCGTTTTATGCGTGGGGACCAAATGAGGACCAAATTCAGTTGAAGAAACGCCTGTTAATTTGTGGTGCAAATAACTGGACTACACTTCTACCTGCGGATCTTGTTATCGAGTGGGAATAGAACAGACGTTCGATAAAATAATATAGTATTAGATAGCGGGCACGGTTTCAATCGAATCCGTGTCCGCTGCTGTATGTGTGTCCTTGCACGCCCAATATGTGCCGTAAAAGCCGTCTTCTTCAACGTCAAAGTGAGCGCGCTTCATTTTTGTCTCTCAAAATCTTATTTTCACGATTTGCATTTTCATCCCTTTGTCACCGACCCTTGCGAGAAACCGGAAAAAGCCGCTGACAGAAGGGTCTCTCAAATCGTTGTAACCCAGCATATAGCCGCGACTTGTGACCTGCAGACGGCTGTCCCACGCGCCGATTTCCTTGGCGGCATCCGAAACCGCAAAATATGCCCCCACATCCTTGATTTTTGCAGTCTTAAGCCATGTTTTTGCGATCATCTTTACCGCCGTCCGATTGGCAGCATCAAAGACCAGCACACTGCCGGGGAAAACGCCCGCCATCCCCCGCACCAGTTCCCGGACCTGCTGGGTCAGAAAGTAATAGAACACCCCGGAGGCAAAGAACACCGCCCCGCCGGAGGCATCGATTTTGCTAAACCATGCGGTGTCTTTCAGGTCGCAGGGGATATTTTGTTCTCGATCCCCGGCGGGCAGTAGCTGCTGCCGCAAGGCAATCACATCCGGGAAGTCCAGATTGTAGATCTTGCATCTACCGTTGTCGCAGGTTCTGCCGGTGTTGTCCAGCCCGCAGCCCAGATTGACCACCGCCGCATTGGGGTGGCCTTTCAGGTAATCCCGCACCTCGAAAGCAAGATCACTCTGCCGTGTGGCCACCTC
>ENA-OPVH01001229-OPVH01001229.1-human-gut-metagenome-genome-assembly--contig:-NODE-1229-length-13336-cov-2.920187_pt1 | contig 13336 bp, 14 predicted proteins | sample MGYA00241494_ERZ501980 | MGnify/ENA primary metagenome ERZ501980 (study PRJEB25962, sample SAMEA1964914) | human gut metagenome | biome: human gut; feature: human-associated habitat; material: faeces... | reverse complement strand
AAACGCAGTATTATTTCGATCTGCCCAGCGACGGCACGCCCATCTACCGTGGCGCCTGCCGAGGGCTTTCGGCCGAAGATGTCGCCCGCCGCAGTGCCCTGCGCGCCCCGGCCACACGCCTTCGCGTGCCCACCGTCGACGACCTCGCAGACGATGTGGTCGAATTTGTGGACCGCACGTATGGTGCCCAATGCGAGGCGCTCGCCACCGAATGCGGCGACTTTTTAGTGCGCCGCAGCGACGGCGTGTTTGCCTATCAGCTGGCCGTGGTGGTCGACGACGCCGACATGGGTATTACCGAGATCGTACGCGGATGTGACCTGCTTGGCTCCACGCCACGCCAAATCTATCTGCAGCATTTGCTGGGACTGCCTACACCGCACTACGCGCACATTCCGCTGCTCATGTCGCCGGACGGCCGCCGCCTTTCCAAGCGCGACCGCGATCTGGACCTGGGAGAACTACGCGCCCGCTTTGGCACGCCCGAGGCACTATTGGGCTGGCTCGCTGGGCAAACGGGCATCGCACCGGACACCACACCGCGCTCTGCCGAGCAGCTGGTCGAGCACTTTACCTGGGACGTCATCCGCGCGCACCGGGAAAACATCACTGTAACGGTCGAGTAGCCAAATACGCCCCGCCCCCTCGTCCCCCCCCCTCAACGAGGACATAATTCTGCGTCTTGTTATGTACGGAATAATTCCGTACAATTATCTAAAGGAGGTTTTTGCCATGCCAACGATTGAGAAACAACGCCGTATGGATCTGAGGCTAACCGAACGTCAACGCCTTACTTACGAGCGCGCCGCGGCCTTGCGCGGGCAAACTCTCACCCAATGGGCCACAGCTCACCTTGACGAGAGCTCCGCACGTGATATCGCCGAAGCGTCAACAACCTATCTTTCTCCTGATGGTTTCGATGCATTTTGCGAAATGCTCGATTCCCCCATGCCCCAAGCCGCAAAAGCACTGCTTGACCGTAAGGCAGTTTGGGAATGAGCACATTTACCAAGCCCGTTCAACTCCCCGTTGGCCAAGGCATCGAGGCCTTCCACTGCGGAAATACTCTTGTAGACGGATGGGCTAAGAACAGATCAGCCTCGGCGCGAAGAAGAGGATCGGCGGTTATATACGCATCGTATTGCGACGGCGCAGTCGCTGGGTTTTATACGTTGTGCACGCACTCCGTGGCTCGCGAAAATGTTGATGGAGGATGGTTCGTGCGAAACTCCCCCTCCCAAGTTCCCACAGTGCTGCTTGGAATGATGGGGGTCGACGAGAAGTTCAAGGGGCTCGGTCTTGGGGCATCACTGCTTAAAGATGCCATCGAGAACGCCTTGAAAATCTCTGCCCTGGCAGGAGCGCGAGCTTTGGTTGTCGATCCAGTAGATGATGAGGCGGCAGCATTCTATGCTCATTTTGGCTTCGCCACCCTACCCGGCACCAACCGAATGGCACTGAAACTCTAGATTGTCGGGCGGCATCTCCTCCAGTTCCCAGTATGCCTTAAGTTACCCTACAGATAATGATTACTACTGAAATGTAGGGTAACTACCCAAGGCATCGTATGAAGCGCTCGCTATGCCCTCCCCTACGCAACATCCCAGAGCTGGAGTTCGTCACCCAGGCGAACGATGCAGTCGTAGAGCACGGTATGGCGCTCGGCCGGGTTGGCATCCCGATGAAAATGCCCGTAATACCAGCGCTTGTAATCCAAGTGGTCTTCCAGCTCATCAAAAAATGCCGTAAGCCGATCAACGGCGGGGTAATTCCAGCCGGGTGCCGGATAAAGCGTGGGCGAAAGCATGCGCGTAGAGCAGGTGTGGGTGATTACGTAGTCGACCTTCCAGCCCACGCTGTCGAGCTTTGCCCGCGCCTCCTCAAAGTTGCGCTCGTCCGGCAGCTCCTGCGGCCACCAGCTGGAATAGGGAATGCGGTATTCCTTATCCACGCCCGTGGCGCCGCCCATGGTAAAGATCGTTGAGCCGTCGAGCTCAAAAACCTCGCCGCGCGTCAGGCGCCGTATGGGGGAGGTATCCGACAGGCGCTGCGTCAGCCAACCGTGCCACAACTCCATAGGGCGCTCCGCCCAGTGATTGAAACGCTCGTGGTTGCCGTCGACGAACAGCACGGTATAGGGACGCGATTCCAGCCAAGCGATGTCGGCACATTCCTCGGCAGAGAAATCCCACGGAAAGCCAAAGTCGCCCGCGACGATGAGATAGTCGTCGCTCGTCAGGCTATCCCCAAGGTCCCAATCGCGCAGCTTTTGCATGTCGAGGCCGCCATGGACGTCGCCCGTCACATAGACCGTCATCGGATTACCACTTCACTCTTATAGGCTTCGAGATCGTGCTCGACCTGCTCGTCGTCCGTGGCGTTGACCCACCACGGCCATTTAACGCAACACATCGGCTCGTCTACCTGCGCAAACCACGACCTGAGCTCATCCAGACTTACCGGGGCGTAGCTGTTAGCGTCCACGCCCACGTCATAGCGCAGCAGCCCCTGTCTGAGGTTGAACTTGTTGTACGCGCCGCCGCAACTGTGGATATGCCCGTGAAGATGCCAGCCGCCGTGCGACATGCCCTGCCAGTCGACCATAGGATAGTGGCTCAGCACGATTTTTTGGCGGTCGATCTTGAGCACGCAAATGGGCGGCTCGACGATAAAAGCATCCGCTACCGCAGGCTGCGTCCAGTCCTTGTCATGGTTGCCGGGCAGCAGGTGGACGCGTTTGCAGGCAATGCTTTTGCGCAGCTCGTAGGCATCTTGGACCGTCATCTTAAAGCTAAAGTCGCCCAAGATGTAGAGCTCATCATCCGCAGCGACCTTGCTGTTAATGTTAGCGACCATGACGTCGTTCATCTGCGCAACAGTCGACCAAGGCCTATCGCTAAGCCGCAGCATGTTCTCGTGTCCAAAGTGAGTATCGCTGGTAAACCAGATCACGGGGACCTCCTGTTGCTGCGGGGTATCCATTCCTTAGGACTTACCCTTCGTTCTTCCATCCAAACGGATCGAGCACCCAAAAAACCAGATCGAGTACGCCACCGGTCATCATGGCGCCGGCAAGGGCCATGCAAACGTGCAGAGAGACGGCACTTCTGAGCGCGTCGAATGGCCCCAGAACAGCCAGCAGCGCGACCACCGCGCCGGCTACGCAAAGCGCAAGGCACGGCCCCGCGTCCTTGACGCATCTCTTTGCGAGATGCTTGGTGTTGTCACTCATCAATCGAACTCCTTAGAGGGTCGTTGTTCAGATGCATGCCGCCGCAGCAGAGCAGGGCGGCAGGGTAAGTGTCCCATGCCGTGCGGACATATTTAAGTTACCCTACATTTATCATAGTTTGATAGAATGTAGGGTAACTACTGAGGAAGGAGGCATCATGTCCGTTCTAGAAGATGTCTTAGAAGAGGAATTCGCACGCTCAAGCCGCCTCTTGGACCTCCTGGAGCAGGAAATCGACCTCCTTCCAAAGGGCAGCATCCGCATACGAAACATAAAGGGCCATGAATACTGCTATCTCAACTATCGAGTCGGCGACAAGGTCAAAAGTGACTATGTCCCTGCCACAGAGGTTGATGAGCTGCGAGCCAAAATCGAACGTCGAAAGGCTCTTGCGGCCGCCATCAAAGAACAGAAGCAGTCTCAAAAGCAAATCATACGTGCGCTGGGGAGGGTGCCAAATGCCGACTGAGCAGCAACAAGCTTTCTCGAAAGGAAAAGCTAAATAAGATATTCAGCTCGCTATCTAAAAAAGAGAAAGCGCGAGTCCGTACGTTTGCAGAAGCTCATGGCGTTGCGGAGCGTATCTTGGGAAGCATCTAAGCCGTTGGCGGGCAGCATACTGGGCAGGGCGTTTCGCCTCGTTTGAGTGCGGACGCCAGTAGCACACTTGTTTTAACGACGTTTTGAGGAAGGCTTTTGCATCCTGCAGAGCGGTGATAGATCTTGCCGTTCTTGGTAAGAATTACCTTGATTTTTGAGGCATCCAGGCCACACTGCCCCATCGGCGCAACCGTCTCTTGACGAACCGGCACAGGCCCTTGGAGTTCACTTCTCGAAAAACCAGAACCGCGGAATCGATTGATGTAGCTGTCGAAACATCCATCGAACAGCAGTCCCGTTGCCAAGCCCGCCATGAACCCACAGGTAATCGCGGCCTCTCCTCTAATTTGCATATGTCCCTCCTTAATTAACCTTGAAGATAAAAGCAGCGCGCGCCGCAGGACCCATGCCCTTGCGGTGCGCGCCGAAAATGATCCGTGTTCCTCCGTCCCTAACGGATCAGTTGGCGGCGGTATAGTTGGCAAGCGCCTCCAAGTAGGCAGGTGCCACAGCATCCGTCGCAGCAACGGTAGCGTCGAGCTCGGCCTTGGAAGCGACGACGCGCTCGGCAGCATTGGAACAATGTAGTGTTAGAAATTTGTAGTCACCAATCCTCGCTGCGCTAGACCGCCTACCACAAAACGCAGCTGCGGAATGTTGATTAACCCCAATGGAACGGCAAACAACCCCAAGGAACAATTACAGGCGGAAACCGGGAAAATCATTTTTTTCAAAAGCAAAGCCAATCGGGATGCCCGAGTTGCCAAGAATTCCACGTGGAGGCCAAATCAATTATCATTTCATCGATAGCTATAGCCGCCTCCACACTCGGTATGACACCGCGAATTTCACTCCCAAACCGACCCGAATGCGACGGCGTCCGACAGTTCAGCCATCATCGAAAAAATCAGCAACGGAATTCAAGCGAAAAATACCAAAAAGGGATGTGAGCATCAGAACCACCCTTAAAAAGGGTGGTTTGCTCTTAGGGTATAACCCACGGGCCCCGGGCTCGCGTCTAAAGGCGCGGGCCCGGACTTCGTCCAGGCCTAGTGCATCTTGACCCGTGGCGCGCCGGTCGAACCGGCGGGATCACCTCCTCTTGAAGGGGTCCTCGTACTCCTTCACGCTCAGCTTGTCCAGCGCGATGTCGTGGGACTCCTGCTCCCTGATGTACTTGGCGATCGTCGCCTCGTTCAGGCCGACGGTGGACACGTAGTAGCCCTCCGCCCAGAACTTCCTGTTGCCGAACTTGTACTTGAGGTTGGCGTGCCTGTCGAATATCATCAGCGAGCTCTTCCCCTTCAGGTAGCCCATGACGCTCGCGACGCTGTACTTCGGCGGGATCGCCAGCAGCACGTGCACGTGGTCTGGCATCAGGTGCCCCTCGATTATCTCGATCCCCTTGTACTCGCACAGCTTCCTGAGGATCTCCCCTATGTCGCTCCTGATTTGGTTGTAGATCACTTTGCGCCTATACTTCGGCGTGAACACGATGTGGTACTTGCACATCCACTTCGTGTGGGAAAGGCTGTAGGCCTTCTGGGCCATGGCGACCACCCCTTCGACTCGAATTCTTGACGGCCTGAACAATCGTCAATATCGGTCGGAGGGGTGGCTTTGTAAAGCCGTTTGTCTCCACCCGCGTAGCGGGTGGTTTAAAGCTGGCCGCTGCGCGGCCAGCAGACTAAAGTCTTGAATAAAAACAGGCCGCGAGGCGGCCGACCTTTATGTTCGCATCCCATTTAGCCTGCAGCAAGGGATTCCAAACCGTCGAGAATAGATGTTGCCTAAGAAATACCCCAGTTCAAGAGTGTTATAAACCCGACGATTGGTTTTAATTAATCGTCGGGTTTTCTCATTTGGCGATTTACCGCAATTACAATTTAAAGATTTCCACCGCCGGCTTCATATCGTCAGGAATGTGAGCTGTTCGAAAGCCACACCAGAGAGCGAGATGACGTGAGCGCTCTTAACCACGAACTCGTTCATTCGGCTTCCGGGAATAAAATCTCTTCAATATTGTCAGGGAACTCCTCGGCAATCCTGGCTCTCATAATCATCTCGCGTTTTTCAGTAAATGCAAGGAATGAAGAAAAGCTTGTTGAGGCGCTTGGGTCAACACATGCTTTCTTTTGATAATCAGGCAGAGTCGCTTCTGAATATGTATCTTCTAGCCACGCATCGTAAAGCTTGTCACTCTTTAAATTGTTATCAGCAGCTGGCAACAGTTGAAGGTTTGTGATGCAGTTAACTCTCCTCTTAAAGTCTAGGTATTCGCTATCGGAAATATTCGGGTAATGCTTCTTTGTCTTTTTCTTTGAAGCGATGATGCTCTGCGGCCACATATGGTCGACATTGAAGGAGGTTACGTCAATTTGTTTGCTCAAGACAGCAAGGAGGGGGCGAACCGCAGGATCGCTATACGACATTCTCAAGATATCATCAATAGATTCATCGCCAATTCTTAAGCTTCTTTTCGCATCCCCCTCAAGAAATTTACCAAGAGGAAAATGATCAATCGACGACGAGTCGATAATATTTCGGGTAAAAATGAGAGTCGACCCAGTGCCATCCCTGAAGAAACTGCGAATAACCGCTCGAATTACCCACTGTTTAATCAGGAGCTTATCGTTGGAATCCCTGCCGGACGTAACTGTGAAGTAACCACTGCTAGGGTTCTTCTTATACAGATAGTACGAAACCGGAAGTAAAAGGTTCTTAGATAGGCCTGCGACGTTGAAACCCAGCCATTCAAGAAGTCTCACGCCGTTTTGAAGGCTTTCGATAATCTCGTCCCATTTGTCAATAAAGATTGACTCAATCTTCTCTTTTGAATAATTGTTCTTGTTGGACAGAGACAAGCTGTCTGCACCCGTGAACATGAGGCCTGCTCTGATTATAAGCTCCTTGTCCACCGGAAACTCAGCATCGCTTTTGGGTGTATGTTTAATCAGCTCGATAGCTTCACTAATCTGGCGCTGAGCGTCAATATCGCTACTGCCCGACGCAATTGAAAGCATCAAATCAGATGCCGACAGCTTTTGGCCACCGCTATTTACGCGAACGAATATATCAACCACTTCGGCAAGGTCCTTATTCTTCGCCAAATGGAAGCTTACTGCCTGACTTTTATTGATACTGAATGCAACCTCTTTCATCTGAGTGCGCATCTTTCTGCGCTTCGTAGTTGGACTTGCCGCAAGGCCCATGGACTCTAGCTTCATGTCAAGTTCATCAACGAAATCGTTTTCATCAAAATCAGGCTTTGCGATTTTGTACACAGGAACCCAGAACGGCTGGCTATAGTCAACGGCTTCCTCTTCTTCGATGCGGGGAACGACCTCCAAATCAGCAGCCTCGCAGAAGTCGAAAACATAGTGGCTCGCCGCCTCTCCATCAGTAGATTCAGTGTCGTGAAAGATATCGAGCGCTAGAAACTTATCCACGAATTTCGGAGATCGCTTCTTCTTTCGAAGATGCATCCGTCCGTTAATTCCGATATTTAGAGAAGTAATTCTCTGTTGGCCATCAAGTACCGCAAGATAATCGTCAAGCTTTGCGGTAACGGCATCACCACGCTGAATAGGGTTCGATTCGTCACAACAGTCTATGAATTGGTTGAATCTGAACTCCTTGATCCTTCCTTTGCCAACTTCCCAGAATAAGAACGTTCCAATCGGATAACCAGATGCAAGGCTATCAAATAGATCACAAATCTTCTGCGGGCTCCAAACGTAATTCCTTTGCATGGAGGGAAGAATGAGCTTTCCGTGCTCAATCCAATCAAGAACGTCCCTAACTGTCGCCGGGGTATATTGAGACATCTTAGCTCCCTAATCGTGCTTTGCCACAACGACGCCAATTGCATGCGGAATGTCAGCGGCAGAAACGTTGCCCACTATAAGATGCCGAACGGCCATCAAGCGTCTTATTTCCGCTTCTCTCATCGCGATCGTCTCCCTTTAGAGAGCATTTTAATCCAATTAAACTCATCTGAGACAAGGTGCCCAACTCTACCGCCCTAGATGCATGTTACGGCACAATTTGCATTCTCGACGTGACTCGCAATGCCGTCGAGGCCCTTCGGAAACCTCAAGAGATTTCACGATGGAATAAATAAAGCCACCGCTAACGCTCGACGAATTGGCCTTGCGCCCGAAACCTCATCGTTGCGTTAACTTGCTCACCGCACGCATGGCTGAAGTGTCATCCGGCATGCCAGTTCTAAAGCGTGCTGTATCTGGGGACAAAGCCATCCGCGACCGTTCTCTTGGCCTTGACCGTGGCGTCTCTTCCGAAATGTGAAAATGCAAAATCGCAAAGCCACTGGTTATGGATCATCTCAAAATATGTCACCAAAGGGAAATCGTCTGCGCCCCCTTCTGAGAGCTTTCAACCTCCCAAGCCCGCCCGTTTTTATCCCTAGGGCAAAAACGATACCGCAGGTCAGTAGGCAATGAGAAGATCGTTGAACTTTCCCGAGTTTTGTCCCGAAGCCCACGCAACGGCATATAGCGGAGCTCAGCGACCAAGAGGTCAAAGCCCATGGCTCAGCTGCAATTAGCATAAATGGCGCGACGGCAAGCGCGCACAGAAGGGCGGAAGCGGCGGGATCTTGATCTTAAAATTACGCTCAGATGGCGCCGGGCACCGCGCAATACTGCTCGGAATCGCAGCAAGGCGTTACCACCAGCCGCCGGCGTCTTATAGGAAAAAGTGCATCCCATAAGACAATTCCTAGCGCGCAAGGACGTATTCATGCTTAACGTACTTGCGCGCCCGTATTTTTAGGAAATCTCCAACATAAATTAGGCTATCGTCGTTCTTTATCGGCCAGTAGTTGGCAAAACTCCCCTACGTCCATCAACCAGCTTTGTTGCTCAGTAGTATATGAGCCAAATACAGGACGAGGCACAATCAGCTGGAGATTATGCTTACGCATTGAGTCCGTGTATTCAGTGCTCACCGCCACATCGAGTGTAATCAAATGCTTATTTTCAATTCTATCTGCCTCTTCCAGCACTTGGCGCCAGCGCTCTTTAACGGTCGTCTTTGCCCCAAGCATGGTCAGCTTCTCGACAGGATACGAAGGATTTCTATATGCCTCAATCGACGGCATAATGAAATCCGGCTTTGATTTAGCCTCAGTATACGGCTGGGCGGAATAGCTTAGACCCCAGCCCCTAAACAGGTACTCGAGCTGATGCTCAAAAGCAGTTCCCGCGCGCGATTTCCTTCGCTGGAAAGCTGACATCGTGGTCCGCAACACTCCATCGACATCGAGATCGCCCCTTAGATAGGGAGCTAAATCGCGCTCAAGCAGATGCCTCTCGAACACCTTAAAGAGAATCTCTTCTCGCTCATAGCAATCAAGAAGGCACTTGTCGGGATTGCCCCTCCAATCAAGTTCTCCCAAAGTCGAAATGGAATACCTCGTGAACTCAATCCCTTTGGGAAAAGAATCGCCGAACTTTTCAACCATTTCATCCAAATACGCAACAGCCGACGTGGGAGGCGAAACTTCGATACCAATCGCTTCAAGAATGGATGCGGCAATTGAGTCTATTCGCCTGTCATCCGCAGTTGACCGCGAAAAACCACCGTCATCAACTTCATTCAAACCGAAAAGCCATCTTAATTGGCACTCGGCATTTGATCCTTGTCTAGCAAATACAATCAGAAGACCATGCTCGTCTGAAGGTGCAATGACCATCAGGTCACCGATTCTCGAGGCTCGTATTGCTTCGCTATCGTTGTAATAGAGCCTGTATTCCGTCCTAGTCGGATGCTTCCTGCGCGCGTCGTACCAAGTCGTAAACCCGTGATCAAACAAAGGGTCTGCATCGTCGCAAAGAAATACGAAGGTCGTCGGTATATTTCTTATATCATCGTCGCCAAACAGGGAACGGAGCTCCATAGTTCCGTTGAATTCATGCTGGTTGCTGCGTTTTCTATCAATATCAACAGCAACGAGTTTCTTCGCAACCGCGCCGTCAAAATAGCTACTCAGAACTCCGTAGTCCATCGAAATACGCTCCCATCATCAGCTTGGCCACTGCTCGCACAGCCGGTACGGTGACAGAATTACCAAATTGATGATATGCCTGCGTATCCGAAACCGGAATAATGAATTGATCGGGGAACCCTTGAAGTCGGGCACATTCGCGCGGAGTCAGCTTGCGAGGGTTCTTCCCCTCGCCACGTGAAACAAGAATCTCACTTCCGTCCTTGTGATAGCGTGCTGAAAGCGTCCTTGTCGTGTCATTGGGGCCAACCGTGCTATAGCCAAAGCCATTGCCTGCCGCCTGATGCTTTTCCTTATATGCGCGCAAATAAGCCCACAGTTTGTCGGAAAGAACGTATCGATCATCAGGAGCATCTTCGAGAATCTCCCCGACGGTGTGCCCACCGCCCCCAAGCTCTAGTTGGTCCCAATCAAAATTAGTTTTTTTCTTAAAGCCAACAATGTAAATGCGCTCACGATGCTGGCAAGTCCAATTCTTGCTATCAAGAACCTTGTAGTGCACATCGTAACCAAGCTCGTCCTTAAGGGTCTGCATAATAATCCTGAAGGTCTTGCCGCGATCGTGACTTGTTAGGTTTTTAACATTTTCCAGCAGGAAAGCATCAGGTTTTTTGTCGCGAATAATACGAGCTACTTCGAAAAATAATGTCCCCTGCGTCTTGTCTTCAAAGCCAGTAGCACGTCCCATCGATTTTTTCTTTGAAACGCCCGCGAGCGAGAATGGCTGACACGGAAATCCCGCCAATAAAACGTTAAATTTTGGAATGTCGTCCGAACGAACGTCATGAATGTCCCCAGCGGGCTGATCACCGTAATTCATGCGGTACGTCTTCTGTGCATATTTATCCCACTCACAAGAAAAAACGCACTTGCCACCAAGTTCTTGGAACGGCAAGCGAATGCCACCGATACCAGCAAATAGGTCAATGTAAGTGAAAGGAGCGTCCTCCCGATCACCCTGCGCAAAGGGCGCCTGATAACCTAGGGAACGTATAAACGTGAGCTCCGTAGCAGATGGACTGGTCTCACCAGTCTCCCAACGCCGGACGGTTCTATCACCATTAGGTCCCATGCCAAGAGCGGCGGCGAACTCCTTCTGAGTCAGCGCAAGCTCCTTGCGTTTGGCAGTTATCTCTTCCCTAACGTCTTTCATGCTATCCAATCGGAACAAACTACGGACGAACTGTCCGCTAATTGACACAGCGTTATCAAGAGTAAACGCGATTCATGGCGGTTGCAACACTTTGTTGCAACGCCTTTCAACGGTAACTTAGATTAACGTGTCGCACGGACAAATAATTGCCCCAACTTGCAACTAGCCAACATCAGACCTGCGTATTCAGTCACAACCTAGAGCTATCAGCAAAGGCATCATCAACTCGCGTCGTTTGGCGGTTTTAGAGTTCTCCTCTACAAGATCTTTCAGCCGCTGTATATCGAGCCCTCGCCCAAGCGCGTCGTTATAGGCATCGATAATTAATGAGGGGTCCTCGCAATCGAGACAAAGATCGACAAGCGTGCGCTCGGGTTTAGTTACCGGCAGGCCGTCGAGCCAGACGATGTCCTGCTCAGCGATCTCGCGCTTTGCAAAAGAAAGGGATTCGTTTCTCGTATTGATGCGCATGGGCGCGGTCATCCTGTAGGGGGACAGATAGAAATCGCCCATTTGCTGCAGGTTCGCCGCAGTCGTACCGCTCACGGCGATGCCATCCCACTGACGTTTTCTCTCCCACGCGCAAAGGGAGGGATTGGTGAGCTTCCAAAGAGCGTTGAGCTCGTCAGTGTCTCGGCGCTGCGTGCCCGACATCCGGTAGGCGCCGTGGCATATCCGTTCAAGACGCCCCACGCGGCATGAGTGTGCCAGCGCATCTCGAGAGATGTCCATACGAGCCGCCTGGGCTGTGGTGAACACGCCCTCACTCTCGGAAAGCTCGCTTATCGCCGTTATGTTGCTAAAGTACTTCATGTTGCAATTGTATGATATTTTCATACTTTTGAAACGCATTTTTGATTCTATACGATCGGTGCGCTTCGCCTATCCCATTTCTGCCGCCGGCTTGCCGTTAGGTCACCGCTCTCCGCTGCCAAGGTCTAATACTTTTCCGCGAAGTGAACGTCTGTTTTAGGACCCCTGAAGCATCCACATTTTTCGTCGGCAAAATCGCAGGATTCCAGTATCGAAACCGCAGGAAACGATGTCCTTAAAGTGTCGATGCTTCGGGGTCCGTTTTAGCTCGTTCACTTCTCGGAAAAGTATTAGACCTCGCTGCTAGCTACCCAGAAGGACACCTCTTCCTTCCCCACTGCCACCCAAAAACTCATCCAACATTAATCTTGGCTCAAGAATCGCTTAATCTATAACCTGCACTATAGAGTTCGACCAAGGGCGGGGCGGCGCCGCGCAACACAGGCCGCCGAACGCAACGCTCGCGCCCGGGCAGATCGCCCGGCGTCGCGCCCATCGAACGAAAGGACAGGTCATGGACGACCTCGAAAAAGTTGAAACCATCCGCACCAAGTGCAACGTGAGCTACACCGATGCCAAGGCCGCGCTCGACGCCGCCGACGGCAACGTCCTGGATGCCATCATTTGGCTCGAGTCGCAGGGCAAGACCCAGACCACGTCAGCGCACGCCGCCACCGAGTCCGAGCCGGTCGATGAGCCCTCGGCCGAGATGGTCGCCGCGCAGGCAGCCTACGAAAAGTCGAGCGAAAAGACCGACTTCTCCAAGAAGATGGACAGCGTGTGGGAGTACCTCAAAAAGCTCTTCCGCCTGAGCCTGGACACCAAGTTTATCGCCACGCGCCGCGATGCGATAATCCTCAACATTCCCATCCTGATCCCCATCGTCGCCCTGTTTGCCTGGGGCGCCACGATTTGGCTGATGCTGCTTGGCCTGTTCTTTGGCATGCGCTACCGCATCGACAGCGACGGCGACGTGCCCGGCAGCATCAACAACCTGATGGATCACGCCGCCGACGCCGCGGACGGCATCAAACAAAATCTGAACGACGACAAGTAATCACAGACGGGGGCACGCATGGCACGGATCCTGATCGTAGAGGACGAGGAGAAAATCGCCCGCTTTGTGACACTCGAGCTGGAGCACGAGGGCTACCAGGTGGAGCACGCCGCCGACGGCCGCACCGCCGTTGACCTGGCGCTGGAGCGCGACTACGATCTGATTCTGCTCGACGTGCTGCTGCCGCAGCTCAACGGCATGGAAGTGCTGCGGCGCGTGCGCAAGCACAAGGATGTGCCGGTGATCATGGTCACCGCGCGCGATGCCGTGATGGATAAGGTGGCCGGGCTCGACGCCGGCGCTGACGATTACTTGACCAAGCCATTTGCGATTGAGGAGCTGTTCGCACGGATCCGCGTGGCGCTGAAGCGCTCGGAGGCCGCGCGGGCGGCTTCGGGCGTTGGCGGCGCCGGCGCCAGGGCGGGTATAGCGGGCGGCGCGGTCGGGAGCGCC
>ENA-OPVH01001225-OPVH01001225.1-human-gut-metagenome-genome-assembly--contig:-NODE-1225-length-13361-cov-1.838494_pt1 | contig 13361 bp, 10 predicted proteins | sample MGYA00241494_ERZ501980 | MGnify/ENA primary metagenome ERZ501980 (study PRJEB25962, sample SAMEA1964914) | human gut metagenome | biome: human gut; feature: human-associated habitat; material: faeces... | reverse complement strand
CCCGCCGCAGCTCCTCCATATATTTCTTTTCACAAATCTGCCGGACAGCCTTCGCAGCATCCTCCTCCAGATCATCAATACCTGCAGATACCTTCAATTCTATTACAAAGGCGCGCCCCCGGAGGCTCGGGCTCTTCACTGCCAGATCCCATCTGCCCCGCCCGGCCTCCCGGTTGGACTTTACCAGATAGTCCTGGCTCTGGCTAAGGATTCCAGCCATAAAGCCGTGGTAAAAGCTTTCCGCACTGTCATAGAAGCTGATGGTGTCCAGAAGCTGCCTGCCGAGGATATTTCGCTCCCCCCTTACTCAGCAGTATCAGCAATCTTTTGCAGCAGCAGCTTACATTGCTCGTAAGTATAGACATTCTGGTAAATATCCACCGCATTTTCTACATCGAAAAGACTCGTCAGATTCTTTTTATACTCATCTTCCGTCACTGTTTCACCGTTCCATTTGTACTCGTAAACAGGATAACCATTTTCGTCCACCTGCACATTACTGTTATCAGGTGCGCCGTAGTTTCCTTCTGCGATCGCAGCAAATTTTCCATCCTTTATCTGATACAAGGTGTCATAATATGCATCCATATGTCCGCCGCTCAAAAGCAGCAGGTTGCTTTTTTCTATATACCGGGCGCTTCCATGTGATATATATACCTTATCCGTAGTTCCGCTTTCTGCTGTAAAGACTTCTCCGCCTGCATAACCATAGCCATAGTCCATCCATAATTCCGGCACATGATTGTCGTCCACATACAGAAACCTGGCGGATGTCATATCAGTCAGCGCTTCCCCACCGCATACATCTTCTAAATATATGTTGGCCCATTCGCCAGCTTCATCTGTAAAGATCACAGGGGCATCTCCATAAATCGTTTCTGTTTTTGAAGCGTCCACATGGAACTTCTCCTGTTCTATGCTTTCACTCTGAGGATAGATCACCAGCTCTGATGAATTTCCTTCCTCATCATAATCGTAATCCAGCGTCAGTCTGCCAGAAGTCTCATCATACCAATCACTGATCGTCAAAGCACCCAGCACAGTGTTTTCCAGCTTTCCTTCCTCATCATACAAATACAGGAACGTATATTCATCTCCAGAATAGGTTTCACCATTTCCATCATCATAGGCCGAATGGAGCGTCGTACTGCACAGAAGCCCATTATCATAATATGCATAGCTGTCGTAGTAGATCAGGTTCCCATCAAAATCATAGTAATTTTTTCTGGAAATTCTCTGCTCTTCCGGCTGTTCTGTTGATTCCGTTTCAAAATCTATCTCGCTTTTTGCTGTTTCCGTATTTCCTGCCGTTTCTGTTTCTTTCATTTCCGCAGTTTCTTCTGTCTCTTTCGGACTCGTTGCGTCTTCTGTCTTTTCACTGTGTTCTTCTGTCTCTGCTGTTTCTGCCTGCTGTTTTATGGCATCCCCGGACGCCTGGTCATGCACATTTCCGCATCCAGTAATTCCCACCAGAAGCCCCAAAAATACTGCTGATAAAAATGTTCCTTTTTTCATGTTCTTTTCTTCTCCTATGTATTTTATTATATTTTAAAAACAGAGGGAATATAAGTCAAGGCAAACAAACCTGCATACATTCACTTTTCCCTTCCTTATTGGCCCATCGCCAACCCATAAAGTTTGTATCCGACTTCTCTCCCATATACACCATTGGCTACAAAGTCTGGATTGGAAAAGTTATTATCCTGTATCTGCGTCGTTTCCGGATAACTCCATCGGAATATGTTATCATCTTTATAGTACAGCCTGTTTGCTTTTCCATCATCCAAAAAGTACGCAAAAATCAGTTTTCCATCTTCATATGTAAAAATACGTTCATAATCCTCGGAAGTCACTTCCGGGCTTGTGGTGATTGTTCGAAGTTCTCCATCCTCAAACCACGCAACATACCCATCCTCCATGTATACTCTCTCGTAAAGATTATTATTACAGCTTTCCATCTGTTCGGAAAAAATCGCCCGTATCCTTAATACCTCCGCCTCTACTTCATCATCAGACAAAACCTGATGCATCTCTTCTGGCTGCTCATAACTTCCTGCAGGGTCCGTAAACAAATCGCAAACATCACCCGTTACTAAATTCATCAGACCATAATATTCTCCGATTCCTATGGGATCATATAAATTACATACTGCACATAATTCCCCCTTATCATTGAAAAATGGAGCTGAACTTTGAGTATTATTTTTCTCAAGTGTTTCATTGAGAAATTCCGTATACTGATTGCCTAAATTACCCCAATTCTTATTCCAATACATCCGAAGCGTTTCTTTCAGCTTATTGTCAAACTGCTCGGCAGTCAAATCGGCTTTTTGCAGGAATTCTTCATTTGAAAGTTTTTTTTGCTCTAAAATCCCAATGTTATAAACATCGTAGAAAATTGCATCTGTAAACGGTATTTCTGTCCGAATTATCAACGACAAAACCTCATCCTTTACCGACCACTCATATAATATATTTCCAGATTCGGGCAACTCTGCAGAAGAAGATTTTTCATAAAGAGCGTAAAGGGTATCGTAAAAATATTTATTTAAACTCTCAATTTCTTCACTGTCAAGATTTATTTTTGGTATTTTCACAGTAAACGGCAATACTTCACTAGCATCAGAACCTATTGTACAAGAGAAGCTTCCTGTAAATGCATCCGTAACCAAATGTTCATAGTCTATTTCGTGCATATCGGCCGGTACATCGTCCTTAGTTTTGGCAGCATTCTCAGAAATGGCATAGTTAATTTCATAATCCGCCTCGATGTCATATCCCTGATATGTCATAGAGGCATGAAATGTCATGGTCATTGTGTCAATTTTGCCGGATTGAGCGTTGACCGTCACATTAATCGCGGCATCATCGTATGAAAGATTTCCAACGCCCGACAAAAAATTGTTGACCACTGAACCCCCGACTTTTGTAAGAGCATCCCCTTTTATAGAAAATGCAATTTGGTTTCCGTTCATAGTAGACGATATAATCATATCATCTGTCAATGAATTGAAATTGAAATATGATGGATCTATTTTCAAATCGGCGGAAGTGACCGTGGGCTTTGTGTACTCATAATGCGCTGTGCCGTTTTGCCATGTCATAGTATAATCAATATCCTGATCCAGTATAGACATACTGGCAGAGCCGGACATATACAACGATGATGTGTCTGTTCCTTTCCAACCTTCAATATCCACGGACGTTTCCATTGTGGCTTTGGATTTTGTGGTACTGCCGTCTTTTTTGAGATCCATTATAGCGGTCATATTCGCATCTTCCGTCCAACTTCCGGTGGCAGTAGTTCTATTGGCCGCTTCCATGTAAGCTTCGAGGGGAGTAGCATTGCCAGACGGAGGCAGTGTAATTGTTCCATCTTTACAAAGACCGCACTCAGTAAACACAGGCAACTCCGTAGTTCCACCGTTGTCTATAACCCGTACTGTGACAGTGGTTCGATTTTCTGAATTGGCGTTATCTTCAATGGTGAGTTCATAGTTTCCAGTCGTTGGAAAAGAAATTTTTTCATCTGCAACTGTCTCACCATCATATTTCTTTTCTGCTCCACTATATTGGCGGACATAGAGCGTATAGTTCTTATAGGTTTGTCCATCTACATCATAAACATCTAAAGATAGATTTTCTTTGGACACAGGAGTAACAGCGGGGTCAATGCCCACTTGAAAAAAAGCATTGGAAACGCAGCGAGTCTTATTATAAGATAAACGCCCTTGTTTCCACATAATATCCGCTGTATTTTGCACGAGTGTTCTGAACTGACTGAAAGTACAGTCAGATGGCAGCTTATAGAGTGTTTCGTAGAAAAGATGCGCTAAATCTTTAGTAGTCAATGCCTCAAAGTTTGGATTGTTGCCACTGATCCCATTATACATAAGATAGGCAGCATGAGAGATGACTGTGTTGTTTGTGTGGACACCGCCATAGTCATTCGTTGTATCACCCTTTTTGTTATATTTAGGCGTTGTATCTGCCCAATAACGGTCATGATAATTATCCGGCAGCTCACTGTTTGCCGGACTCATTAAATTTCTGATATTATTGTCATAAATCCAATCACAGGTGCCGTTTAATGAACTATCATCTTTCCAATCTTCAAATAATTCAGCGTAGATATCTGAGTATGCCTCCATTAACGCCCCAGATTCTCCAGAATATTCCATGCCGCTAATTGAGCGCTCAACCGAATGAGTATATTCGTGTCCTATCGCATTGTATGACATGCTATTATTACTTGCAAATGACAATAACGTGGCTGCATTATTATTTAGCGATGTTGAATATGCATTTCCTGTATCTCCATCTTTGTAATCATTATAAACGACGAACGTTTCGCCATATAAATTATTAAATCCCTTTCTTTTAAACACATCCTGATAAAAATCGAATACGTCTTTTGCTCTGCTCATTGCTGTGACAGCTTTCTTGTCTCTCCAGTAAGTTGAATTATTGGTTACGGCGTATACATCTGTAATTATATTTTTTGTCGTCAATTTAAACGTACTATATGCATGCTGGCCAACCACATTTTTTTGCGAATCATATATCGTATAATCACCATATACGTTATTGTCAATATATACAATATTATCTGCTTCATCAAACCAAACCTTTCTATCCTCATCATAAGTATAAATATTTCCCTTGTCATCTACTACTATATGCTGAGATTCCAGTGTCCCGTTATTCGCATTATATACACATATGTTCCTATCTACGTCTTCAAGAAGGTACTTATCGTCCTTAACTTTTGTGTTAAAGGTTTCCTTTTCTCCTCCATCTATATCCTCTCCATATCCTATCGCAGTTTCTGTATATACCAGTGAATTTTGGGAAAGTATATTTCCATTTATGGCAGAAATAAAGCAATACTCTGCTTTTTTATCAGAACTAACATAGAGTTTCCACACCAACTCAGGCGCATGATTCTGGAGAGAGTAGACTGCAAGACCCTCGCTGATGATGGCAGCATCCTCCTCATAATATTCCCGTGCTGTTTCAATGGCAGACACTTCACCAATTATGGGGGATGTATTGATATCCCTGGCATTCAGATAGTTACCTGACAGAGATATACTATCCCCGTTACTGTCTGCGGCAACAATCACACTTCGCCCGTACACAGGTATCCCCTGATACATTTGTTGAAAGCGATAATATGTATTGGCAAAAATGGTATCTTCCCTGCAATTAGAGAGTTCGGTACTCACATTCTCAATACCCAATTGCTCTGCTACATCGCCAATAGCAGCAAGAGCAGAATCCTGGTCCGTTATTTTGCGATCAGTGAAACCATTTGTCAGGAGGGAGAACCCGTCTGTTGATATATCTGTATCTGTATTTATAAATGGCAGTAACCTCAATTTCCACCCGACAATCCCCACACTGCCTGCAATGACTGCTAAAATCAGGATTACTGCGGCAACCCGTCGGCCAGTATGTTGTATCCTAGCCCCACATTTCTGGCAGAACCTTGAATTTTTATTTATGTCTGCTTTGCATTTTTTGCACCTCATTTGTTTTTCCCTCCAAGCAAAAGAATTTGGCTTCCACATTTGTATATGGAAGCCTCCTTTAGATTAGCACCCTGATCAGTGCTGTCACCTTAAAATCAAATTGTCCATGCCGGGGATTTCCACATACCATGAGCTTCCTGCTTTAAACCCTTAAATTTCCAGCGAATTAATAGTCTCATCCATTTAATATCTTACCTTTACTTTTTTGCGCCCAGAGTATTTTGAATATACTCTGCATCTTGCGGAATCGTATTTAAAAGCCCGCACCCGTATATAAACGGTTCTTTTCTTTTTCAGATTTTACAGCGTTCTGGTTGTTTTTTTTGTTCGGATTATTTTTTTACCGCTTGCCAGCTTCTTATTATAGGCATAGGTAATCTCATAGCCTTCCGCATAGGAGGAATCGCCATAGGATAAATAGATTTTTCTTCCTCTTATATTGTAGGCGCTGTAAATCTTCGGCTTATCTACCTTTACTTTTTCCCATTTTGCATATAAAGTAATGTCATCATCTGATTTTTCAGGAAGATTGTATATGCGGTTTTGGAACTTGCTGTCCGTGTACCAGCCGCCAAAATAGTAGCCATTACGTTTTGCGTCCTTGAGAGACGCTTCTGTTCCATTGATGATGGCAGGATTCGAGGCATTTTTCCCACCTTTCAAGACATAGTTGACCCTGCTTGCGCCTTTGGCGCTCACCTTGAACTGATATACTCCCGTTGCCCTGTATCCCCAATCCTGATATTGATATCCATTGATCTGCATATAATAGGTCCCCGGCTCCAACTCAACAATAATTTTGTCTGTCCGATATCCAACATTTTCATTCCATGGGTTGCCTCCCTGAGACCAAACCTTATTTCCATCCACATCAAAAAGAAATATTGTATAATATGACATCCAGGATGTCATATCAATCTGAATCCGTCCGCTTGCCGGAGCAGAGAAACGGTAGGTATCGAACTCATCGTTTGCAGCACTCTGTCCCCGATAAGTTTTTCCAAGCACAAGAGTGTTCGCATTAGCAAAGGAATTATCCGGTTCAACATTCGTAGCGGCAGACGCTTCATAAGAGGTCGCAATATCATAAGTTCCTTTCCTCTTGTTCCCCCAGGTTTTATATTCATATCCATTAACCTCCAAATAATAAATTCCTGCTTCCAGATCCACGGAATAAGCATCTCTCCGATATCCGGCATCTTCATTCCAATATTTCTCGCTAACAGACCAATACTCCGTCCCATCTGTTCCATATAATCGCAAACTATAACAAGGCATGTAGGAAGTGATTTCCAACCGGATTCTGCCGGATGCATCCAGACGGAATGTCCAAAGATCAAGATCATCATTATTTGAAATCTGTCCTTTCAAAAGGTTTCCCATGCGCACCGCATTAGCCTGTGAAAAGACATTATCCGGCTCCCGGTTATTTCTTAACGTATCCTTGATGGAACATACAAAAGAATACTGTCCGCTCGCTCTGCTTCCCCAGGTTCCATATTCATATCCATTGATCTCAATATAATAAACACCCTTTTCCAGATACATTTCGTGGATATTTTTGCTATAACCCGCCACACTGTTCCACCAATTCTCTGTCGATCCCCACACTTGCTCCCCCGTCACATCATAAACCAGTATGCTATAGTGAGACATCCAGGCAGTCATATCAAGCTGTACCATGCCGGCTGCTGGCAGGGTGATTTTAAAAAAATCTCTCTCATCGTCTTCTGTGATAGAGCCGCTTACTGAATCCCCACTGTTGATGGCGTTTGCCGTAGCAACGCTGTCGTTGTCCTCCGATTCATTTACCGTAGATGCGCTCACTTTTTGTGAAAAAGCCATACAAATCAGCATTGCCGTCAGCATACACCATACCCTGACTTTTTTCTTCATCCTTCTTCTCCTTTGTCTCTCCGCTTTAAAACTTCTATTATTTGTTATTCTTTCGTTCCGCAACTGCTGCCAGCCCAAAGAATACAACTGCTGCTAAAACTAACGGGATAACCATTCTTTTATACGTACCAAAAATCCTGTATAAAACAATAGACATATCACCATCACTCCAGTCATCGCATATCCAGCTTCCTATCTGTAAAACGAATGCATATAACAGTGTTGACGCACCATTTGCTATTAACGCCTTCCGATCCTGCTTTCCCTCCATAAATTTTTTGCTTGCCATAAGACAGTCTAGCAAAGCAAGCACGGCTATTAGGAAATAGAAAATGACTCCTACCATTTTTGTAGAATCACTTACCCAGTCGAAAGCATCCATATTACTGCCATAATATAAAAAACAGATAATAAAAAATGCAAAACTCAAAACGATCCAAATAATCACAGAAATTCCGCCTGCCATCTGCTGTGTATCCGAGAGATTCAAAGGAGTTCTGTTATTCTTGCCTCTCACAATATTTCCGGTCTTATTTCCACAATACGGGCAAAACCCTGCATTATCCGGTATTTCTTTTCCACATTGCCCACAATACATAATCTCATCCTCCGTAATCTTTTTCTAAAGCACGCATTCATTAGTTCACAAACATATTCGCCCTTTTTGTAAAATACATAACGTTTAAAACCAGCATAACAACGGACATAGCTATCATAACTCCAAACTGAACTCCAATCTGCGAGCCTATCAAATCCAAAACTCCTACAATCTTAAGTCCGATCAGGTAAATCAAATTATATGCAAATCCAAATACCCAATAAATGTAATACAACCCCGGTCCGCTCTTTTTATAACGTGCCAGCGACTGGCGCACGAAAATCGCCAGCACAGCAGCAGCAATACTAAGCAGCCCCATTAAAATATCGAGTGGCTTCAGTCCACTGTAAAGATAATACACGGTAGAGGATACTTCTCCATATGCCATTCCTGACAGATATCGGATACCCGTCCCCAGATTTACCAGTGCGCCCAGGAAAAGCTGCACCCATATGACAAATTTATACCATTTCATTGATTTGGACGGCTCCGTATCTATTCTGTCCACTGGTTTTCCGCATACCGGGCAGAATCTACCTCCCTCGTCTATTGCTGCCCCACACGCCCCACATATATGCCCGCGCTGATTTTCTATTCTGATTTCCGTCCCACAGCCTGGGCAGTATTTACATGTATCTGCAACCATCTCTCCACATTTCGGACATACCGTTTTACTTGCATTTTCTCCTCTTTTGCTTATATCCATCTCTTTTTTCTCCTCTGTTTCTTTTTCTCTCCTCGTTTAGCTATTGCCTTGTATAGGAACGTATCGACCTAGAATAAAACAAGACCAGCGTTTTTCCAGACAAGTAATATCCACCGTTTTCTTCTACGGCCTCTTCACTGTCTTGTTTTGTAAAATGTTCAGAATCAATATTCCCCTTACTGCTGCTTAAAATCAGCGTTCCGTCATCATCAATAGAATAGCGGTCACAACTTTCCCACCAACTACCATCATAGGTAAATGGAACAGAACAAGTGCCATCTTTATCGAAAATAAGCACTTCTTCTCCATCTTCACTATTCCAGGTGCCAACAATAGATCCACTGCTCTTCCCACATGCGGCTAATGATAAAATCATAGTTAAAACCACTGTCAAAATTAAAAAACGACACCTAAAATTATTTTTCATTTTCTTTCACCTCATACCTAATAGATTTTATATATTCTTATTATCCAACTTTCTGCATATAATGCTCTATTCCAGCCAAGCATCCATAACTCTTTCCTGCCTTGTCCAGCCTCCCTTCTACATTTACTCTGCTTTTCTGAAATAGTAAAGTTTATTGTTCCCATTCGCATATGAATACCTCTCCATTGCTATTTGCTAATCCTCCATCATTCCACGTTCCATCCGGGTATTTCTCATAAAACATGGCATAGTTCTCACTTGATCCACCGTTTGGTTCTCCATCATGCCAATTTGTAAACGATACTTCTTCTCCATTCAGCCACTTCCAATTACCCTCTTCTTCAAAATCAGAAAATCCAAAATAGGCATTCTGATATCCGGATTCAACCATGTAGTTGAAGAGAAATTCGTTTTCTTCCTCTGATGTAATCGTAGCAAGGTATCCGTTTTGTTCTTTACAAAAATCAATGGCAGCCTGACCGTTTGTAACATCAGCGACATCAAATATATAATAGTAATGACCGTTTTTTCTTACTGCGTCAACAGGAATATACTTGATGGACGGCTGCGAAATCGTACTGGGACAGATTAAAATGTCTCTGATCCATTCGCCGGTAAAAGAATCCGCCGTTACCGCTGCTATCACTTCACCATTATAAAACACCTGAACATAAGTCACATAGCGTTCTCCGGCTTCCCAATAATAAGCTTCATCCTGGGTATACATAACCTCTAAATCTTCCGGAACACCCAAACTTTGGCCAATTGCTTTTAACTGTTCTTCTGAAAACTCTAACATAGAATCCCTTAACCAGATATACTCCCATTGCTTATCTATGATGTTTGGTAAAAGTGATTCTTCCAATGTCAGGATACCTTTCGATTCTTCAAAATGAACGGTTCCTGTTTTCATGTATCCCGGATCATTCCCAAACGTAAACGCAGCATCACTGCCGGTTAAAATTGCAGTTGTTTCGTCCATTACACCATAATCAAGCCACCATGCCGTGATTGAGATTTCGGATTCATCCTGTTCTACGTAAAGTACATTATGAGTATCAGGAACAATATAGAGTCCTTCCTGAATATCATTGGCACTGCTCCACCCTGTCAGTTTTTTCACGGAAGCCCCTACATTAAGCATGGGGTATTTTCTTCCGGCATCTTCTCCTACTCCTACTGCGCTTGTTCCACTTTCAAGCAATAATTTGCGTACATCAGCAGTACTCAAGCTCGGGTCTATGGACCACAAAAACGCCGCTGCACCGGACACCATAGGTGCGGAAAAAGATGTCCCAAAAGGTTCTACTGAAGAGGAATCTCCTCTGTCCGGAAAACTATATTTAGAAATTCCATTCTCTTCTATATCTAAAATTGAGATTCTTTCACCCGGAGCGCATATATCTACCTGATTGCCATAGCATGACCAATTGCCCATACGATATGCACCATTCTCGTCTATCTCGTTTTTTACAGCACCGACAATTAAAATGTGTTCATCTATCGTTGAATAATGAATCCCCCGTTTATCGTTTAATTCCGTTGCCTTATCACCTAACACACGATTATATAAATCTTCGGTAATTCCGGAAAACCATCCTGTGTAAGCCGCATCATATCCAGTAAGCGTATCAGAAAATCCATTTCCTGCACTCTGAACAATCAGAAACGGTTTGTCCGGAGCACATAATAAAGCACTGACCAGTAAACAAGTGGCTTGTGATGCATAGCTATTTACAGCCTTCCTATAACTTTCTTTATAATCATCGTATGTAATATTATCTCCTGTTAAGTAATACAACATTTCCAGCATGCCTGTTTTCCAAAAAGCATCATTTACTTTTTTGAATTTCATACTCTCCATTTCGTTATGAAAAGCATCTTCAGACTGGAAAGTCGTAGCTCCCCATGAACAATTAATCACTTTGCAGTTCTCTTCTATCAGTTGCTTGGTAATCTGCACATATTGCCCCGAAGATAACAAACTAATATTATTTCCATCTTCATCGAAAAAATTATAATCTGCACAAAGCAGAGAGGCATGATCCGCAACTCCACGCAATCCTAAATCATTATTACTTGCCGAAATAATCCCCGAAACAGCGGTTCCGTGTGCGCTTGGATTACCTTTTATATCATTTGTCATATTACCGCCGTTTAAGATTTCTATCTTTCCGCGCAGATCTTCATGTCCTGTAAAAAATCCATCATCTATTACCCCCACTTTTACCGGTTTCAATTCATCTGCATTACTATCCGCATACTCCCATGCAGTATAAGCTCCAATCGCCTCTGCCCACCAGTCATTACCACTGGGATCATTCTCCTCACCACGATGTTCTTCCTGAGCGGCCGCATTATCACTCCAAGGATTATTATCTGCCGCAGATGTATCCATAAACATTGGCACATCATATGACGCATACAACACATTTTTCGATTGGTTAAGGACATCCGCCATACGGTTCAGTTCTTCGAGAGAGGTTTTTTTCACTTTTATTTGTACAAAATTAATGCATCCACTGATATTGCTAACAATTTCACCGTCAACGAGCTCGGCAAGCATTTGCTCTTCTTTCTCTGATAAATCCGAAAGAAGATGTACTGACAACAAATTGTCATAATATAAAGTACAACTTTCCTGCTCAAATGAGAGATTTTTTAGGTCAGGTATGAAAATGATATCGCCGTTATCGTATTTTACCTGATTTTCTGTAATATCTGACGATGCAAGCCACTGTAAGAAAACCAAAAAAACCATACATATACACAGCGCTGCGGTAATAAATACTGTTATCCAAATTGATATATTTTTTCGTTTCATATGTCTCATTCCTATTCTTTGTTATCAGGAAATATCTCCTCATAATACTCATCACAAACGAACATAACAAAACCGCCGTTAGAAGTGTAATTTGGGGTTGCCCTCCTTGCCTTTTGTCTGTATAACCGTCCGGCATCTACTCCCCTATCCGCGTTCCGCAGTTATCACAGAAAGCAGCTCCTTCCCTTAATACGCTTCCACACTTGGGACAAATTCTTTCTTCCGGCTTTTCAACCTTTTCCTCCATCTGTTGAGCAATCTCTAATTTCTTCCCGCATTTCGTACAAAAAGACTGTCCCTCTGCAATTACATTTCCACATGCAGGACATCTTCCTTCCGTATCTTCAAATGTAATATCCGAAACCTGTTTTGCTCCACACTGGTTGCAGTAGATTGCTTTTGCATCCATATCTGCTCCGCAGCTTTTACATTTAACAATCCCCTTGATATTTCGTATCTGCGCCTGGAGTATAGCAATCCTCTTCAAGTTATCTTCAATCTTTCTGGCATAATCAATTATTTCCTGATCTTCGGATTCTGCCGCATATTTCTGATAATAAATCTTTCCTATTTCTGTATAGAAAGCATTAATTCCCTTTTGCATTTCATTTATCTCACCGTTCATTTTCATCACTTCTGTAAAATTCTGCGTCTTTTTTACCGACTCCTGTCCCAAACCCGTTATCTTGTTTCCAATTTCATCAAAAAATCCCATGTCTCTTTCTCCCTTCTCCTTTGTTTAAGGCAAATTATTTCCTTAATTATATACCTATTAGGTAAATTTTTCAACACCTTATGGGTTATTGTTTTGAAGTGGTCACATATGTATATAATAAAATTTAACTAATGGAGGATATTTCATGAACAATTTAAACGAAGAAATCGGAAAAAGAATTTCCCAATTACGAAAAGAACACCATCTGACGCAGGAGCAGCTTGCGGAAAGGCTTGATATCTCTATCAAACACTGTAGCTGCGTGGAACGCGGTATGGCTTCCCTGTCTTTGGAACGTCTTATTGATTTGTGCGATGTCCTTGATACTTCTCTGGACTATCTGATACGGGGCTATTCTGAGGATGGAAATTCAAAAATCCCGCCTTCCCTGATAGAAACTTTTTCCTGTTCTAACGAAAGAGAGCTTTCTTTATTAAAAGAATACTGGAATTTGTATTTGAAAATCAAAGCGAATCATGAGAATTAAAGAAGAACGCAGATTGGGAACATATGATACTTAAATCAAGTAATACTCATTGACCTGGAATGATAATTAAAAGTCCTCACTGCCAGAATCGCCTGGTAATGAGGACTACTTCTTTTCTTCAAGAAGAAAACTTCTATACTTCTTCATATTTTCCGCCGTATACCACTTCACAAT
>ENA-OPVH01001224-OPVH01001224.1-human-gut-metagenome-genome-assembly--contig:-NODE-1224-length-13367-cov-5.395433_pt1 | contig 13367 bp, 13 predicted proteins | sample MGYA00241494_ERZ501980 | MGnify/ENA primary metagenome ERZ501980 (study PRJEB25962, sample SAMEA1964914) | human gut metagenome | biome: human gut; feature: human-associated habitat; material: faeces... | reverse complement strand
GCGGCGGCCCGAACGGGCCGCCGCTTGCTGGTAATATATAAGGTATGTGTTATTCCACGGTGACGCTCTTGGCGAGATTGCGCGGCTTGTCGATGTCACAGCCGCGCTGGAGCGCGACATAATACGCAAAGAGCTGCAGCGGCACCACGCCGAGCGACGGCAGGAACATGGTATCCGTGTCGGGAATGACGATCAGCGCGTCGGCATGCTTCGCCATCTCCTCGCGGCAGCTCTCGGTCGTGAGGGCGAGGACCTTCGCGCCGCGCGCCTTGACCTCGACCACGTTGCTCATGGCCTTGTCAAACAGCGGCGTGTATGTGCCGAGCGCCACAACGAGCGTGCCGTTTTCGATCAGCGAGATCGTGCCGTGCTTGAGCTCGCCCGAGGCATACGCCTCAGAGTGGATGTACGAGATCTCCTTGAGCTTGAGCGAGCCCTCCAGCCCGAGCGCGTAATCCAGATTCCGGCCGATGAAGAACACGGAATCGTGGTTAAAATAGAGTGAGGCGTAATGCTTGATCTGCTCGCAGTCGGAGAGGATCTGCTCCAGCTTCTCCGGCAGGCGCTGCATTTCGGCAGCAAGCTCCAGATACCGCGCCTCCGGGATCGTCTTGCGGATGTCAGCCAGATACAGGCAGAACATGTTGAGCAGCAAAAGCTGCGTAGAATAGGCCTTGGTCGTTGCCACGGCGATCTCGGGCCCGGCCCAGGTGTAGAGGACGTCGTCGGATTCGCGCGCAATGGAGCTACCGACCACATTGACGAGGGACAGGATGCGCGCGCCGCGCGCCTTGGCCTCACGCAGAGCCGCCATGGTGTCCAGCGTCTCGCCGGACTGGCTGATGACGATGCAGAGCGTCTTGTCGTCGAGGATGGGGTCACTGTAGCGGAACTCGGAGGCGAGCGAGACCTCGACCGGGATGCGCGTCAGCTTTTCAATGTTGTATTTGCCGATCACGCCGACGTGATACGACGAGCCGCAGGCGATGATGGAGATGCGGTGGATGCCGCGCAGGGCCTCATCGGAGAGCTTCATGCCCTCAAAGACGATGCGCCCGTCATGGATGCGCGGGCTGAGCGTGCGGCGCAGGGCGTCCGGCTCCTCCATGATCTCCTTGAGCATAAAGTGCGGATAGCCGCCCTTTTCCGCTGCGGAGATCTCCCAGTCGATGTGATGGTGCTCCTTGACGATGATCTGCTCCATCGCGTTGCGCACGGTGACGCCGCCCGTCGTCAGAACGGCGACCTCGCCGTCCTCCATATACGTCACATCGCGCGTGTATTTGACAAGCGCGGTCACGTCGGAGGCGATGAAGCTGCATCCGTCGCCGTAGCCGATCAGAAGCGGCGCGTCCTTGCGCGCGGCGTAGATGCGGTCCGGCTCGTCGGCGCAGAGAATGCCGAGCGCATACGCGCCCTCGATGCGGTGCAGCACCATGTACAGCGCATCCAGAACGGAGCCGGTCTCCTTATAGAAATGGTCGAGAAGCTGCGCGACGACCTCACTGTCGGTCTCGGAGGTGAAATGCACGCCCTTTTCCTGCAAATACTGGCGCAGCTCCATGTAGTTTTCGATGATGCCGTTGTGGACGAGCGCGATCTTGCCGTCCTCGCTGATATGCGGGTGAGAGTTGGTGTCATTCGGCTCGCCGTGGGTCGCCCAACGGGTATGGCCGATGCCGGTCATCCCATGCAGCGTCGCGCCGTCATTGGTCATCTCGATCAGATTCTTGAGACGGCCCTTGGACTTGGCGAGCTGAAGCCTGCCTTCACCTGCGACGCAGATGCCGGCGGAGTCGTAGCCCCGGTATTCCAGACGTGAAAGCCCCTCCAAAAGGATCGGAGCGGCCTGTTCCTTGCCAATGTATCCTACGATACCACACATAATATTCAGTTCCTCCTGATTTTGATCTCAGGACAAACACGCAGACCATTTGCCTGTGCTTTGCTCGCAGCCCTTCTGTTTTGCAGTTGCCCGCATATTTCTGACTGCGTTACGCGCGCAAAGCGGCACGGAGACGCATCCGCCGATTTCTTCGATCACGTCCCACCTCGTCATCCTGCGCTGGGCAGGAACACGGCGCTTATGATGGAATGCTCCATGGCCCTCCTTTCCTTTCTGCGTTTATGCCATTATACCGTATCTTGGATGGAAATGCTACTGTTAATTTCCGCGCAGCGTGACGGAGGGAAGCGCAATGGCTCAGGAACGTTATTTGATCTTCTACAGCAGCCGCACCGGCAACACAAAAATGCTTGCCGACGCCATCCGCGAGGCGCTGCCGGAGGACGCCTGCGACGCCTTCGGCACGAACGACACGGCAGGGCCGCTTTCGGAGCTTTTGTATGTCGGCTTCTGGACGGACAGAGGAAATGCGGACAGCGATGCGCTGGCGCTGCTGGCAAGGCTGAGAAAGAAAAAGATCTTCCTGTCCCATCCCGATGCGGAAGACCTGGAAGCACTCAAAACACCGTAAGAAACTGAAAAAATACCGGTTTGCCGTACGGCTCTCCTTTTTGGAAGGATGCGGCAAACCGGTTTTTTGTACGCACAGGCGCGGCGCTTACGAAATGCCAAAGCACTGGATGAATAATTTCTCCAAACGGATGGAAAGAACGAGGAAAGTAAGATATACTCAACACGATGAAGTATCCGGAGTTTTTTATAACGAACCGGAAATAGAGCCACAGCCGCGGCAGCCATTGCGTGATAAAGTCCTACAAGGATGTATTAAAGAGCGCGAATGGCTTGCGAGCGGAACGTTTGAAATGATGTTCGGTTTCCCGTTAGATATGATCTAATATAAGCCACGGAGATGGTTTCCGTGGCTTTTTAATCGATGCGGAGGTTTTTATGTCAACTGTAAAAATTTCTCCGGGAAATACAAAGCTCGGAGCGATCCCAAGTAAAACGCAGCCGATCCCGCGCTTTCGCGGAGATCGGCTGCACATGTTAAAGGAAAAACGCACACGGACAAGTTTTGCGAAATGCTGCGGCGGCGATCAGTTCTGCTCGATCAGCATTTTGAACACCGGCAGGCTCTTCTGTACCATCTGGTGGCTGACGCAGGTGCTCAGGCGGAAGAATTCGGGACAGCCGAAATCGTCTCCGGGCACGACCAGCAGGTTGTGCGCCTTGGCGCGGTCGGAAAAGTCCTTGGAGCTGCCGTTGGGCGCCTCCACAAAGAGATAGAACGCGCCGTCCGGCTTGACACAGCGGTAGCCGTAGGACGTCAGAGCGTCATACAGCGCCGTGCGGTTGCGGTCATAGGCCTCCAGATTGGGACGCACGTCCACGCACTGGGCGATCACCTTCTGCTGAAGCGAGGGCGCGCAGACGTGGCCGACCGTGCGGGAGGCGCCGGCAATGGCGGTGAACAGCTCGGCGCTGTCCTCCGCAACGTCCGGCACGCAGACATAGCCGATGCGCTCGCCGGGCAGAGAGAGGATCTTTGAATAGGAATAGCAGATGATCGTATTCGGATAGATGTCGGGCAGATAGGGCACGTCCACACCGTCATAGACCAGCTCGCGATAGGGCTCGTCCGCGATGATGTAGATGGGATGGCCGATCTCGCGGCTCTTTCTGGTCAGCAACTCCGCCAGCTTTTGAAGCGTCTGCACCGTGTAGACCACACCGGAGGGATTGTTGGGGGAGTTGACGATGAGCGCCTGCGTGTGCGGCGTGATGCGCTTTTCCAGCTCGTCGAAGCGGATCTGGAAGGCGTGGGTGTCAGGCGGCACGACCACAAATTTGCAGCCGTTCATCTCGATAAAGGGGCGGTACTCCGGGAAATAGGGCGCGATGACCATGATCTCAGCGTCCTCTACTGCGAGTGCGCGGATGGAGGAGATGAGTGCCGGAGCCGCGCCGCAGGTAAAGAAGATGTTTTCGGGGCGGATCTGCGTGCGGGTGCGGCGGGTGAGGTTGTCGGCAACGGCCTTTCTCGCCTCAAAGTCACCGGGGGCGGGCGTGTAGCCGTGGACGGCAATGGTGTCCTCCGAAAGCACCAGCCGGTCGAAGGCCTGCGTCACCGCATCCGGCGTGGGGATGGAGGGGTTGCCGATGGAAAAGTCCATCACGTTCTCTTTCCCGACGACTTTTGCCTGCTGAAGGCCGTATTCGAACAATTCGCGGATGCAGGAACGCTTGGCACCCAGAGAATACATGGAATTGGAAATCATATAGCAATCAGTCCTTTTCAGTATTGACGCGCGGGCGGTCTGTAACGGCCGCCCGCGGGCGATGGATCAGGATCGGGGAATGGTATAGCGCTTGGGCGTTTCCTCGCCGCTGAGAAGACGGAGCCCGCCGAAGGCCAGCGCCTCCATCTCATTTTCGCCGGGCAGAACGGCTACGGGTGCGATGAAGCCGACGTATTCCTTGACACGGTCCGTGAGCATCCGGGAGCGGGCCACGCCGCCGGTAAGAATGATGGCGTCGCAGTTTCCCTTGAGCACGATGGACAAAAGGCCGATGGTCTTGGCGATCTGGTATGCCTGCGCCTGAAAGACCAGATCTGCGTGCCGGTCACCGTCCTGGATGCGCTTTTCAATGACCCGGCAGTCGCTCGTGCCGAGCAGGGCAAAGAGACCGCCCTTGCCGCGGACTTTTTTCATCATTTCCGCTTTGGTGTATTCTCCGGAGTAGCACAGGCGGATGAGCTCCAGCGACGGTACGCAGCCGGAGCGCTCCGGCGAGAACTGCCCGTCATCATCGCCTACGGAGTCGATGATCTGCCCGTGTGCGTGGACGCTGGCAGAGATGCCGCCGCCCAGATGCGCCACGATCAGGTTGAGCTTGTTGTAGTCCAGCCCGTTTTCCTGCGCATACCGGATCGCCATCGCGTGGCTGTTGAGCACATGGCAGAAGCTTCTGCGCTCAATGTCCGGAATGCCGGTGATTTTGGCAACGTCAGACAGCTCGCCGCCGGTCACGGCGTCATAAATATAGGCAGGAATGCCGAGCGGCCGCGCGACCTCTCTTGCAAGCAGGCCGCCGAGATTGGATGCGTGCGCCTGGCTGAGCTTGTCGCTGACCAGCGCCTGACACAGATCGTCGTTCACCTCATAGCCGCCGGTCTTGAGACCGAACACCAGACCGCCCCGGCCCATGACGGCGCTCAGCTCCGTGTCGCGGATGCTGCTGCGCGCCATAAAGTCCCGGATGATCTGCAGCCGGAAGGGGACCTGCTCCGCGATGCTCTCAAACTGGTGGAGCTGCGCGGCGTCATGCTCGATGTTCTCCTGAACCACCTTTTCCGTTCCGTCGTAGAGGGCGAGCTTCGTGCTGGTGGAGCCCGGGTTGATGATGAGCTGCTTATATCCCATGGTTCCCTCCTATTGTCCTCCGGCCAGCGAACAGGCCAGAAGGGAGTTGTATTTTTCTTCAAAGCTGGCGCTGCGGGAGTTGAGGGCGATGGGGCACTTCGCGCCGGTGACCACGCCGACCATCTTCGCTCCCGCGAAGATCAGAAGTCCCTTGACCATCATGTTTCCTGCCGCCATGGAGGGCACCAGCAGAATGTCGGTCTCGCCGCAGACGGGGCTTTCATAGCCCTTGATCTTCGCGGACGCCTTGTCGAGCGCCAGATCCAGAGAGATCGGCCCCTCTACATAGCAGCTGCCGAACGCGCCTGCCAGCGCCGCTTCCTTGAGCGCCGCCGCGTCCACGGTCTCGATAATCTTGGGGCTCACGGTCTCCGCCGCGCATACGGCGGAGATCAGAGGCCGCTCGTAGCCCAGCTGCCGGAACAGCTCTGCGGCGTTGTGGACAATGGCCTTTTTCGCCGCAAGATCCGGCGCGGGGATCATGCCGCCGTCTGCCACGCCCAGCAGCTTGTGGTAGCCGGGGATCTCCAGCAGCGCGGTGTGGGACATCGGGCGGCCAAGGCCGATGCCAGTCTCTTTGTTGACAACTGCCTTCAAAATAGTGGCAGTCTGCATAAGACCCTTTTGCAGGAAGTCGGCCCGACCCTCGCGAACGAGCGAGACGGCGAGCTTTGCCGCCTCCTCGTCGGTCTCGGCAGGGAAGACATCACCATCGGAGATGGTGTGCCCCAGCTCTCTGCCGATCCGCAGGATATCGCCCTTGCGGCCCACCAGCGCATAGCGCAGGATGCCCTCGTCAGCCGCCCGAAGGACAGCCTCGAGCGTGTGGGCGTCGTGGGCGCATGCCACGGCCACGGTCTTGGGCGCGCAGCTTCCGACTTTTTCACGAAGCTCCTTGAAATTTTTCAGCATGGCGGCCTCCTTATGCGGACACGGCGTCCCGGCCTGCGCGGTAGGCGCGCAGATTCAGCTCCCGGAACTTCTCCGGCACCGTCTCGGCGATGACCGTCTCCCAGTCGATGTCATCCATGTGCAGCGCCTTGACCATGCTGCCGAACAGAACGATGTTCATGCACTTGGCGCTGCCGAGCGCCTGCGCGATCTCGCCGGCCTTGAGCACATGGCAGCGGAAATGCTTCTGCATGGCCTCTACGCATCCTTCCGGATACTGGAAAAGACCGGCCGCGATGCTGGACGAGGCCATTTCGTAGTCGTTGATGACGGCCACGCCGTCCGGCTTGAGATAGTCCGCATAGCGGACCGCTTCCATTTTCTCAAAGGCCACGACGATGTCCGCCGCGCCCTTGCCGATCACCGGCGAGTTTACCTTTTCGCCCCAGTGAACCTGCGTGGAGACACTGCCGCCGCGCTGGCTCATGCCGTGGACCTCACTCATTTTCACGTCATAACCGGCCTTCAGCAGACCGTTGACCAGAACCTTGGCGGTGAGGATGGCGCCCTGACCGCCTACGCCCACCAGCAGTGCGCTTTTTGTCGTCTTCATGGCTCAGTTCTCCTTTCTCGCAATGGCGCTCTTGGGACAGACCTGGGCGCAGACCGTGCAGCCCACGCACTGGTTGGGATCGATCTTTGCCTTCTTGTTTTCCACCATGACCGCCGGACAGCCGACGCTCAGGCACTTCTTGCAGCCGATGCACTTGTCCGGGTCGACCTCGCACTTGCCGATGTCGTGCTTGATGCGCTTGATGAGCAGGCAGGGGCGGCGGGTGATGATGGCGGCGGGCTCTGTCGAGGCCAGCGCGTCCTGAACCGCCTTCTCCATGGCTGCCAGATCCTGCGGGTCAACGATGAGGATGTTTTTATAGCCGTAAGCGGCCAGAATGTCTTCGATCTTCAGCGCCTCGGCGATGTCGCCTTGAAGTGTGCGGCCGCTGCCGGGGTTGTCCTGATGGCCGGTCATGCCGGTGATGGAGTTGTCAAGCACCACGGGGATGACGCGGCCGCTGTTGTAGATGATCTCTGCCGCGCCGGTCATGCCGCTGTGGAAGAAGGTGGAGTCGCCCATGACGCCGAACACCTTCTTGTCCGTCTGACCGGCAAGCTCAAACGCCTTTGCCATGCCCATGGCGACGGTGAAGCCGCCGCCCATGCACACGACGCTGTCCAGCGCGCTCAGCGGCGCGGACGCGCCCAGCGTGTAGCAGCCGATGTCACCGGCGATGACAAAGTCCTTGTGCCGCGCCATCGTGTAGAAGAAGCCGCGGTGCGGGCAGCCCGGGCACAGTGCCGGAGGACGGGAGACGGCCGCAACGCCCACATCGACGCGCTCCGGCTTTTCGCCGAAAATGCGCTCCTTCAAAAGCTGCGGATTCAGCTCGTAGAGCTTTCCGGTCAGTTCCTTGCCGATGCAGTCGATGCCGGCGGCCTTGATCTGGTCTTCCATGAAGCTGTCGAGCTCCTCAATGACATAGAGCTTTTCGACCTTGGAGGCAAACTCGCGGATGAGATTCATGGGCAGAGGATTGGTGAGGCCCAGCTTGAGGAACGAGGTGTCCGCCGGGAAGGCGTCCTTGGCGTATTCATAGGCGATGGAGGCGGTAATGACGCCGATCTTGCTGCCATTGAGATCCATGCGGTTGAGCGGAGATGTGCAGCCGTATTCCTCCAGAGCCGTCAGCGCGGCCTCCACCTTGGGATGGTTCAGGTAGGCGTTGGCGGGAGAGGAGATGTACTTGCGGGTGTTGCGCGCATAGGGCGGGACGGGCTGCTCGGTGCGCTCGCCGAAGCGGACAAGGCTCTTGGAGTGGGAGACGCGGGTGGTGGTGCGGAAAAGCACCGGCAGGTCGAACTGCTCGGAGATCTGGTATGCAGCCTTCATGAAGTCCAGACACTCCTGAGAGTCGGAGGGCTCGACCATGGGGAGCTTGGCGGCGAGCGCGTAATGGCGGTTGTCCTGCTCATTCTGAGAGGAATGCATACTGGGATCGTCGGCCGAGACGATGACAAAGCCGCCGGTGATGCCGTTGTAGGCAGCGGTGAAGATGGGGTCTGCCGCCACGTTCACGCCAACGTGCTTCATGGCGCACATCGACCGGACGCCCGCGATGCTGGCGCCGTATGCCACCTCGGCAGCCACCTTCTCGTTGGGAGCCCATTCGCAGTAGAGGTCGTCACGGTACTGGGGGAGATTCTCGAAGATCTCCGTGCTGGGGGTGCCCGGATAGGCCGAGCAGACCTTCACTCCGGCTTCGTAGGCGCCGCGGGCGATGGCCTCGTTACCCGATAAAAGTTTGCGTTCCATATTCTGTGTTCCTTCCTGTGTCGTAGAATTATTTAGGTGTTTTTGCATGTCAGAGGGAGAGCGGGCAGGAAAAAGACACCTCAAGCCATGCAATGTGGCTGAGATCGCCGGAATGGGCGACCCTGCGGCGGGCTGCCGCCGCTGAGAGAAGGCATCCCGGCAGCCCTGTTTCTTGGAGTATATTCATGAATAGTATACCAGTTCGATTGGGCTATTGCAAGACTTTAGCGTGTGAAAAGTACAAAAAAATTGTGCAAAAAGCACAAAACGATTTAAATAAGCAAAGTAAAAGATGGCATTTTAGACACAATTCACAAATTTGGGCGCATCCGCCGGTGCACCTGCACTGAGCGGGCAGCAGCGCGGTTGAAGGCAGAAAAAACGTATGCTATCATGGACGCAGAAGAACAGAAACGGAGAGGATGCAGATGAAGCTCCAAGCGTTGTCAAAAACATATACCGTGCGCAGGCTGGAGCCGAGGGACGTCGATTTGCTCTACGAGCTGATGCGCAAGAATGTCTTTTTTATGAATATCATCCGCCGTTTGTAACGAGGGAAAGCATCCTCGCGGATATGAAGGCGCTTCCGCCGCAAAAGCAGGAAGCCGACAAGTTCTATGTGGGCTTCTTTGGCGGAGAAAAACTCGCAGCCGTGTTGGATCTGATCGTGTCCTATCCCGACGACAGCGCGGCATTCATCGGCTTTTTTATGACGGATGTGCAATGTCAGAATCAGGGCGTCGGAACACGGATCGTAACGGAGCTCTGCCGCTCCCTGAAGGAGCTGGGATACAAAAAGGTGTGCCTCGGTGTGGACAAAGGAAACCCGCAGAGCCGCGCCTTCTGGACGAAAAACGGATTTTGCCGGATCGGAGAAAAAACGTATGTTCTTATGGAACGACAATTATAGCATAAATTGTCCGTCAGCAGCGCACAGACGAAAAAACATCCCCCCGGGGAGCTTCCGAAGACCTTTGAGGTCTGATACAATACGGTCATCGGTTCATGCAAAACCGGATCGCTGAAACAAAAGCGCGGCGTTTCTTATGGAAGAAAACGCTGCGTTTTTGTGCCAGACGGAGCAGCCGCAGGCGCGCATGAACGCAGAGAACAGAAAGGATGACCATAAAATGAAAAAAACGATCGCATTGCTGCTGGCACTGGTCATGCTGCTGACGATGGCAGCTTGCAGCGCAAAGAAGGAAAATCAGACTCCCGCGGAAAAGCAGGAGACACAGACAAGCACGCCCGAGCAGGAGCAGACCACTCAGCCCGAACAGCCGGAACAGCCCGAGCAGCGCGAAGAAGCTGCGACCCGCACCGTCACGGACGCGCTGGGCCGTGAGGTAGAGATCCCTGCCGAAGTGACAAGCATCGTCCCTCTGGGCAACACGCCCCGTATGATCGCCTACCTCGGGCTTGCCGATCGTGTCGTCGGCATCGAGGAATGCGAGATCGCAAAGAGCCCGATCCAGGCCTATGCCTACTCCCATGCGGAGGAGTGGAGCAAGCTCCCCAACTGCGGCACGAACGCCATGGGCGAAACGGCCTACTATCCGGAGCAGATCATGCTCGCAGCGCCGGACGTGATCCTCTCCACGGATACTGCCGATGTGGCCGACAACCTTCAGAGCCAGACCGGCATTCCCGTTGTGTGCGTGTCGCAGGGAACGCTGTTCGCGGAGGACTATAATCAGTCCCTGCGCATCCTTGCCGATGTCTGCGGCGTGGACGAGCGGGCAGAGCAGCTGATCGCGTTCATTTCCGCCTGCCTTGACGACCTCTCCGAAAGAGCGAAGTCCGTTTCGGACGAGGCAAAGCCGAGCGTTCTGGGTGCGGGCGCGACCTTCAAGGGCGGCCACAGCATCGACGGCGTTTATATGAACTATCCCGTATTCCGGATTCTTGCCGCCAACGACGTTGCAAACGAGATCGCCGGTGCGCAGGGCTCCAGCGGCGTCATGGTTGACCGTGAGCAGATTCTGGCATGGGACCCCGAGATCATCTTCTTCGACGCCGGCAATATGGGCCTTGTCAACGCCGACTATGCGGAAAACACCGCCTATTTTGAGCAGCTTCAGGCCGTTCAGAACGGCAGCCTCTATCAGTGGCCGAACTCGACCTGGCACTGGTCCAATGTGGAAATTCCGATTGTCACCGCCTACTATGTCGGCACGCTCCTCTATCCGGACGCATTCGCGGACGTGAACTTTGAGGCAAAGGCAAGCGAGATCTTTGACATGTTCCTCGGCGAGCCCGACTATCTGAGCGTTCTGGAAGCAGCCGGTGTCGGCTACGGCAAGATCACGCTTGGGGAATGATCGGTGAAACAGGAAAAAAACACGGGGCTGCTGGTCTATAACCAGTATCTGCGGCGCAAGCGCATCGCACTGGTTGCGGCGCTGATCGTCACGCTGGCTGCGGCGCTGTACTCGCTCGGCATCGGCTCCATTCCGATATCTCTCCCGGATATTTTCGCGGTCCTGACCGGCGGCGGTGAGAAGATGCAGCGCACCGCGATCATGAATATCCGCCTGCCGCGCGCCGTCACGGCGATCCTCGTCGGCTCGGCACTGGCTGCGGCGGGCGCCGTGATGCAGTGCGTCCTTCGAAATCCGCTGGCCTCGGCGTCCTCACTGGGCGTCTCGCAGGGCGCGGCGTTCGGCGCGGCGCTCGGGATTGTGGTCTTTGGCGGCGGCGTCGTGAACTCCGCAAACGCGACCACGGCGATCACCATCAACAACCCCTATGTCGTCACGCTCTGCGCGTTCGTGTTCGGCATGGTCTCGACGGTCGTGGTCGTGCTCATTTCGCAGCTCAAGAAAAATGTCGGCCCGGCAGGTCTGATTCTTGCAGGCACCGCGCTGAGCTCGCTGTTCAGCGGCGCCAGCACCATCCTGCAATATTTTGCGGACGACACAAAGCTGGGCGCGATCGTGTTCTGGACGTTCGGCAACCTCGGAAGCACGAACTGGAGCGAGCTTGCGATCCTTCTCGCGGCACTGCTGGCGGCGATGCTGTATTTCCTCTTTAACCGCTGGAATTACAACGCGATGGAAAGCGGCGCGGATACCGCGAAAAGCCTCGGCGTCAACACCCGCGCGGTGATGCTGGCGAGCATGGGCATCTGCTCGCTGCTGGCGGCGGTCGCGGTGTCGTTTGTCGGCATCATCAGCTTTGTCGGGCTGGTCGCGCCGCACATCATGCGCAAATTCGTCGGCAACGATTACCGCTATCTGATCCCCGGCTCTGCGGTCGTGGGTGCGCTGCTGCTCGTTCTGGCGGATCTTGTCAGCAGAACGGTCATGGCGCCGGTGATCCTGCCGATCGGAGCGCTGACCTCGTTCCTCGGCGCGCCGATGTTCCTGTTCCTTCTGTTTAAGGGAGGGAAAAAGAATGGTTGAAGTCAAAAATATAACCTTCTCCTATGGCCGCTCTGCCGGCAAGACACTGGAGGACATCGCGTTTGACATTCAAAACGGCGAATGCGTTGCAGTGCTCGGCAACAACGGCGCAGGAAAGAGCACGCTCCTCAAATGCATTGACCGCATCCATCCGACAAAGGGCGGCGTTGTGGTCGTTGACGGAAAGAGCGTCTTTGAGATGACAAACCGCACCATGGCGCAGCACATCGCCTATGTGCCGCAAAATGCCGCCGCGGTGGAGCTGACGGTATTCGACACCGTGCTTCTGGGCAGAAAGCCGTATATAAAGTGGGACGCGGCCGCGGAGGACCGCAGGATCGTGTCGGACATCATTCACCAGATGGGACTGGACAGCTATGTGCTTCGGAACGTGTCGGAGCTTTCCGGCGGCGAGGCGCAGAAGGTCGTGATGGCGAGGGCGCTTGCGCAGCAGCCGAAGTTCCTGCTTCTGGACGAGCCCACCAGCAACCTCGACCCCAAGAATCAGCATGAGGTGCTGCAGGTGGTGACGGACATCGCAAAAAAGAACCGGATCAGCGTGATCATCATCATCCACGATCTGAATCTGGCGGTCCGGTACTGCGACCGGTTCCTGTTTCTGAAGGACGCACATGTTTTCCGCTACGGCGGGGCAGAGGTGCTGACGGAGGAGACCATCGAGGCCGTCTATGACATGAAGGTCAAGCTCATGGAGTGCGACGGTATCCCGGTCATCATTCCCTATCCGAAAGACAAAACGAACGGAGGAACTGAACATGGAAGATAAAAAAGTTTTGTGGGAAAAATGCGCCGCATTTCACGGCCATGTATGTCCCGGACTGACCATCGGCTACCGCGCCGCGCTGTACGCAGCCGAGCTGCTGGAGCTGACCTTTTCCGCAGACGAGCAGGTGGTCTGCGTTTCCGAAAACGACGCCTGCGGCTGTGATGCGATCCAGGTGATCCTCGGATGCAGCATCGGCAAGGGGAATCTGCTGTTCCACATGACCGGCAAGCAGGCGTTCTCGTTCTATAACCGCAAAACGGGCAAGTCTGTCCGCCTTGTCCTGCGCGCCAAGCCGCGCGAAATGACGCGCGAGGAGTCGTTCGAGTACTATCACAGCTGCACGGACAGCGAAATGTTCGAGGTCAAGGAAACGACCATCCGCCTTCCAGAGCAGGCAAGGATCTTTGAGTCCTATGTCTGCGAGTGCTGCGGCGAGATGACCGGCGCAAACTGGATCCGCATCTCTCAGGGGAAAAAGGTCTGCGTGGACTGCTATTCCAAATACGACCGCTTCAACGTTTAACGCATAAGATCATCAGAAGTCTTTTCAAATGCAGCGCCGCGCCGGATGACTGCGGGCGAT
>ENA-OPVH01001222-OPVH01001222.1-human-gut-metagenome-genome-assembly--contig:-NODE-1222-length-13377-cov-1.970650_pt1 | contig 13377 bp, 8 predicted proteins | sample MGYA00241494_ERZ501980 | MGnify/ENA primary metagenome ERZ501980 (study PRJEB25962, sample SAMEA1964914) | human gut metagenome | biome: human gut; feature: human-associated habitat; material: faeces... | reverse complement strand
AGTATGTGTACCAATGAGGGGGCGGTTACTGCGAATGGCTCCGGTACGGCGCTTGCTTATGGCCTGTCGGGAGTCAATCAGGGATATAACAGCGGAAATATTACGGCGCACACCAACGGGCAGTACCATAATGCCTACAGCGGCGCCTACGGATATAGCAATGGTTCCGGATGTACCAGCAGCGGTCTGGTAACTTCACGCAGCGAATATTTCAGGTCTATCACGGACTGCGGCTGGGCGGCGATCGGAAACAGCACACAGCTTCAGGCATCCGTGGCAAGCTTGTACGCTGTTTCTGTGTCAAATGGGGAAAGCCGTGCACTTTATCAGATGTATGTGGGCGAGAACTTTACGGGGATGGTGGACTATGAGATCCATGACGGGGATTTGCAGAGCTACCATTATTATACGATCACTGCTGATGGAAACGCGGCGCCGGTCACTATGCCGGAAAAGCCGGAGGATACGAAGAACGATCTGAATCCCAGGTTTACGTTATCCGGAGGAAAGGAGATCGCCTTTACCCTGCCGGAAGATATTCCGGTTCTGGGAAATCTGGAACTGAAATGGGATCTGTTCAGCCATCTGCCGGTCAACTATACCCTGGACAGGGGAAAAATCTATGTAGCAATCGGGCTGGGCGATGCATCTGCGGATAAGATCAGAACTTTTTCAGATACGGCAAGAGACATCGCAAATACACGCAAGACACTGGAAGGCGCGGATAATATAAAGGATATTCTGGAGAAATATTATAAAGAAAAGGGTGATGCGCTCCTGAAGCAGAAAAGCTGGTGCGGGTTCCGCATGGATTGCCAGTTTATGGGATTTATGCAGGGCTATGAGACAGACTATGGAGAGATCGAATGGGAAGCGGGGGGAATCGTGCTGTCAGGACAGGGGGAGACCAGTTGGCAGTGGCCGGCGGTTATCGTTGTCGCAGGCGTACCCATCCCCGTATTCGGTGCGGCAGATCTTGAGGGAGAAGCCCAGATGAAGGCAGGACTCAGGGAGACAAGCAAAGGCAGCACGGATTTTACAGCCTTTGGGGACGGAAATATGGAAGCGGCAGTAAGAGGCGGAGTAGGCGTCGGACTGCGGAAACTGATCTCCGCAGAAGGCGGCGTGGAGGGAAGGATTAAAGTACCGTTTGGTATCAATAATCCCGACGACTATATAAAGGTGGTCGGCAGTCTGGGCGGTTACTGGAAGGTGAATATCCCCGGCGGCTTTGAAGTGGGGAAGCCTTTCTGGACAACAGAAGGCACCATATACGATTCCCGGAATCAGGCGAAAACTGCGGCGCGGAGCCTGGGTGTATTTTCCGAAAATGAACTGCGGACGGTGACAGAGGAAGAATTTATGGTATCGCAGACCTTCCTTGCCAATCAGAAAACGGCCCGCAGTATGGATGGAGACAGCGGACTCTATGTCCGGGATTCTTATGGACAGTCGGCGCCGCAGCTTGCTGCGTTTGAAGATGGAACAATGATGGCAGTCTGGACAGGGATCGATCCTGCACGGGAGGCGAGGGACCGCTCCTGCCTGTATTATTCTGTCTGTGAGGATGGAAGATGGAGCACGCCATCTGCTGTTGAAGCGAATGGGACGGGAGATTACTACCCGGATCTGAAGATCATAGGGGATACTGCCTATGTGACCTGGTGTGATTTCCGCTCGTCAGTAAGCGAGGATGCCTCTCTGACGGATACTGCAGTGCTGGCGGAGATCTCCGCAGCCGTGTACCATCGTGAAAGCGGGAAATGGGAAGCGAAGCGCCTGACGGATAATCATACTCTGGATGCACTCCCGGTACTCTGCGGCAGAGGAGAAGAAGTATCTGTGGTATGGCTGACCAACAGCGGAAACGACTGGCTGGGGCAGAATCGGAAAGATGGAATATCCAGCGCCCATTTCAATGGCAGCAGTTGGGAGGTTTCCGGGCTGTACGCAGACCGGGGCTGTGTGGTAGATCTTGACGCTTATTATGGAGCTGACGGGCTTACCGTGGTGTGGACAGAGGATACAGACGGGGATTTTGCCACACTTGAGGATCTGGAGATTTTTGCAGACGGCGTCCGGATCACAGAAAACGGGGAAATCGATTCCGGGGTAACTTTTGGAGAGGACGGTACTAGGTACTGGTATCACAACGGGATGCTCAGTGTGGATGGAACGGACACGGAGGCAGAACTTTCCACAGACCATTTTCAGATTGTGGGAAACTCAGTGTTCTATACGAAAAACTGTGGATTAAACTCTGCGCTGCTTTGCATCTCACAGGAAGAAGCCTCCGGCGAGTGGAGCGATCCGGTACATATCACAGACGGCTCTGGTTATGTGGAGAGCTTTTCGGCGGTTGATATCGATGGGACGATGGAGGTTCTGGCAAATGTAACGGAGGTTGTGGGTGACTTTGAGTCGGCAGACCCCTATGGACAGTCAAATCTGGTGCTCCGTACATCAAATGAGGAGGCAGGACACAGCTATACGTATTCGGACAATGCAGACGGCACCCATACGGCACACTGTGTGTACTGCGGCGCTTCGGCTACAGAGGAACATACCTGCGAAAATGGAAGCTGCATTTTCTGCGGAAGGGAAGAAGAGCCGGACAGAAGCTTTACGGTCCGTCTTTTGGCAGATGTATTTGTCTATGACGGCAGTGAAAAACGCCCGGAAGTGATCGTGGAAGCCGGAGGCCGTGTGCTGGCAGAAGGCGTGGATTATACGGTGGTTTATGATGATAATACAGAGGCCGGAACTGCGACGGTCAACGTTACGGGTATGGGAGCTTATGCGGGAACTGTGGCAAGAACCTTTACGATTGCCGATGCAGGAGAAAAGCCAGGTACGGAAACAGATGGCTCCCATACGCCTTCGAGTGTTTCAGGCGGCAGCTCCGGTGCAGGGAATCCAGCGGCGCCGCCGGCAGCGGGAACCGTGCTGACAGAGGCGGGGACGAAGAACACCTACAAGGTCATAAGCCGGGGCAAGACGGTGCAATACAGCAGGATGGCGGACAAAAAGGCGGCAAAAGCCCTGATCCCGGCCTCCGTCACGATTGCAGGCGTCACCTATAAAGTAACCGCTGTTTCTTCCGGTGCATTTAGCGGATGCACGAAGCTGAAGAGTGTTACCATCGGAAAGAATGTGACCTCCATCGGCGCAAAAGCATTTTATAAGTGTACCGGTCTGAAGAAGATAACGATTCCGGCGAAAGTGGGAAAGATCGGAAAGCAGGCATTTTACGGGTGTAAGAAACTGAAAAATATCACGGTAAAGACGGCGAAGCTGACGGCAAAGACCGTAGGCGCAAAAGCATTCAAAGGTACGCCTGCAAAAGCGGCAGTGAAAGTGCCGAAGAAGAAAAAGAAGGCTTACACGAAACTGCTGCGGGCGAAGGGGCTGGCAAAGACGGCGAAGATTAAGTGACGGGTGTAAGATGAAATAAAGAAAATATAATCCAAAAAGCGGTAGGCAGGTAAAAATAGTTATGGTATGATAAAGGTAAAACATTTAACCTTATTTATTATGAAAAACACTTTGGGGAGGAGATGGATTATGAGTAAAATGGAAAAGATCCGATGGTTCTCGGGAACGCTTTTGACAGCAGTATTGACAGTGCCTTTGGTTTTGGCAGGAAGCAGAGAAGTCACAGCGTATGCCGCAGAGCAGCAGAAGGAACTGTATGTTGTGGAAGTGGAAAATGTTCCTGATGCGGGGGACAGTATTCTTCCGGATCATGAGGAGCTGTTTGCCGGGTATGTGATGCAGGAGTTTTATGGCGGCGGGATATCCACGTTCAGAAATTATGGCGGAACGGACGGCGTGCTGAATGAAAAGGAAAAAATCATCTATACGGAGCTGAAAGCAGCCGTGAGCGACATTGCGGCAGGCAGGAGGGCGTCTACAGAAGTGGCTATTCAGGCGGATCTGGGGATCACCTGGTCTTCGAATGCGGTGACAGGAGAGGAATTGCAGGCAGAAGCAGAAGAGAAATTTAATGCCGCAGTGGATGTCAGCAAGACGATCAACTGCCTGTTGGTGGACTGTCCTTATGAGCTGTACTGGTTTGATAAGGAAAAGGGCTATCTGCATAGCTATGATATCGTGAGGTTAAATGGTAACGGTCCGGCCGGTATTCAAAATATTAAATTTACATTTAAGGTAGTAGGGGCATACGCGGAAGGGGCACAGGAGGGAAAACCCAGCTACAGGACGGATATCAGCAAAACGGGGCAGACATCTCAGGCAGTTGCAAATGCACAGCAGATCGTAGATGAGAATGCAGAGAAATCCGACTATGCAAAATTGACAGCCTATAAAGATGCGATATGCCGTCTGACAGATTATAATCATGCAGTGGCCGATCCGGAATATAAAGGCGGTTACGGCGATCCGTGGCAGATGATTTATGTATTTGATAAAGATCCGGACACGAAGGTTGTGTGCGAGGGATATGCCAAGGCATTTCAGTATCTGTGTGACAGAAGTGTATTTCACGGAGAGGTAACCTGTTATACGGTCAGCGGAGATATGGACGGCGGAACCGGCGCAGGCGCCCACATGTGGAATATCGTAGCAGTGGGCGGCAGAAATTACCTGGTGGATGTGACGAACAGTGATTCGGATGCCATAGGGCATAAAGGTGAGCTTTTTCTCGCGGGAGCGAAAGGAAGCGTCGGGGAAGGATATCGTTTTCAGATAGATGGGCAGACGGTTTCCTTTGTTTATGATCCGGATGAGACGATTTCCCTGTATGGCGCAAGTATTCTTACCTTAGAGGAGGATTCCTATGTGAAAGCCCTGAAGCCGGTGATCACGAAGCAGCCGGAGCCCCAGACGGTGACTTATGGAGAAGCGATAAAGGCAGTGCAGGTATCTGCTCAGAGTGTGAGTGACCTGTCCTATCAGTGGTATCTGAATGACGAAGCTATTGAAGGCGCGAATCAGCCCAGCTACCAGCCGCCTCAGATAAATGATGATAAAACGCCTGGGCTGGATGCCGGAACCTACCGCTATCAGTGTATCGTGTCCTGCGAGGGAGAAACGACGGCCAGCGGGGAAGCTGTTCTGAAGGTAGAGCCTCGTATGATCTCGCCTGTGATGCAGGTAGAGTATGTGAATAAGATTTACGATGGGACGGATGAAGTTCTTGATGAACAGGGGTATGAGATAGGCGGAGACGTAAGAAAGTATATCGGTGATGAAATAATAATACGCTATACCATCTGCTATAATAGCTCTGCCGTCAAGGAAGCAGACAGAATTATGGTAGGATTTACCCTGGAGGGAAAAGATGCGGGAAATTATTGTGTAGAGCAGCCATCCCAGGAGATCCCGGCGAATATCATTCCCAAGGAACTGACGGCGGAGATTTCCGTTTATGACAAGGAATATGATGGTACTACAGTTGCCAGGATCGCAAATGCCGAACTGCGCGGAGTATATTCCATCGGGAATATTGTCATAGATGATGTGACGCTGAATCCGGGGATGGCAGCTTTCGCTTCTCAGGAAGTGGGAAATGGTATCCCGGTCCGCTTCGAGGGATTCACGCTTTCCGGTGCGGATGCGCCGAACTATATTCTGAGGCTGCCGGAGGATGTGACGGCATCCATCACAGAGGCGAAAAAACCTGCGGATGAAAATCAGAAGGAAAATTCCAGTGATGGAAGCGGGAACGGAAAACTTCCGGTGGATGATAAGAAGGACGAGCTGCCAGATCAGCAGCCGGAGCCGGAAACTGAGGCGCCGAAGAAGGCAGCGCTGGCTTTGGTCAAAGCTGTCAGCGGCAAAAAGCTTAAAATCCAGTGGAAAAAGATTTCAGGTGCTTCCGGTTATGAGGTGCAGTGCTGCCTGAAGAAGAACTTTAAATCAGGAGTAAAAAAAGCAGCGGCAAAGAAGGGAAATAAAACTTCCCTTGTGATTAAAAAGCTGAAAAAAGGGAAAACCTATTATGTTCGCATCCGGGCTTATAAGACGGTGAAAGTGAACGGAAAGACACAGAAGCTGTACGGAGCCTGGAGCAAGGTAAAGAAAAGTAAGAAGATAAAATAGAAGAAAACCAGAGACAAATTTTTGTACAAATAAAATTTGTCTCTGGTTTTTTATGCCTTAGTATGCAAGAAAGGGCGCCGGTGGCGCGCTTTTAGCATATGCTAAAGCAGCAGTCTTTTCGATATTCAGCATCAAACTGCCGGAGAAGGTTTTCAAAAGCTTTTCGTTTTCTTCTTGCAACCTTAATCCGGCAGTTTCCGATATCAATGATTCCATCCTGATAATTGTCAATCAAATGCAAATTTACCAGACTCTCTCGATTCACCCGGCAAAACAGGCGCTGATCCAGCAGTTCCTCCATTCTGGTTAATGAGATATCCCTTCGCAATTTCCGGTTTTTAACAATTACTTCCACATATCCGTCATAGGCGGTGACAAACAAAATCTCCATCTGTTGAATGTTATGTGCCCGTCTATTTTCATAAAGCTTAATTTCATCCATTCCAATGAAGGTTTTAAGCGAAGTGTTCAAAGCCTCTTCAATTTCGGGCGGAGAAAAAGGTTTACTGACATAGCGGAATGCGCCGATCAAAAATGCTTCCTTAATCCTGTCGCCTTGGTTTGCCGCTACGATAATTTTGCATCTTTTGTTTCTCTTTCGTATACGTCGGCCTATCTCTATACTGTCTATTCCGTGCATGTCAATATCTAAAAAAAGAATATCCAGCATATCCTTTCTTTCTATTACTTCTTTTTCGCCGGAAAAAATAATTAACTTTGCTTTGTTTTTGTTTTGCAGGAGATAGTTAAATACGATTGTTTTCAGATGCCCTGCATCTGCGGGCACAACATCAAAAATTCCTATTATTATTTCATGCATGTAGTTCTCTCGCGTTTCTGAATCTTAAATATTTAAGAAAGTGAATCGGTGGCATGCCTTTCCTACTAGAATAGGAATTGCTATGTATTTATATATTATATGTAATATAGTCTTGTCAATCTTTTTATACCATGATGATGCCGGGGGACAAAAGGTCTGGTATCTGTCTGCCGCGAGGCAGGTGATTAATTATCTTTTGGGTCTGGAATAACAGGCTTCTCATCTGCCCTGCGAATCAGTTCCTGGTTCAATTCATCCATGGACATGGTTTCTGCACCTTCAATGGGATTTTCCGGAGTGTCCAGTTCTCCATCCTCTGTAAGCCCCTCTGTCTGCTGTGCGTTGGCCTCCTTGTTCGTACTGGTCTCCTTTTGGGGATGACAGCCTGATGTAAGGCACATTACAATTAATAAACCCGTTATGATGTTATATAATTTTTTCTTCATTCATTTTTCCTCCCTGACAAAAAATCCGCCAACATAGTAATTTTCTTCCGGTTCCAAGGTTATTTTTCCAGATTCTTTTAATTGGTTATCAATCATATAATATTTCGTTATCGTATTATAATCACTTACATAGATATAATTTCCCGAAATTTCCATTTGCAGAATAGAGTGATTTATAGGATACGAAGCGATCTGTTTATTAGTTTTCAGATCGATAACATCTATCCAACTTTTCGCCTCTGTAAATATGTCCGTGCATCCAATATATAAAATGTCACCATCACATAACAAGTTAAATGCGTTCTTGTGCATAAGAGCCATCTGATTGAGTGTATTATCTTTCAGGTCATATGCAAACAGATATCCGTTTTCTGCAAAATAAAGCATATTTTGTCTGATAATACTGTAGCTGGGAGAATCATCCAGATATCCAGAAAGGTTATATAAAGTTTCCACTTGTTTAGATTTAAAATCGAATTTGAACAAGTGTATGATGTTGCCCTGATCTTGATTATCTAATTTAACTCCAAATCCATATAATACATTATCGTTAAATGCTAGTTCCGATACATAATACTGTTCCAGTTCCAGGGAACAAATGGATCCATCCGCTTTATTGTATTGATCGATATAATTTCGGCCGTTTAGATTACTCGTAGCATAAATGAACGCATTGCAGCATATAAAGTCTGTAATGTTTGTTCTGTTAATATTATATTCAGCAATTTCACCCGAATTCATATTCAGTCCTATAATCAGACCCAGGTTTTTTTCCGTTGCCTTTCCCAGAGGACATTCATACAGTACTTCATCTATAATATTTGCGTTTGTATATCCATCGTGTCCCATATAGCCATATGGATAAAAAATGTCCGTCAATCCATTCAGGTTTTCATCAAGATAAGATATTTTTGATCTATCGTTGTATTCGGTAGAATATAATATACCTAACGAGTAATCGGATGGGAATGACGATTGACATCCCGCGCAATTCAATAATGAAAAGAACAGTGATAATCCGCCCAATAAATGCTTATAGACTTTATTCATTAATAAAGAACCCCTAAAATTTATTTTGAATATGTGTAAGATACGATAGTTTGCGGACTGTCAACAATCTCCATTGGATGGATCGCAGCACCGAAAAGGCTAGTGTTTAAGTCTATATTAAAATTATCCAGGAATGCAGCATAAATTAACTGCGAGCAATAAAATTTTTTGCGTGTTTTTACGTTAAGGAAATTATAATTATAGCTTTTTCCCTTTTGTTTATAGCACCATCTAGCTGCTTTGCAATCGTCCTTAGCAGAAGTTTTCGTAACACTTACACCGTAAAATTTATTTTTAGTCTGTTTCCAATTATTTTTTCCTATGGTTACGCCGTCGCTCAAAGATTCAACTACCGAAGTCTTAGAAAATACAATTGCTGCATGTCCTGTTGGAATAAGACCTTTATAAGCATCAGAAGTGACTAATATGGCTCCTTGACGGGTGGGATATTTACCTGACGAAGTAGCGGCTAAACTGGTCATTGATACAGATAGTGTACTCACTGCTGCGAATAGCATACAGAGTAGTCTTTTTGAATTTTTTTTCATCGTTCCTCCTATATTGCGTAATTTATGAAGTGGTTCCAAATATTAAGGTAGCAGGTATTCTTTTCTATTTCAACAGAAACTCTATAAACGGTCATATAACTCTGTGAACGGTTATTTAAGGCAAACAGTTCTTTTTTGTTAAGGCTTGCGTCCGCCCGATTTATGGGCTATACTGGATAAAAGCAAAAGTAGCAGTTCAGCCGCACCATTCGCAATCTCGCACTTCGTGCTTCAAGGCTTGCTTATGCAAGCGGATTGCTCATGATCGGGTGCTCCCTCAGCCCTTCATCTGTCTGTCAGATTCATGCGAGAATGATCTGCCAGACAAATTTGGGCTGGCTGAACTGTTACAAGTAAAATTTTCGAGAACAAAGGAGTTCAGACAATGGAGTTGACAACAGTTAGAGAGATCTTCAGAAACAGAGAAAAATATTTAGATCAGGAGGTCACTGTGGGCGGCTGGGTGCGCAGCGTCCGTGATTCGAAGACCTTCGGATTTTTAGTTCTGCATGACGGAACTTTTTTTGAGCCGCTGCAGGTGGTGTATCATGACACTATGGAGAATTTTGCGGAGGTGTCGAAGTTAAATGTAGGCGCTGCTGTGATCGTGAAGGGTACGCTGGTGGCGACACCCCAGGCGAAGCAGCCCTTTGAGATTCAGGCGAAAGAGGTAGCTGTGGAAGGCCCGTCCGCACCGGATTATCCGCTGCAGAAGAAGCGCCACCGCCTGGAATATTTAAGAACGATTTCCCACCTGCGTCCCAGGACAAATACCTTCCAGGCCGTGTTCCGTGTGCGTTCCCTGATTGCCTATGCGATCCATCAGTTCTTCCAGGAGAGGGATTTCGTGTATGTCCACACGCCGCTGATCACGGGAAGCGACTGTGAGGGAGCGGGAGAGATGTTCCGCGTAACCACGCTGGATTTAAATGACCTGCCGAAAACGGCGGACGGGAAGGTGGATAACAGCAAGGATTTCTTCGGAAAAGAGACGAACCTGACGGTCAGCGGACAGTTAAATGGCGAGACATATGCACAGGCATTCCGGAATATTTATACCTTTGGTCCGACCTTCCGGGCGGAGAATTCCAACACCACCCGCCATGCGGCAGAGTTCTGGATGATCGAGCCGGAAATCGCCTTTGCAGATCTGAAGGATGACATGATGCTGGCAGAATCCATGTTAAAGTATGTGATTCGCTATGTGCTGGAGCACGCACCGGAGGAGATGAATTTCTTCAATTCATTCATAGATAAGGGACTTTTGGAGAGACTGAACCATGTGGTAAATTCGGAGTTCGCCCATGTGACCTACACGGAAGCCATTGAGATTCTGGAGAAGAATAACAGCAAATTTGATTACAAGGTTTCCTGGGGCTGCGACTTGCAGACGGAGCATGAGCGCTATCTGACGGAGCAGATCTTCAAACGTCCGGTATTTGTGACGGATTATCCAAAGGAGATCAAGGCGTTCTATATGAAGCTGAATGACGACGGAAAAACAGTGGCGGCTATGGACTGTCTCGTTCCGGGAATCGGAGAGATCATCGGAGGCAGCCAGAGGGAGGATGATTACGACAAGCTGGTACAGAGGATGGATGAACTGGGATTGAAGAAAGAGGACTATAAGTTCTATCTGGATCTCAGAAAGTACGGCTCCACCCGCCACGCAGGATTTGGCCTGGGATTTGAGAGATGTGTTATGTATCTGACCGGGATGGCGAACATCCGTGACGTCGTACCATTCCCAAGGACAGTCGGCAACTGCGATTTATAAATGCGGGGGAAATTAATAAGGAGGAACACCATGGGGAGCAGGATACTAATTGTAGATGATGAGAGAGAGATTGCAGATGTGGTAGAGCTGTATCTCAAAAATGAAAATTATGAGGTGGCGAAGTGTTATAACGGAACGGATGCGCTTCGCTGCATTGAAGAAAACGCACCGGATATGGCTCTGCTGGACGTGATGCTGCCGGATATCGACGGCTTCACGATCCTACAGAAGATCCGGGAAAAATACACCTTTCCGGTCATCATGCTGACGGCAAAAACTGAATACATGGATAAGATCAACGGGCTGACACTGGGGGCGGACGACTACATTGCGAAGCCCTTCAACCCACTGGAACTGATCGCCAGGGTAAAGGCGCAGCTCCGCCGCTTTACCAAGTACAATGACGGCGGAAGACCCCAGGAGGATATTATAGATTTTGCAGGGCTGGTGCTGAACCGGAGCACTCATGAGTGTGTCTATAATGAAAGAGCGCTGACGCTGACACCTATTGAGTTTGATATCCTCTGGATCCTCTGTGAGAACCGGGGCCAGGTCATCAGTTCGGAGCAGCTTTTTGAACAGGTCTGGAAGGAAAAATATTATAAAAACAGCAATAACACAGTGATGGTTCATATCCGGCATCTGCGTGAGAAAATGAGTGGACCGACCGGGAAATCGGACTTTATCAAGACCGTCTGGGGAGTGGGATATCGCGTTGAGAAATAATTATCGGAAATTAAAATGGGGACTGATGCTGCGAACCCTTCTGGTGACGGTCCTGGCGCTGGGAATCGGATATGTGCTGGTGGAGCTTCTGGTGGACGGACTCTTCCAGACACGTTTTCCGGAATTGGTTACCCGATGCCTGATGTTTTTTGGTTTGAGCTATGAGGAAGCCGACACGCTTTACGGACATATCTTTATGGACAATAAGGATCTGTTTCTGGCTGGCGGCTTCATGATACTTTTTTTAGTCTTTTTCTATGTGGCAATTTCGAAGATCACCCACTATCTGGATGATATCGGAGATGAGATTGACAATATTTTAAATGATTCCGATGCTCCGGTGACATTGGAGCCGGAGCTGCGTCCTATTGCGGAAAAGCTGAACACGCTGAAAATGACGCTGAAAAGGCGGGAATATGCAGCGGTGGAGAGTGAGCAGAGAAAAAATGACCTGGTGGTCTTTCTTGCTCATGATCTGAAGACGCCGCTGACCTCCACCATAGCCTATCTGACTATGCTGGATGAGCAGCCGGATATGCCGCCGGAGGAAAGGGCGAAGTATACGCATATTGCACTGGAAAAATCCACGAGGCTTGGGGAGCTGATCAGCGAGTTCTTTGAGATCACCCGGTTTAACCTGCAGGATATCGTGCTGGAAAAAAGTCCGGTGAATCTCTCGATCATGCTGGAACAGCTTGCTGATGAGAGTTATGCAGTGCTGGCGGAAAAAAAACTTACCTGCTCCATTCACACGGATGACGAACTTGTGGTGTTTGGAGATCCGGACAAGCTGGCAAGAGTATTTGATAATCTGCTGAGAAATGCCATTGCCTACAGTTATCCGGGTACTAATATAGACATTCAGGCTTACCGTGAGCTGAACACTATTGTAATTACGTTTTCTAATCAGGGAGATCCGATCCCGCAGCAGAAGCTGACTTCTATTTTTGAGAAATTTTACCGGGTGGACAACGCCCGCTCCAGTCAGACTGGCGGTGCCGGGCTTGGCCTTTCCATAGCAAAAGAGATCGTGGAGCTGCATGACGGAACCATTGAGGCATCCAGCAGCGCCGCCTGTACCAGATTTACCGTGCGCCTTCCGAGGCATCAGGAGAAAACAGAAACAAAGAAGAAAAGGAACGCAAAACTGTAGCGCATAGGGGCAGGAGGAGGAAATCATGCCGGAGGAAAAGAAAAAGAAGAAACGTACGGCGGGAGATATCATCCGTACACTGATCCTGGTGGCGGCACTGGGGGTATTTTGTTATTCGGGGTATCAGCTTCTCACCATTTATCTGGAATATAAGAAGGGGGACGATGAGTACAGTTCTCTTGAAAAAGAGTATGTGATTGCGCCCAAGCAGAAGGAATTGGATATACAGGAAGTGGAGGGTGAGCCTGTGATGGAGTGCCCGATTGATTTTGACGGTCTGCTGAGCCTGAATAAAGACATCATTGGCTGGCTGAACGTGGAGGCCCTGGAGATCAGCTATCCTCTGGCTCAGGGGGAGGATAATGACTATTATCTGCACAATACCTTCCAGAATACGCCGAATATTGCAGGCTGCATTTTTCTGGACTGCGAAAACAAGAAGGACTTCTCAGACAGAAATTCCGTTATTTACGGGCATAATATGAAGAATGGTTCCATGTTCGGAAAGCTGAAGCAGTTTAAGGAAGAGGGCGTTTTTGAGAAGAGCCCGTATTTCTGGATTTATACGCCGGAAAAAATTTATAAATACGAGATCTTTGCCTGTCATGAAGTGGGCTATACCAGCAAGACTTATCAGCTCACCTTTGCGGACGATCAGGATTTTATGGATTATATCAAAGAGGCGTTTGACCATTCTGTGATACAGAGCAAGGCATCTGTGAGCACAGAGGATACGGTAGTGACACTTTCCACCTGCACCGGAAATGAGACGACCCGGTTTATCGTGCAGGGAA
>ENA-OPVH01001210-OPVH01001210.1-human-gut-metagenome-genome-assembly--contig:-NODE-1210-length-13461-cov-2.256452_pt1 | contig 13461 bp, 9 predicted proteins | sample MGYA00241494_ERZ501980 | MGnify/ENA primary metagenome ERZ501980 (study PRJEB25962, sample SAMEA1964914) | human gut metagenome | biome: human gut; feature: human-associated habitat; material: faeces... | reverse complement strand
CCAGAATGATTTTCCACCGGGCGGGCTTCTTTTCCGCCGCCTCGTCGTCTGTAACGGGCTTTTGCGCGGGCAGCACGTCGACCGGCTTTTTAGCGCCGCGCAGGGCGTCGCCTTTCTGCGGCGGGGTATGGGCCGGCATGCCGCTGGGCGGCATGCGCCGCTCCGGGGCCGCGTGCTCGGCGTCGGCCGCACGGCGCGGGGTACGATGGTTTTGCAATACGCGCTCTCCCTTCCCTCTCGTCACGCCTGGGCGGGCACCGGGCATCCTTTTTGCTCCAACGCCTCGTCCAGCCATTTGGATTCGCCGCTCATCTGCTTGACAAAGCCCCGGTAAATCGCAGAATACAGCATTTCACGGCGCTCGGGCAAAAGCTCCGCGTCCTTGCGGATGTTCGTCATCATAAACGCGGTAGGCCCCGCCAGCTGCTTGGCCGCGCGTCCTTCCATCCGCAGGCCGAAGAAGGAAGGCATGTAGCGGCTGCTGCCGCGCAAAAACAGCCGGACAAACTCATCCGCGAGCCGCTCCAGATATCTGCTGGTAAAGAGCGCGGCGTTTGGCGCAAGCTCCTGGCAGCGCTTGAGCTGCGGATGCTCGAAAAGCTCCTCGCGCATGCCGTCGCACTGCTCCTGCGTAAACTGGTCGGGTGTCAGGTACATCTGATACAAATAACACTTGATCACGGAATAGTCGAGATTGCGCGCGCTGCGCTCATGCAGCCGGCCCAGAAAAAGCAATTCCTCCGCAATTTCCAGGCAGTCGGGGTATGCGTTCTGCGCCTCGGAAAGCAGCTTGTGCTTTTTGCGCGGATCAGCCGTTTCGGCTGCCTTTTGAAGAACAGACTTCGCGCCCTCCGGAACGGCCGGTTTCGGAACGGTTTGCATGGTTGCGCCGCAATAGGGGCAGAAGGCCGCGTCCGGAAGCTGGGCGGGCTTTCCGCACTGCGGACAGACCGGGAGCCGTTGATTTTCCATGGTACGGACACCTCCTTTCGCCTATGATACGACGCAGAAGGAGGAAAGTCAAGGTGGGGATTGGTTGGAGCCAGAAAAGCAAGTTTACGCGTTTTTTAACCAGCGTGTAGTTTTCACAAACAACCCAGCCCGTGAATAGCTCCTTTAGCCCGTATATTGCGCAAACGAAGTCGTGACTTGTGATTACGCTTGTATATTTGCTAAACATTAATTTGCGTGTAGTTGCATCTCGTCTGTTTTCGCTTCGTAGGTTTATATTTTTGGAATTTGGATTCGGTAACTGATTGAGTTGTTCTTTATGATAGAGGGGAATTCATCAACTTGGCTGACGAAGAATCATAAGCAATGAAAATAAATCCTCCATTGATACACTATATACGACCTGCATGCAGTCGAAATAGCGAGCAAGAGAGGACTTTTTTTGAAATTATTATCAAAACCTTGATACTTTTTAATATGGATGTCTTAAAACACATAGTGGTCATACCAAAGCAGTAGAATCAATTATTTACGGAGAGTTTAACATAGCAGATTGACAATATCGATATTATCTGCGCGCGCTCTTCCTATCAATATATCCAGGAGTCATGATAAGCCGACTTCGATGGAGTTACGCTAGCCTGTAAATAGGATCTGCACAGGCATCTGTTTCCATGATTTCCAGTTCATATAGATCATACTAACCCCACAAAATCTACTGGTTGGAATTATTTTCATCTTCCGTCTCATGCAACCCAGCGTTTTTCTATTCAATCCTCAACTCAAAGCTTGCAAGCTCATAGGGCTTGAAGGTGTATACAAAACGCTGATTGCATAAAGATATCCATTCAATGGGCGCTTCCATCAAATCGCAATGCAGCACCTTTCCAACGGCGTCAGCAAGATGGATTGTTTCTGTAGCATGAGACTGATTCATATTAAACAATCGTAGAATAATACCATGCTTGCTTCTTTTGAAGGCTATCACACGTACAAAGCGCAAAGGGGCTAGCAGTACATTAAAAGAGGCAGCTGCCGTTCCCGCGAAAACAGCCGGCTTGGCAAGAAAACGGGTGGCCTCATGATCCAAAGCATGGATGGGAAGCGTAGGCTCATGCACACAAATACGATATTCAAAGGTGAAATCCCCCTCAAGCCATTGAGGAAAATTGCTCCCAAAACAGTTGTTGTATGCATTCATCCAGACAATAGGAAGGGGTTGCTCCAGCGAACCCCGGAAGGTCAATGCTCCAGGATGGTCTAAGCTGACGGTAGGCATTTGTTTGGCAATAATACTCAACGCATTTTGTTCATCGTAAACAGTGAGCCAGTTTTCAAGACAGAACAAATCATAGTTTGCGTTTCCAGCGATATCCTGTGTTGGGTTTAGTACGGCACCCAGCTTGTTCAAGCGATATTGAGGCTGGCGGAAACTTAACGGAAAAACGAAATGAATGGCTTCAAGTACGCCGGCAGCCTGTTTGCCAAAAAGGCAATACTTGATATCGAAGGAGGCATCCAAACCAATACGATACGTTACGCAAAGGGCACAGCAATCACCATAGACTTCCCTGCTTTCGCCGCTGATCTGTGCCGTTAAATGTAATAAAAGAGCGTCCGTTGCCCATTCCACCTGTAAAGAGAAGCCTTGTGGTATGGCATTGACCGCGGGCTGTGTAGCCGGATAAGCAGCCCGCCCATAATCGTTGATGGCAAAATCCGTAAGGGTTGCACAGTAATCTACCAAGTACTGATGTAATTCATCATGGGAAAACACATGATAGACGTATGCGCCAAAACCATATTCACCCCCGATTTCTACCAAATTTTCTTTGCGGCCATTGCGTGTGAGGGAAAGAATGGTGGCGGTGGGCACATTTAAAATCAGTTGATAGTGCGGGGTGGTAACGGTTACGCATTCCCCTACCTCCTCAAGTACAATGGGCAAATCATCTGTTGTAACTGGCTGTCGGCTTTCCCAAAACACGCGCCCGCCAAGACTTGGCAGTGGTAAAATGGCATGGCAGCCATCGCTGTCTCGATGCACAGGATAATGCTTTCCCTCTTCATCTACCAACGATATGCAGTCAGCAGAAATCCGTCCTGTTACCTCCACGGCGAGTTCTTCCTCGCGACCTGAGCAATGAAATACCATCAGTCCATTTCCTGTTGGCATCCGCTCTTGGATACGGGCATATATCCGTTCACAGCTTGTTCGGGCATTTTTTGCATATTGAAGTTGCTCCTCCCAGGAGCTTGCCAATAGGGAATAGTCAACATGGCTTACCAAAAGCGTTTTAAACACATCTGGGTGATATACCCCATTCTGGTAAAACGGATAACCACACCAACCCCGGTGTCGTGCATGCTCCGGCAAGATGGTATCCTTGCAGTCCATACCCCAGGTGTGTTCGCCTACCAGCAACAGATTCTCATAGGCCGCCTTGATATGCTGCTCTACTTCACAGGGCTGCCCAAAAAGCCCAAAGCTACTATCCATAGCCTCCAAGGTTTGTATTCTATGTCGGGTTTCTCTAGTGAGCGCCACCTTCTCAGGCGCGGAAGCAACGCCTCGTATCCAAGAGTCAGACAGATCTGCCCGCACAACGGGAATATCAAGCCCGCATTGTACGACTTCCCGGGAAAAGTCCTGTAAGGAACCTACCACAACCTCAACCTCTGGAAGCTCCCGCTCGGCCCGCGTCCATAGTCGTTTCATCACGTCCACATCATCTGCACCGCTGTTGTCATTAGTCTGTAGCATCGCAAGCCAGACGGGATACGGCCAATCAGCAGGTGGGACAAGGTCGCTACCATACCCACCCTTAGAATAGTAGGTTAGCACCCGGCTACCATCACAGCCTTCCCACCAAAAAAGGAAGGGGATATCCAATACATTGGAAGTTACGTTGCTGCCAAGGTGCAAAAATTCAATCCCTGCTTGCTGCAACAGCATTGGCAATCCCCATGTATGGCCGGGTACATCCGTCATTTTGGCATCATGATAACCAATACAGAAACGTTCTTCTAGTTCTCGACTGATTTGCATACCGCGAATATACTCTTCCATGCCGCTGAATTCCGTATGGGAGGTAAAGGGCAACGCATGCCAACGTAGTTGTTGTTGCTTGATTAGTCTAATCAGATACTCCTTTTTTTCGCTTGTTTCAGCGCGGTCGACGCATTCCCGTAGCATCCATGAAGGAAGTGTCCACGCATAGCGTTTTCCAATGGGTTTGTGGCTATCCACTGCGCACACCCGAATCAGATCATCCATCATAGATCCTGTGTAGGTTTCCAAAACGTTTTTTGCCAAATTCGTAAATCCCAAATCCACATGGGTTTTGAATACCACAATCACTTTTTTCACGTTACTCATATCCATTGCCTCCATCCTTTTTTGCATTATAGCAGCCGTCGCATAAGGTGTGAATCGCCAGATTTGTTGATTGCTGTTCCATTGTATTTGTAATTGCTGGCACTTGGCTGAATTTCTCCAGGGATATGCTATAATAGATCATCATAACAGTAATGCCATAAAGAAAAGGGGAGCTTTCTTGCGGCAAAGAAAAGGGTTTCAGGTTTCGATTCGCACTTCAATGATTTGTTTATTTTCAGCTTTGCTGACCGTGATTTTGCTTGTCATGGGAACCTTGCTGGGCAATTATTTTGTTCGTTCCACCATGAGCGTAATGCTTCAATATAATCATCAGCTGGCGGAACAAACTCGCATCAACATCGATAATTATGTAAGCGAGCTGGAGTCGCTGATCAGCATCGTCTCTCGCAATCCCCAGGTAATTGCCTACATTGAAAACCATCACGAAAACGATGCATATACCAACTTGAAAAACACTCAATCAGTTAGTGAGTTTATTTCCTCCATCATCAGCGAAAAGGATGATATTGAAAACTTGTTGATAATGAATGGCGACATGTTGTTTGAAATAAAAAGCAACCATTCGGCCAATATTCATGATCCTTTTCTGCAAGACGCATGGAACAAGCACAGCCAGTCGGTTACCACAAAGCTAGAATATTACGACCCACACATTCCATCCTATTACGTCACCAGTAAGGTGCAATATACCATACCGTTGATTCAACCCCTGCGTGATTATAGTAATTACACAACTCAAAACATCGGCATGACAGTTGTGGAAATCAATACAAAACATTTTCGCAAGTACTTTTCCGAGTTGATGCACAACTATCGTTTTTCAGCTAAAATTATAAATGATAACAACCGAGTCGTGTATTCGACAGACGATGAAACCATCGGACGGTTCTATCAAAACACATTGCATCGGACTGACTTTTATGGTTATTCGGTGGTTCGTGATAGCGCCACGGACCAAATGTATCTACAAACCAAGGTGCAATCCCGTATCAACGACTGGACGATTGTGCTAAACGCATCTATGGTGCCAATGATAGAAACCGCCGAAAAAACCAACATCACCCTTTGGGCCATGGTGTTAGTCGCCATTTTGCTGGTATGGGTCGTCTCCGCATATTTATCTACCTATATAGCCAAGCCAGTTTCTGCTCTAGCGGTTTATATGCAGGAGATGCGACCAGAGAGCTTTCAAGATACGCTTCTTAATGTTAACCGTTACCGAGAGGTAACAGCGCTATACGCACGCTTTAATGAAATGATGGAACGCATCAATGGCTTGATTGAGCAGGCATATCATCAAAAAATTCGCCAGAGAGATGCAGAATATGAGGCATTACAAGCCAAAATCAATCCACACTTCCTATATAACACCTTTCAAACCATCAACTCACTAGCAACGCTGGAACGGTGTATGGACATTGAAAAAGTAGTTTCGGCCTTAAGTAAGATGATGGAATATCTCATCTATCGACAAAACGATATCGTTTCCATCATGGATGAATTGGATTACATTCGGCGGTATCTCCGCATTCAGGAAATTCGCTACGGGGGTAATTTTACAGTGAGATGGCACGTCGCAGCAGGTGTTGGTGAATACAGAATAATGAAGTTGCTGATCCAACCCGTGGTTGAAAACGCAATTAAATACGGATTGGCAGATTGCATGCAAGGCGGTATACTGAGCATTGACTGTCATTTTGAAGGTAAAAGTATCGTATTCGAAATCAGCGATAACGGAGCGGGCATCCGTGAGGCAGATCTTGTAGCTCTGCGCAAGCGCTTGGAAAACGAGAGAGATGAGGAAAACGAAAAAAGCATTGGTTTACCCAATGTCCAAGGACGTATTCGACTACGATACGGGGAAGCGTATGGGTTAAAGATAGAGAGTACCGAAGACGTAGGTACACGTGTGACCGTGACCATCCCGGCATTGACAGAGAAGTTTGAATGGTTAACCGATCAGCAAAGGAGATTAGGCAATGAAAATTCTCATCGCGGATGATGAACGCCTCACTTGCGAATTTCTAACTAAGGTGATTGAGGATATCGGCGATGCTGAACTATCCGTCGTAGGTACAGCTTCCAATGGACCAGAGGCTCTTGAAAAAATTAGTGAGCATTCGCCTGATGTTCTGCTGCTGGATATTCAAATGCCAGGTTGTAATGGTATCGAGGTGCTGGAGGAAATTAAGAGGTGCGGAGGCAAAACCGTTACCATTATCATCAGCGCATACAGGGAGTTTGAGTATGCGCAAAAGGCGCTTGCAGGCGGTGCGTTTGCATATCTGCTGAAACCTGTGGAGCGACACAAGCTCTTTGAGCAGTTAACAGAAGCTGGTGTTTTTCTGCAGAATAGAGCCAAAATGCAAGCAGCCATGGCGTTTTCCGATCATCTGCAATGCCAAAAAACGTTTCAAAAACTAGTTACACAAATACCTCTGAACATTGAGGAAGAACGGCGCGTCAAGGAATGCTTAGGTGGTGCATCATATCGAATCGCCCTTTTGCGAACGAATTTTCCTTTGGACGAGCTGCTGTGCTGCGAAGTAGCGAGCTGGCTACGTGCCAGCCATGAGGTGTTTTTGAGCGAACAGGAATACTTGGCTTTTCTTTCTGAAAAGACTGTTGATCAGCTTCTCGTCCAAGAGCGACCTGATTTTCTTTCCAGTAGGGGCTATTTCGTTCTGGGTCTCTCTCTTTCAGCTCATTCCTGCGCAACCGTATATTCGGGATATCAAGAGGCATGGCGCGCACTTGAGTGTACCTACTTTTGCGACAAATGGGTGATGGTATGCCCGGCAGCATCAGAATCACACTTGGTTCGACTGGATGCAAAGGCGCTCATCGACTGCATTTTACGTGGCAACCTCGAAGCGGCAGACAAGTTACTTTTACAATATTCCATGGAGCTCTGTCAAGCCAACAGCGCCACAAAAGCGCAGGTTGTCCACGGGCTCTTTGCGGCGCTTTGTATGCTGAGAGAGGAACGTGGAATCCTACGGAAATGTCCACGCCTCCAAAACATTTCATTTGAACAGCTCATGCAATGCCCCACGCTGGCGCAATGTATAGCCCTGTGTCAAAGTTTGTTTCACCAAGTCGTCACACAGGCGGATTCCGTTGATATGACGGATGAAGAGCGCATTGTAAGACGAGTGCAGACTTATTGTGAAAAGAATTATAGTAGCGATATTGGGCTAGATCAAATCTGTGGACATGTATACCTATCCAAAAGCTACCTCTGTCAGCTTTTCAAGCATCAAACGGGACAAAGCATCTGGGATTACTTAACCGAGTTGCGTATGAAAAATGCTCGGCGGCTACTTAGGGAAACAGAGATTAAAGTGGCACAAATTGCTCAGATGCTGGGCTACAAAAATGCCAGTCATTTTGGCAAGGTGTTTAAAAAGCTAAATGGCATCTCCCCCAACGAATACAAGCGGCGTATGTTTGACTAGTATTAACGTAAGATCGGAAAATCTGAACAGCTTTCCACACATCTGAGGATTTAGCTTTTCCCTGCGTTGCTTTATAATACAGTTACAAAAAATCGAAGGAGGTACCCCCATGAAAAAACTCGTATCATTATGTCTAGTTGCCCTACTGACACTTAGCGCATGCATGGCGTTAGCAGAGAGCACCGTCATCTCCGAAGAGGCGTTTACACTAACGGTGGTTTCTACAAGCCAAGAACAGGATGGCATTGATTCAGCGGCAAAAGTATTCAAAACAAAGTATCCTAACGCCACCGTTGATGTAATCCAGACTCCCTGGGGCGCTGGCGGCGCAGCAATGCGTGAGAAGGAATTGATTATGGTTTCTGGCGGCAACCCTCCCGATGTTGGCAAGATGATTTGGGGCAAGGAATTTTTCCGTCAAGGTTTACTGTTGGACATCACTGAGCAGGTACAGCAACTGCCCACCTACAAAAATCTAACCCAAGGGCAGATTGACCGCATGACTTACAACGGACGTATCTTTGGTCTTACCACAGGCAACAATTGCATTTACATGTATTATAACAAAGACATTCTAAACGCGGTCGGTTTTGAAGGCGCCCCAGAAACCATTGAGGATGTAGAAGCGATTGCCCGTAAAATTAAAGAGCTGGATATAAAGAGCAGCAATGGCAATACCATATACACCGTTTCCTTTGAGGGAGGTAACTGGTTTACCGATTATTGGCTCTGGGCTGGTGGCGGCGAACAAATGAATGAAGATTTTACCAAAACACTAATTGCCTCGCCAGAATCCATCGCGGCTTTCCAACGCATGCAGGATTATGTCGTCAACGGCTGGGCACCTAAAATTGATGGCACTAATGCGCAGCTTTGGCTCAATGGCCAAATTGCCATCTACTTCTCCGGCGACTGGGATCTGCCCGCTACCCAAGAGGCAGGCATCAACTTCGGTGTAGGCGTGCTACCAATGGGTGTTAACGGCAAAAACTATGCCAGCATCGGCGGCGCTGAATTCTGCATTTTTAAGGATACCAAGCACCCTGAGGAAGCCTTCGAGTTTTTAAAATGCTACTATGACCCTGCCTTTATCGAAGATTGGGCTGGCACCACAGGTCGCGGCATCACGGATTTGTCCTTATATGACGCCCCAACCTTTCAGACCGCATGGGCTGAATCCGGCCTGCTGGAATCCCGCATGGCCATGAAAGAGCAGCTGGCCTCCACCCGCTACAACTTCCTTGAAAGCCCCTTTGTCTTTGCGGATGGTGCAAAAATCTATGCGGATGCGCTTGAACGTATTCTCGTTAAGCTCGACCCCGTACAGGAAACCATGGAAAAGGCGGCCGAAGCCATCAACGCGGGCATCGCAGCGGAGAATGAGGAAAACTAACATATTTCTTCCACAATCAAAGTAATTATTTTTTAAGACCGTTGCCCCCGCTCTGGCTTTTGGCTGGATACATATCCGTACAAGCCAAACGTGGGGCAACGGTTTTGCATGCTATGAAAGAAAGAAATAGGAGCATGATCATGATGAAAGTGGCTACGATACAAAGCCGTACAGGTTGCCGCAATGACAGGCTGTTCATCTGCGGCATCATTGTTCCGGCAATGATTTATTTTTCCGTGTTCGTTTTTTATCCGTTTCTCACGAATTTTCTTTACATGTTTTGCAAGTATAACTATATAAGCGCTCCCAAATGGGTAGGTATGCGAAACATTGTCCATTTCTTCGAGGATTCTGTTGTTCATCAGGCTTTTATGAACACGTTTATCATAACCCTCATCAGCGTTCCCTTGATGCTGGTGCTAGCTGTTTTAACCGCCAACGCATTATTTAATATGCGTTGGGGTAAGCAATTCTTTAGAAGCGCAATTTTTTCCACTTACTTAACGTCCTTAATTGTAGCCGCAATTGTCTTCAAAAGCTTTTTTGGCTCTGAACTTGGGTTTGTCAACGGTGTAGTACGTCAGTTGCACCTTATGCCCATTCCATGGCTATCCCAACCTGGCACAGCAATGCTCGTGGTAATTCTCCTCTCTGTATGGAAATATCTAGGATATTATGTGGTGGTGCTTTTAGCTGGGTTCTCCAATGTCGATGGTGCATTATTTGAGGCAGGGAAAATTGATGGTGCCAGCGGTGCACAAATTTTCCGCTATATTACGTTGCCTCAGTTGAAACCAACCCTTGTGTATTCGTCCATTATTGCCAGCATTTCCTTTTTACGAACCTACTCCACCGTGCTTGTTCTCACCAAAGGCGGACCGTACAGCTCTACCCAAACGGTGCTGATGTATATGTTTGACCAAGGATTTCAATCGCTCAACGTTGGTTATGCCTCGGTAATCGCAGTGGCGCTATTTTTAATTATTCTTGCCTTAACGTTAGTGCAGAGCCGGGTATCAAGCCTGCTAGCAGATTGATGGTTGCCATCGGCTTGGTATTTATTTACTGCGCATTTTTTTATTTCTTAACGAAAGGATTACTGTCAACATGAAAAAGAGAAAATTTCAACGCGTACGTGCTAGTGATATTGCTTCGCTGGTGTGCATGGCTATTTTTACCTTAATCCTTATTTTGCCCTTGCTGTGGCTCGTTTCCGCTTCTTTTCAGCGGGAAGGAGAAATCTATACATCTCCCTTTCGCTGGATTCCCATGGAGTTTCAATGGAAGAACTATGCATCCGCCTGGAAAGTGGGGCATCTGGACACTGCCTTTATTTCTAGCGTCATTATCGCGGCGCTATACATTCCCTGCCATGTTCTAAGCTGTGTTGCAATTGGCTTTGTCTTTGCAAAGTATCGCTTCCGTGGAAAAAACGGGCTCTTTTCGTTGATTTTGATGACCATGATGATTCCACAGGAACTAACCTTTTTCCCCATTTATGGAATCACTCGTACGCTAGGTCTTATTGATACTCATGCAGGCGTTGTATTACCATTTCTCATCAGTGGATTTGGCATCTTTTTTATGCGCCAATTCTGCACCTATATCCCAACGGCCATGATGGAGGCAGCCAGAATTGACGGATGCAAAAACACCGGTTTGTTTTTTCGTATCGCCATTCCTCAGTTGCGCCCCGCCATAACAGCGCTCGCTATTCTGGCCTTCTCCTTTATCTGGGATGAATTCGCATGGTCCAAGCTTGTGCTAAACTCAGCTGAGCGTATGAGCCTGCCGGTAAGACTTACCACCCTCGCCATAAGTCCCTCCCACGAGGTACAAACTACCGAATTGCTTGCTGCATCTGTTTTGGCTATGTTGCCTTTATTTTTACTTTTTACTATATTTCAAAAACACTTTATTGCAAGTGTAACTAATTCAGGAATCAAGGGATAGGAGGAATAAATCTTGTTGGGTTTTTGTCTGTTATCAGGAACGGATTGGGAGCGGGGCTACCAAATGGGCGAACGTTTCCAAGCGGAAATTGAAGCCGCCTTTGAAAGGCATTGCACCAAAATAATTCAAACCGCCGCTTTTTTGCCCGGAAAACTATCTGAGGCAGATGAACGATTGGCAAATGCCTTTCCCGGCGCGCGCGAGGAGTTGCGCGGCATAGCAGCCGGTTCAGGGCTTTCGTATAAAAGCATTTTGCTACTTACCTATTGGGAGGATATGTCCTATCTTAACAAAGCACCTAGAGAAAGCCAATGTACCAGCATCATGTTTCGCGGCATGCCTACAAGCGGTCTGTTAGGCAAGACAACAGATATTTCTTGGGAACAGCAGCCAGATTATGCCCTGCTGGAAATACACCCCATTATAGGTTATAATAGCGTGCAGCTATGTAAGATTGGAACCACCAAATGTGAGGCAGGCATGAATGAAAAAGGTCTGTGCGTTGGTACCAGCACCTCCATTGAGGCCTGCGAGGCAACTGGCGAGATTGAACGCATGACTTGCGTTCATCAGCTGTTGGCATGCTGTGGCAACGTCGGGGAAGCCCTCTCTTTTTTAGGAACTCATCCATTTTATCGGTTGGGTCTAAATGTTGCATTGCTGGATGAATCCGGCGAAATGGTTGTTGCCGAATGCGGTAACCAAACCATGGCCGTTCGCACCACTGCTGGCAACGAAATGGTTGCAACCAATTATTACCTTCATGAATGCATGCGGGATAAATACGATTTTCGATGCGCCTATTATCAAAACGCTGTGGACCGGCAGGTACATTTGACGCGTAGACTAAAAAATGGTTTGAAAGAGCATAGCAGCGCAATGATGCGAAGCTTACTCAGCGAGCATGCAAAGACAGGCTCCATTTGTAATCACACTCCCTCCTGCGAAACGCTGTACTCTACCATTTGGAATCCGGCGGAACACACCGTTGAGCTATGTGATGGAAGACCCTGCCAGTGTCCGTTCCAAATGGTGTGGCAAAATGAATTTATTACGGAAGGTGGGCGATATGTATGACGGGAATCGAACGAGTGAAGCGCGCCATCTCTTTTCAGCAGCCTGACCGTTTACCCATGATTTTTTTCAACCGGGATTTGGACCGCTCCGACATGGTGATGATCGACGTACAGCAGCATTTCGGGGGAAAGGATGGCAAGCTGTCTGAATGGGGTTTTCATTGGAGCAGCGTGGATCAAACCATGGGTCAGCCCATGGAAACCCTCCTGAAAAATTGGGAGGATTTGGACGGATTTTCACCACCTCAGGTCAAGGAAAAGGAGCGGATCGGATGGCTGGAGAAGCAAAAGGCGCTTTGCAGCCCGGGGCAATATTTGCTGGGAAGCCTGCAGCTCTCAGGTTTTACGGTTATGACCTTTTTGCGTGGCTTTGCCAATGTCATGGAGGACTTTTACCTAGAGGAGGAACGGCTAAACGCCTTGGCTGACTTGGTTTTCGGTTTTGAGCAGGAGTTGATCCGCCTGTCCGCGAAGGCGGGCCTCCATGGCGTGGCCTTTTTCGACGACTGGGGGACCCAGGAGAGCCTGATGATATCTCCCGCGTTGTGGGAGGCGTTCTTCATGCCGCGATATCAAGCTCAATTTTCCCTCGTCCATTCCCTTGGGCTGGATGTGTATTTCCATTCCTGTGGGCAGATCAGCGATTTGATTGGAAGGCTTTTTGACGCGGGCGTTGATATGCTTAACCTGAGCCAGCCGAATCTCTACAGCATGCCGGAGCTTGGCCGCACCTATGGCGGCAAGGGCTGCTTCGTGATCCCTGTTAGCTATCAATCCACCTTGCTCACCGGTACCCGGGAAGAGATCTTTCGGGATGTTCAAGCGGCATATGACGCCTTGGGCAGCCAAAAGGGTGGGCTAATTGGCTATCTGGAGGATTATTCCTCCCTTGGCATGAGTGAAGAGAACTATCGCGCTTGTATTGAGGCGTTTGCATGCGTGAATAACATAAAAAATCTGTGAGCGGGCGCTCTGGTTCTCATTATTCACAATACGGCCCAAACGATTGCCCGCCGGTCTGGCTGTGCATCTCGCTCTTTCGATAATTATAAGCGTAGATGATCTTATCTCTCAGAAATTTATCTGTTTAAAACATCGATTAAATGTATTCACAAATCACGGTTTTTTCGAAAAGATACAATCCACGAGTGAAACGTGTTTTGTGCTTGGAGGCTACGCATTGTTAGAAAGTGTGCAGACTTGATTTCCTTGAGGTTAGAGCCAGAAGCC
>ENA-OPVH01001208-OPVH01001208.1-human-gut-metagenome-genome-assembly--contig:-NODE-1208-length-13478-cov-1.934739_pt1 | contig 13478 bp, 12 predicted proteins | sample MGYA00241494_ERZ501980 | MGnify/ENA primary metagenome ERZ501980 (study PRJEB25962, sample SAMEA1964914) | human gut metagenome | biome: human gut; feature: human-associated habitat; material: faeces... | reverse complement strand
AACTAACGGACGGCCGGCACGGCCTCATGCGTTCTTGAGCAAACCACGAAAACAAAAAAAGATTGGGCACGGTCGATTGACCGTGCCCAAATCTCATTCATTCCGTTGTGATGACCTTCGCACACCACCTGATATGAGAGCATATTGTAAAGTGGGCGCACTCTGCGCAACGCCCAATAAACAAAGAGGTGGATTATGGAAAATTTCCGCATTATCAATTGCCCTGAGGAAACCCATAAGCATGAGGTTCAGGGCAGCGTCCGTATTGCCGAGCGTGGCTGTGATGCGCATAACCATCGGTTTGCAACCGTCTCTGGCAGGGCAATTCAGATGGGGCAATCCCATGTTCACGAAGTAGAGTTCGACACTGACACCTATGAAGGACACTGGCATGAATTCTCCGGCCGAACGACTACCGCGTATCCAGTTGGCGATGGACATGTGCACTATCTTGAGTCGGTGACTACGCCTCAGGATGGTCACTGCCACACCTTCAAGGTAATCACCCACATTGAGGACCCGATCGAGGATTAACACGCAAATCCGAGGGGGTGCCTTAATGGACAAACGTTCGGGCCATACGCTCGTGCGTTTTCTCAGGAGGCACCCCCTCCATTTTCACGCTTTTCTCAAGGCGAAAAACACGTCCGTTTGTTTTGCGGATGAAGATTACACCTTCTTCATCAGATAATGGGCTTATTTCCCGTTTTCAGCAAACCGTATATCTAGCATCTTGACCGAGTTATAATTTAGGATACAAATATTTGAGCTTATCTATTGCGTGCTTTGTGGAAAATTGCCAATCGACCGATTTGTGATTATCATTTCGTACAGATTCCCATGCAGAGAGTTCTGCGTTCAGGGTATGGATTGAGGGAATCCGGCGCCCCAGACATTGCTTGGTCATTACATTCAATTCTATTTCGGCGATGTTGAGCCAACTTCCATGCTTCGGCGTGTAATGGATTTCCAGGCGTTTTGCCGGCCGCAGGGCTTTGTCGGGCGGAAACGCCGCATACAATGAGCCGATGGAATGTGTATTGAGATTATCCATTACCAGCCTGATTTTTGGGGTATCAGGGTAATACACTTCAAGCAGTTCTTCAATGTGATGTGCCCAATCCAATTTGGTGCGGCGTTCGCTGGCGTGTACATGCCGCCACGAGGCCAATGGCTCCGTGAAAACAAAGATGGTGCAAACGCCTTTGCGCACGTATTCATAGTCTTCTTTGCCTGGATGAGAAGGCTTCATCAGAATCGGTTCAAGCTTGTCCGCCAACAATTGGTATGGCTGTTCATCCATGCATATGAGCGGAATATTGGGATTAAACGGCAATGCATACACTTCCAGAACATCTTCCATACGCGCCACGAACTCGGCGTTGTATTTTGCGGGGATGCACCACTGCCGCTTCAGATGAGGTTTAAGTTGTGTTTTTTTAACGTGGTGCGTATTGTTTCACGGCCAATCGACTCCACAATCTGCAACTCGATGACACGCTCTGTGAGCAAACGTACCGACCATCGGGAGTATCCTTTTGGGGGTGCGCCACACGCCATCGCTATGATGCGGGCTTCTTTTTCTCCGGTTACTATCGGTGGGTTTGGTGGCGAAGCATGGACGCGCCTGCGTAAACAAGCTTCGATGCCTTCCGTGCTGTATTGCTTGGTTAAATTGAATACGGTCAGTTCAGACACACCGCACCTCACCGCTATTTCTTTCTGTGTCGGTGGCACACCCACTGCACGATATGCCATCAGCAATACACTGCATCGGTTTCGTATACTTTTGGGCATATCCTCACTGCGTAACATTTCTTGCACTGCCTGCCGTTCGGCTTCATTTAATTCCACATGGTACTTTTGGTTCACCACTACACCCCCTCATAGGTGTAGTTTAAATTATATTATTAACTCGGTCAAGACGCTAGCCTTGCGGCTAATCATTTACGAATCGACTTCACTGGGCGTATCCGTTGAGGTTTTCTTGGAACGCGCCCTCCTTCTCTTTATGATCACCCATCTAATAAGAAGTGCGCAACCCGTCACTATTCCCAAAAACAAGACGGCGCTCGCAATTGCCAAATATTGCAGCATATTAGGAGCCGTCGTTTGGGAAAGCTCCTTTTTTCCGGGTTGGGGCACAAATGTTTCTTCATTCCAGTTATCCTGTACGGGATAATAGGTTTGGCCTTTGCTGCTGACCATACCAAGTTCTTCTGGCCCAGGTATGCTCTCTGTATCAACAGCTATGCTGAAAGTTTCGCCAGCTTCCATTGAAATGTCATCATAGGGCATTCTGCGCTGCAGTGTAGTTGTACCTAAGTATGCGCGTATCTCACTTTGCAAAAAACCTTTGCTTTTGGCTGTAAAGACCACTCGATACAGTGAATCTCCCGGCAAGGTCAAAATCGTCTTGTTTCCCGTATCAATCATACTTAACGGAAGATCTTTGCGTTCATATGTCATCATATTCAACGCAGTTCCATCCGCTTTGTACACCGTCAGATCCACCGGACCCGAAAAAAAGATCCGCTTATAACAAATATCTTCTGGATAGAGCGCAACGGGATCATCGTCGGAGAACAGCCACGCTACATACAGGGACGGCATATGCTCAAACACCATCGTATTTAGCAGTTTTAATGCGCCATAGTTGTTTGTAGACAACCCTATTTGCTCAAGTATTGCCTCATATAAAAACTGATTCACAAAGCCGGTGAATACATCCAGTTCATCGCCGATTTTTTCTTTCAGCTCTTGGGAGTTATTGAGGATGTTGAAAAAACTACTTACTAATTTAATGGGTTCTTTCTTCTCTGTCCACAGTTGTTTGAGTACGGGTTCGAAATACGTTTCATAGGTTTCGGGCGAATCGACGAAATCGACCAAAATTTCAAACATTCTGAATATCATCCAATTTCGTTCCGACGCATGCGGGTACGGCTGCCCGTGAATTTTTTCATAGACCGCCGCGGCACGCGCAAGCTTGGGCAAATAATCGCTATCTATCTCCTGTGACGGCAGGGTGAGCGTTTGCCCCTTTCGATGGAAGCCCCACTCCCAAAAGGGCACGCTAGCCACAGGATCAAACATACCCACAATATTAAAAATTTGCGGATATAGGTCGGGTTCTTTTGTGGTATACGGTGTTGCAAACGTATACGCGAAAATATCATCCGCAATCAAATTCCCGCGCTCCAGCAGAGTAGCAGCCACCAAATTGCTCACGGCGGCCGCCCGGCTGTATCCGCTGATCCAGACCTTAATTTTTCCGCTGATTTGATGCTTTTCTATATATTCGTCAAAGCGCTTTAACGCTTCTTGAGTTGCCTTCTCAAAACCTATATGCTCTTTCTTAATTCCAATGGACAAATTGCTCAGCCACTCATCCCCATAGTTTCCCCCACTCACGCCAATTGCAATCAGGGTTGTTCCGTCCGCCAGCTTCTTATTTCCTATCGCAGTGCCGATGGTTTCCAATGAGGGAACCGTGTCATATTGCATCAGTTCGATCTGTTCAAAACCCGTCTCTTGAAAGTAACGGGTGATCGTTTCCTCCGGGCGATCGCTTTTAGCTCGAAAAGAAGCGATGGCTAACCCAATGGACATTTGAGCCAGTGTATGGTTGTATTCGCTGGAAGGAGAAAAAAATAGGGTTTCATCGAATGGAAAGCTCCAATCAAAGAACTCCCCCTTTTTCATATCAAAAAAATGCACTTCAACATCCTTTTTGATTGCAGGCTCCGCCACGGCCAAACCCAAGCATAGCAGCAAAACGGCCAAAAAAGCGCACAGTATTCTTCTTGCAAACATACCAATCCACGTCCTCCTGTTGTCGCAAATGACAAAACACAGGAAACGACGATAAACGCATCATCGTTTCCTGTGAAATACGTTTTTAGTTTTTCTCCGCGATCTTCTTCGTGTTTTCGATCAATTCGCCAAAGCCATAGACCAGCCAAGAAGAAATCCACGAGACCACACTACCGGCCACCGCAATAAAAATACCCATTACGATTCTTCCAGTTATACCCATTTGGACACCGGATGTCTGACCGAATATCATAACCAACGCACAAATAACCGAAAAGATGATTCCCAGCCACGCATAAACCTTAGCAATCGCTTGAATTTTTTTACCGATATTTCGATACATGATGAAGTCCTCCTCTTATTTTAGTTCATTATCCATGGGGTTAGCAGCCAAAAAATGATTTGTTGAGGTTACTTGTTCTTTATGAAATTGTATCTCAGCTTTGGAGGGGCTTTACAACAAAGGCGTGATCAAGCTTTCCAGCATTTCGTAGGTAACCGAGCCCACCTTGTTATAGGTAATCTTTCCGCTTTGATCCACAATCACCGTCATGGGCAGCATCGTAGATCCGCCCAGCACCTTGATGACGTCTCCGCTTTCATCCAACGCAAACGGGAACGTAAAGCCTTCCCGTGCCAAGAACTCCTCCACGTTGTCCGTAACGAGGTTGGAGTGAATCGCAACCAGCGAAATTCGATCCGCATAGTTGTTGTACAACTCCTGAAAGTGCGGCAACTCTCCAACGCAAGGCGTACACCATGTTGCCCAGAAGTTAATCACTGTTACTTTGCCGGGTGTCAAAGCAAAACTACCCATATCCTCACCATACAACGGAACGGTGAAACTTGGGCAACGCATCCCGGGCTCGTTTCCAACGGGTGTGGTGTCAGGCGCATCCCCTTGCGTTTGCAGCGTGTCCTGCGCAGGCATGCTTTCGCCGGAGGTTGCAGCAGCAGGTGCGGTGGGCTGCTCTACAGGGCGGTTAAAGTACCACAGTGCCCCTGCCAGTACGGCCAAGGCCAAACTCCATGCAATTACACTGTGCGCCTTGCGCAGCTTCTTGTCACAGCCCGCGCTCTCCGCATCCTTTATGCCCGTTTCATTTGCCATCAATGTGATCTTTTCGCACTTGAGGCTGATGGCGCCCGTCGGGCAAACATCGATACAAGAGCCGCAGTGAATGCATTCGTGATCTCCCACACGGCGAATGTCCACCTTACAATGAGATACACAGCGTTGGCAGTGCGTGCATTCGCTTGCTTCCACCTTCACGCCCAGTACGGACAGACGGGCGAACAGCCCGTAAATCGCACCCAAAGGGCAAAGAAAGCGGCAAAACGCTCGGTAGATGAACACGCAAGCCGTAAAAATGAGCACCATGATGATAAACTTGCGTGTAAAAAGGATGTTGAGCATAGAAAACTTCGCGTCGTTGACGGGGTTGGCCAGCAAGGCCATGGCTCCCTCAAACGTACCTGCGGGACAGATGTACTTACAAAACGCTGGTACGGGGAAATGCTGCCCGCTGTAGAGCAGCGGGATCGCCAACACGAAAATGCCTAGAATGACATATTTGAGCCAAGATAACACGCTTGTGAAACGATTTTTCTGGATTTTGGGAGTCGGTATTTTATGGAACAATTCCTGAATTAAACCCAGCGGGCAGAGCCATCCGCAGATGGTCCTCCCTAAAATCAATCCAAAAAGCATGAGGGTCCCCAGCACATAATACGGCGCTCGTGCGCCCGAAGAAGCCAATGCATTTTGCAGCGCACCCAGCGGACACGCGCCCACAGCGCCCGGGCAGGAGTAGCAGTTGAAGCCCGGAATACAAACATTTTTGGTAGGCCCTGTGTAAATCTCCCCCTGAATGAAACCTTTGATATTGGCGTTGAACAAAAGCGCAGCATATACCTGAATCAGCCTCCGCTTTGTGGGCTTGTGCGCGCCCCACCATGCGCTTATTCGATTAGCCAAGTCCAATACACTCCGTACAAATATTAATCGCTTTGACCAGCACGTCGTACATGCCGCCGTTCAAAACACCCGCGATTAACAACGCAATCGCGCCGGCACCCAGCGCAATCCGCCCTGTCAGCACAAGGATATTGTTTCGTGCCGCAATCGGTTCGGGTTGCCGCTTGGGCGCGTTTTTAGCCGCCAGGATTTCCCGCAATATGCTTTTGTTTCTCATCTGCGCCAACGCCATAAGCGCGACAAAGGCAATTACAATCCAAGGCGTAATGTGTAACATCATCGCCGCCATGACCATCTCCAACTCTCTGGATGCGAAATGGTCAAGGTTAAGCAGATACGCCCCCACCATTCCCGTGCAAATCGCGCATACTACCGCACAAAGAATGCCAAGTCTCCGCCTTTTTTGCTCCTCAACTTGCATTTCGGTCGTTAAAGCAATGCGCCGCTTCAGCAACTCCAGGCGACCCACCGGCGAAAGGACAGGGGTAGGGCTGATGCGCTGCTCCTGAGGCTTTAAAATGCGGCAAGCGATTGTTCCAGCTAATGCAACCAGCCAAAGAATCACCATCCATGATATTTCACTAAAATATTGGTATACAATCTCACGGCTGTAAATATCGTTGATCCGAACTCCGGCTTGGGTCGTATTTTCAGCCGATGTTCCCGCTACGTAAATTCTAATACACTGTAAAATCAGCAACGCAGCCAAAATCAGCGTGACTTCCGTCAATGTAGTGTTGAACATATATGTCCAGCTTGATTTGTTTCGTTTATTCATCCTTTTCCCTCCTTTACAAACCATCTCATGGACGGATACCCCTTGATCCTGAAACTGGCAAAGTGGAGACGCAATACACAGATACAAGCAGTACGCGTCTCCGCCCAAATCCCGTTACTGTTTTTTTGAGCGTAATCGTCAAAGAACCGCCTTCTTCAGGTAGCTTATAGGTTTCTGCGTCGCGCGCAAATTCTGCGGGAACGGACAGCACGTGGAATTCATATGCATAAGGAGCGCCTGTATGGATGAGCCTTCCCTCTGCATCCGTGGGGACAACCTGACAGGTCGTAGCGTCGCAAATCTGAATCATCACGCCGGGCACAGGGTTGCCCGCTTCATCAACCACGGTGATCGCATATTGACCCTCTCCGTTGGCAATCTCGGCGGGTGCCGGCTCGGCAACGTCCGCTTTGGGAGAACCATCGGTATATTGCCAATCAATCGCCGAGCCATCTTGACCGTTTTGCGCCATAAAGGCTTTTCCTGCTTCGATCATTTCCGTGAGCTCAGACTCGTAATTATACCAACGATACGAGCACAAAGGAGCTGCCGTCAGGTCGTTGACAGACGGAAAAACAGCCAGCGTATTGCCATAGGTCTGCGAAGGTTCATTGGCAACATACTCCAACAAATAGCCTTCACCGTCGCGTTCGAGAGCGTTGAAAAGCAAGCAGTTGTTGTTGTAGACCAAGAACGCTTGATTGTCATCAATGTCCGCGCCCAGCTTGATGCGCAACGTAATGAGGTCGTCCTGCAAAACGTCCAGCACCAACGGTTCCTCATCGGGCCAGTTGATAAACGTGACAGGCTTTGCGGCGCCCTTGATCATTTCGATCGTAGCTTTTTCGCCTTCCAGCGTTTTTGCTGGGATCGCAGGCTTTGCTCCCTTGATTGTCGCCGCCTCGTCGGCGGAAATGATGCGCACATTGCGCAGGTTCGCCGCTCCGCCGACGTTAAAGGCTTGCATACATCCGTAGGAAAAAGTCACCTTATACTCGCCCGCTTGTTCAAAGATTACGCAATCGGTCGCCCATTCGGTTTCGCCGCCGTATACATAGCGCGGAGTATCGTTGACGGATACGGTAAGGTTATCCAATACCGCGGGAATATTAGCCAGATAGTCATACGCCAGCGCTTGTCCTGCCTCGGCGGTTACGACGACATCGAAATAGGCATTCGTGCCTTCCACGCCGATATTGGCTGCCTTTACAGAGGCGGCGTCATCCGCCACTACGAAAGACCATTTCATTGGATCGCTTTCAACATTCACCTTGATTTTTTCGTCTTTGATGCCCAATGCCGCGCTCATTTCTTCAGCAGTGGACACGTTTCCCGTGGGAACCGGTTGGGGGATTGTTTCAAGCAGGACCGGCGCGCTGTAATCCTCCGCGGTAAAAGGTGCGAACAGACGCAGGAACTTGTCTTTATTCGTGATGGCTCCGCTCTCCTGAAAGCAAACAATGCCGTTGCGGTCTACCAGCACTGACGTGGGAATTCCCTGAAAGGCAAAATGTTGGGAAACGCCAACATCTCTGCCCATAGGGAGCGTAGTCAAACCCAGCTCTTCCTTCATGGCGATGATGGCATCGTTTGTGTCACTGGGTTCGGTGCTTAGCGCAAGAATGGCAATGTCGCCGGACACTTCGTCATAAGCCTCCTGCATAAAAGGAAACTCGGATCTGCACGGAGTGCACCAAGTCGCCCAGAAGTTAATCAATACCGCTTTTTTTTCCGCCAACAGGCCGTACAGAGATACCTCTGTGCCGTCCACCAACGTAGCGGTGAAATCCTCCATCTTGTCGCCCAATCGGTACACCTTGGTTTCCTCGGCAGATGCAAATGTGACCATTCCAAGCATCAACATCAATGCCAGTAGCCATGCCGTCAGTTTCTTCATCGGTTTTCTCCCTTTCGTAATGTGTTTTAGTTTTCATATGTTTTCGGAATATCCGCTAGGAGGGGCGTGGATCGCTTATTCAGGGATTCCCTCAAGCAACACCGGCTCGCTGTACTCCGCTTTGGAATAAACCGAGAACAGTCTTAAAAAAGTATCCTTTTCCGTAATGGCTCCGCTCTCCTGGAAGCAAATCACGCCGTTTCGGTCTACCAACACAGAGGTGGGAATGCCGTCAAAGTCGAAGTGATCGGAAATGCCGACATCCAACCCCATGGGCAGAGTGGTCAAGCCCAGCTCGTCCTTCATGGCGACAATCGCTTCGTTTGTATCTGTGGGCTCAATGCTCAGTGCGACAATGCCGATTTCATCGGACATTTCGTCATAAGCCTCCTGCATATAGGGAAATTCCATCCGGCATGGAGGACACCACGTCGCCCAAAAATTAATCAGCACTGCTTTTTTCTCGGCGAGCAAACCGTACAGCGACACCTCTGTGCCATCAGTCAGCGTAACACTAAAATCCTCCATCTTATCGCCCAATTGGTACACTTTGTCATCTTCGGCAGAGGCAAATGTAACCATGCCCAGCATCAGCATCAGCATCAATACCAGTACCCATGCTGTCAGTTTCTTCACTGTTTTCGTCCTTTCTTGCATATTTTACCCTTTTCCAGTCTCCAGTATTGAGAATAACGCATCATTCATGACAACATATTGACAAAAATGCTACTCTCCAGCTTGGGAGTGGACTAGGAAACAGCAAGGCGGGAACTTACTCATGGGTATAAAATTCAATTGAAAAACCAAGTGGTTCTGCTTACAAAGCAGAGGGCCTGATTGTTTTTACTTGTCAATATGTTGTCATGATATTTAGTATAAAATTAAAATGAAAGCAGTTGAGGCAAGCGGCTGGTTGTTTTAAAGATTCGCCTTACGCCACAGCCGTCTCATGCCGCTGTATATTGAGAGAGGAGATACACAAATGGAAAAATCAACCCAAAAATGGATATCGCTATGCTTGGCGCTGGCACTGCTGCTGAGTTGCACGTTCGCATTGGCCGCCGAAGGCGCGCCTACACCGGAGGCTACAGCACAGGCTGACTGGACTGTGCTGTTATACCTTTGCGGCACCGATTTGGAAAGTCAGGACGGCATGGCGACAATCAACCTCGAGGAGATTTCGCGTACCACTCCTACGGATTCTGTAAATATGCTGATCCAAACCGGCGGTACCCGCCAATGGAATGCCCAGGAGACGCTGGGTTTGGACATCGCCACGGACAAGCTCCAGCGCTACCATTTCGGCACAAAGGGCTATACCTTGGTTGACGAGCAGCCTTTAGCCAACATGGCAGCTCCCGATACCTTGACGGATTTTATAAAATGGGGCGTGGATGCCTACCCCGCAGAAAAGTATATGCTGGTGCTGTGGGATCACGGCGGCGGCAGTCTGCGCGGATTGATCGTAGACGAACTGCACAACTACGCCATCATGTCTCTGGAGGATTTGGGCAGTGCTCTTGGAAATGCAGGGGTTCGTTTTGAGAACATTGTGACGGACACCTGCCTCATGGCCTCGCTGGAAACCGCGCAAGCCATTGCTCCCTATGCCAATTATTTTGTTGCCTCCGAAGAAGTGGTGCCCGGGCAAGGCAGCGCCTATCAGGGCTGGCTCCAATATTTGTACGACACGCCTTCTTGTAAGGGAGATCGCTTCGGCAAAGTATTTTGCGATGTAACCCAACAAAAATATGCGGAAATCGGCGATGCCTCTTCCAACCAGTTGACCTTTTCCGTGATCGACCTAAGCAAAATCGACGCTGTCACGGTGGCATTTGAAAAAATGTTTTTGGAAATCGGCAAAATGCTTGAAGATCCCTTGCATTTTCAGACCTTTGGTTACTTTACGCGCAACACCGAGTGCTATTATTTCCCCACCATGGTAGATCTTTCCGACATGGCCGCACGCGCCCGAAACACGGCAATGACCAATGAAACAGCCAACGCCGTGCAGGAGGCCGTCTCGGATGCGGTGTTGTATTCCATCCGCGGCGACGGACGCACCTACTCCAACGGTCTGTCGTTTTACTATGAGCCAACCGCCTCTCCATACATGCTGGATCATTACGCGCGCAATTCCAACAACCCGGCTTATCTGGCATTTTTGGACGCGGCGAATATGGATTGGACCGCCCCTGCCTGGGTCTATGAAAAGACTGAGCGCCTGCCGGACATCAAGCGGGAAGATTATATCGTGGAAGCGGAGACAAGCGTTACGGAAAACGGTACCTATCAGGCGCAGATCACCAACGCCAAATCCGCCGTCGTTGCTGTGGATAGCGTTTTGTACAAATACGACAAGCCCAGCGACGCTTGGCTTTTGCTAGGCCGCAACTTCGATGTGGACGGCGATTTTGAAAACGGTATCTTTACAGATCGCTTTACCGGCATGTGGCCGACCCTTGGCGGCGCGCTTTGCCAAATTAACCTTCTGGAAGAAACCGTAACTCATACCCTGTATGCAATCCCCTGTCTGCTGGACACGGGAGAAACAATGCCGCAGCAGGTCACCCTGCGCGCCGGGTATGTGTATGATGTACCGTTGAATCAAACCCCACAAATGGATGCAGACAGCGCGGATGCGGTCGAGCCGGGTGAGCAAGCCATTGCCGAGGATGTGACCGCCGCTGTTCCCGCCGATCCGTACAGTGGATCTTATGCCCTTTATGGCATCTGGAGCGGATCTGACAGCAGCGTCAATATGCCTTCCCGTAACATCTGGGACTTGAAGCAATTCAATGGTCTTGCCCTCCAGCCGGTGCTCACCGTCATGAGCCTCTCCGGTGAAAAACTGGGGAATATTTCTTCCGGCAAGGTGACTGTAAGCAATATGCTTGATATTGTCAATCAGCCGCTTCCCAAAGGTGAATATGCTTATGCTTTTGTCATCACCGACTCGTTTGGCAAAACGCATGAAACCACCCCAGCCTACATTCGCTGGAACGGTAAAACGGCTGTTTTTGAAGCCGCGGAATAATCTCCGAGAGAGATCAACTTGTACGCAAAGGATTGCCCCCGCTTTTCAGAAACGAGAAGCGGGGGCTTTTGATGCCATTCTCAAAACAAAAAGTATCGGGTCAAGCGCTGTGCAACACTGTCCTTCGGAAAGCACCACTCCTCCCTGTTGAGATACACCTGCCTGCAAACAGCGCAGACTATCCCGAATGGCACTGTGCTGCTTTTAACCGTTTTGCTGCGCCAAGTAACCCACCACAAACTCACCCCACGCATATTGGGACATATATTCCCCCATAAATGCAAATTGATGCCCTTCGCTTTTGCTGAGCCAACGGTAGTAATCGCAATCAACTTTGCCCACATTCGCCGATAAATGGTTGTATTGCTTTCGAACAACCTCTTTCGCCCCCACCCGCTTGAGCGTCTGCATCATCGAAAAAACAATTTGCTGCATATAACTTTGCTGCTTATTATCATACGGCGTATCCTCAAAAAGCACGGCCGCGATTTCCTTAATTGTACAGGCCGCGCCCTGCCGGTGAATCAAATACGCAAATACCTCTTTTGCTTTGGAGCGTTTAAAGTGCAGCGGCAGACCCATTGTGTCAAGCACTTCAAAATTACCAAAGCACCTGACCCGCAATAAGCCGTTTGTGCCAGAGGATATAGGATATCTCAAATCGTCCAGTTCTCTGAGCACTTTTTCTTTGGTCACCGGTTTCATGATATAGCCGCTGGCGTGCATCGCCATTGCGTCCGTCGTGTACTCATCATAACCGGTCACAAAGACAATGTTGACTTCGGGATTGTTTTTTTTGATGCATACTGCCAGCGCCACTCCATCCATTCCTCGCATGCGAATATCCAAAAACGCGACGTCACAGGTGTTTTGATCCATAAACTGCAGCACCTCGGAGGCTTTGGAAAAGGAAAAAATTTCCGCATCCGGGCAAGCCTCTTCTATCGCCTGTTCCAGCATTTCTCTGGCAAGCACTTCGTCATCAGCCGCTATAACTCTCATCTGTTGTTCCCTTCTTTCAGCTTCTGTCCATGCCCATTTAATAAAGGGGTGTAATGCATTCTTCATGGCATTGATTTGCGAACCCTTGGTTTGAATCTGCAGGAATGCGAATGACCGCGGCCGTACCCACCCCTTTGACGCCGGAGATGATAAGCGTTCCGTTGCACATCAGGTTCAGCCGTTGCCGTACATTATCAATACCGATATGACTTCTTCCATCAAACTGAACCTCTGTCGGGTCATAGCCCACTCCGTCATCCGCAATGCTGATTTCAACCCCCTGCGCATAGCGCCGACTGGAAATGGTAACAGTACCACCGCTTTCGGACCTTCCCACGCCATATTTAACCGCGTTTTCCACCAAAGGCTGTACGGTAAGCGCAGGGAGTCTGAAATCCGATGCTTCAATATGATAAACAATTATCAACTCATCGCCAAAGCGCATTTGTTCCAGAATCAGATAATTGCTTAAATGCTGCAGTTCTTCCTCGAACGGAATCAACCGCTCGGATTTAAGAGATTGCATGTTGCCACGAAGATATTCCGAAAATGCGATGGTGGCTTTCTTGGCGCTCGCAGGCTTTTTTTCGCACATCTGCGCTATGGCGGAAAGCGCGTTGTATAAAAAATGGGGCTGAATTTGAGATAGCATAATCGCCGTTTGAGATTTGACCAACTCTATTTCCATATCACGATAGCGGTCACGCTCTCGTTTTAGGCGTTGCGCTTGCCGTACAAACAAAAACAGCTGGATGAAACCCGCGATCAACGTGCCGACACGTATGGCATACCGCTGCGGCAATTGATCGTGTCCGCTGTAGAAAATTTCAACAATCACCGCAATAAATAAAGGGATAAGCGAAATCAGCGTCATTTTAGCATTTCTGTTGTTCCACCGTTTCGCTTCCACATACAGGCAAAACATGCCGCCTGTGCAGCACAGCACAATGGCCGGATACAGCAGCATTTG
>ENA-OPVH01001206-OPVH01001206.1-human-gut-metagenome-genome-assembly--contig:-NODE-1206-length-13504-cov-2.299427_pt1 | contig 13504 bp, 9 predicted proteins | sample MGYA00241494_ERZ501980 | MGnify/ENA primary metagenome ERZ501980 (study PRJEB25962, sample SAMEA1964914) | human gut metagenome | biome: human gut; feature: human-associated habitat; material: faeces... | reverse complement strand
CGTTTCTTCCTGATTTTCTGACAGCATAACAACCGGACATTCTTTCTCCTGCTCCATACTGTTCTCTGTTTTTTCACCCGTTTCTTCTTCTTTCGCTGGGTCCAAAACTGTCTCCACAGACTGTTTTTCTGTCATCATTTGAGTTTCTTCCGGTATCTCTTCTGTCTCTGACATTTCTTCTGGCATCTCCTCTTGTTTCCAGAAACCTTCTTTCTGAAATACAATAATAGCCGTCTGCGGCATCTCACTGATTTTTCCTTCAGCAAAAACAGAATCTTTATCTATTTTCTCCAGTTCCTCCAATGTAATACTTCGTATCTTTTCTGGCTCCTCATTTCCTGATTCGTTTCTTCCAGATACGTCTTCCTCTAAATCCTGTTCTGCCACAAAAAGCTGACTTTCCAGTCCATTCTCCGTTTCTTCTGTTTCCATCTCTGTTTCTGTCTGCTGCATACTCTCTGTAGCTGTTCCAGATGCAAATGCTGTCGTTGACAATGCCAAAGAAAGTACCAGACCCATAGCAGAGATTTTCTTCCAACCCCATTTTTTCATAGTGTATCTTCCTCTCCTCTAATTACTAAAACCTTTGATTTATGGTTCCTCTATTCTGCAAGATATACATCCGCATGCTGCACTCCAAAATTCAATGCATCCTGATGATTATTTTTATAAATATCTACATGGCCATAAGGTGTTCCTCTGTCCTCCACGGTATATACGAGTCCGCCGATCACCAGCTTTGTGCCAAAGGGCACGCCTCCCATAGCAACTGTTCTTCCTTCCGTGGCAGTCGTTCCGCTGGCTGTTGTCGCTGTTCCATCCGACCATATACCGCAGCAGATCGGACATGCACAGTACGACGTCAGCTTAAAGTTTCCAAGATATTTTCCATAGGTATATCCTGCAGATGTATATTCCGTATAAACATCTGCTTTTCCCTGAGACTTCAGACGTTCCAGAATATCCGTATCCTCATCCGATATGATTCTGGTAGCCCATACTGCATTGTTGTAATTTACAGATCCATAGACGATTCCTGTTGCACTGCTCTGTGCTTCAATCGTTTTTCCGTTTCCGAGACTCATAACCACATGATAAATCTCGCCATTTTTTCTATAGAAGATCAAATCTCCCGGCGCCGCATCCTCCACAGGAATTTTCATTCCTACATATGCCTGATCCTCCGCCACTCTTGGAAGACTATAACCAAATTCAGAATAAATGCTCTGTACAAAACCGGAACAATCCGCTCCATTTGTCAAGCTTGTTCCTCCCCATACATAAGGATTTCCGATAAACTGTTCTGCAAAAGAAATCATAGCTGACCGGATCAGACCGGAAACAGAGGCTTCCTTCACAGATGTCAGCGTATAATAACACGCTTTATTCTCTTCCGGCGGAATAAGCTCCTGCGCCTCTTCCAGTTCTTCTTCCCCATGTTCATCGATATATACCTTTGCCTTATGTCCCCGAAGTAAAAGGTCAGAATTTACAAATCCTCTCACATCTCCGGATTCTACATAAATCCATTCTTCGCCGGAATCTGCCAGTACATAACAGACGCCGCCTTCTTCAAGTGTACCCACTACAGAAGGACTTTCTGTCTCGTCCTCCAACTGAATATAACCGTTCTCTTCTTTTTCTTCCTCATTTTTCTCCGGAATTCCATCAAATATTTCCAGATTTTGAAGGGCTATCGCATATTTCTTTCTTTCAACCGTATCATAGACGGTAAGCTTCTTATAAGTGAGGGCTTCATTATCCATCGTTCCGATCAGTTCTTCCGCTGTTTCCAAACGATCCTCACCTTTATTTTTTATGTATCTTTCCGCAGAACTTCCGGTAATCAGAAACTCTTTTTTTACAAATCCCCTGACCTTCCCGGATTCTGCATAGACCCATCCATCCTCTTCTTCTGATATGATATAGAGAATCCCTTTTTTATTAATATTTCCTACAACGATGGAATCCTCATCCATCTTTTCATAGATGGACAAATCCTTTTTTCTGGAAATCGCATATTCCTTTTCAATCTTCATAAAACGAAAGGTGCTTTCTGCTGCCGGAGGAGTTACAAGCTGTTGTTCAGGTAAAATTTCCTCCTCACTTTCCTCCGTATAAAGAACTTCCGAAACGCTCTCCTCCTGTGTTTCCACCTGCTCTGCCGGAGTCTCCGGCTGTTCGGATTCTTCTGTTTCCTGCTGTTCAGATTCTTCCGTTTCCGGCTGCTCTGCTGCCCCTGTTTCTACTTCCTCCACAGGAGCATCCCCTTCTACTATTTCTTCCTCTATTTCCAGCTCCTCTACGGCTTCAGCCGTTTTCGGTGCCGCCAGTACACTCTGCGGTACAAGCATAGATACCGCCAGCGCCGCAGGAAGTATCCTTTTTAGTGTTTTATATTTCATTAATTATTTACTCCTCTGCCTATATGTTCCGTCCTATGTTTTTTCATTCTGGAATTCAGAATTCCACCTCATTCTATAACATTTTACCAAAGTATCTTTTCTGTGTACAGTTAAAAACCTTAAATTTCACTTAAAGTTCGCAATTTGTTCACAGAAATCTTTTCACGATATAGGAATTTGCTTCTTTCTCTTCCTGATCTTCCAGCGGAGAAAGAGAAATCTTTTCCCCGTATTTTCTCTCCAGAGCCTTTGTAATCAGATAATCACAGACCTGAGGATTTTTCGGAAGAAGCGGTCCATGAAGATAGGTTCCTATCACATTTTTATAGACAACTCCTTCATAGCCGGATTCCCCATCATTTCCCGATCCATACATAACTTTTCCAAAAGGACGGTTGTTTCCGATCTTCGTCCTGCCGCCGTGATTTTCAAATCCGACCACCGGCATTTCAAAGAGATCGCTTTTTAACACAATATTATCAATCAATCTGCCTTGTTTCTGCTCCGTATATAAATCTACCAGATGAAGTCCCTCCATCTTTCCCTGGTCTGTCTGGTAATAGTGGCCCAGAAGTTGGTAGCCGCCGCATACGGCGATCACCACTCCGTAATCTTCCACATATGCCTGAAAGCTTTTTTGAATTTCCTGAAGCTTTCTGCACACGATCATCTGCTCCCTGTCAGATCCTCCTCCCAACAGCACGATATCCAATCCGGTAAAATCAATTTCATCCTCCAGGCTGTATTCAATAGTCTCTGCTCCGATTCCCCTCCACTGGCAGCGCTTCATCATGCACTGAATATTTCCCCTGTCCCCATAAAGATTTAAGAGGTCCGGATACAGATGGCCGATGGTTATGTTTCTGCTCATTTCTTCTCCTCCTCTATCTTCTTTAAGATGTTATGGGTATGATAAAGGGCTGTGTAATTTACCAGCACATACAAATTTCCCACACCGTTTGCGATTCGTTCCCGAATCGCCTTTTCCACATCCGGCTCCAGTCTCGATGCGATGTCCACGTACTTCAGGCGCAGCCTCATATCCTGGCAGCGGATGCCGCTGACGGTGATGGAAGATGTATTTTTATCCTTAAATCTATCAAAATCCACGTCCCACAGCCAGGAGATATCTGTTCCGTCCTGACTGTTATCGTTGATCAGTATAATAATATCTTTTTCTCTGTTATCCTCCATCACTGCGGATATATTCTGATTAAAACCCGCCGGATTTTTCGCCAGATTCAAAATAATTTCAGTATTTCCCACATGAAATTCTTCCATGCGCCCGTTCTGGGGATTATAATCTGCCAGCACCTTATTATAATTTTTCAGCGGCAGCCCGGCAGTTTTTCCTGCGGCATAGGCCGCCAGAATATTATAAATATTATAAAATCCACGGTAGTTTGCTAAAATCCGAAGGTTATCCACAGTAAATTCCAGTTTTCCACCAGCCTTGATGTCCTTTGCATCAAAATCAAGAGCCGGACGGCGGAAACCGCACGCCGGACACTCATAATCTCCAAGCTGGCTGTAATGATAAAAATGATAATGCAGTTTTTCTCCGCATTTTTTGCAGAATCTTCCTTCTCTGATTTCTCTGGAATCCTCTTCTTTGAAATACTGCTCTCCAATCCCAAAAAATACATGAGGATTTCCGCTGTCCATAGCCAGAAATGCTGAGAGAGAGTCATCCCCGTTTACGATCACCTTCATATCAGGAGCCATCTGCATGGCCTTTTTCAAAAGATTCATCGTAATGTCAATCTCCCCATAACGGTCAAGCTGATCCCGGAAAAGATTGGTTAGCACCATATAATCCGGCTTGAAATACGGAAAGACCCGGACTGTAGATGCCTCATCGATCTCGATGCAGGCATAGTCCGCGTCCAGCTTTCCATTCCATTTTGCTGCCAGCACAAATGCGGAAACCACACCGTTTAACATGTTCGATCCGGTGTGGTTGCATACCACCTTTTTCCCCTCTGCTTCGATGGCCGAGCAGAGGAGATTATTTGTAGTAGTCTTTCCGTTTGTGCCGCAGGTAACGAAGATTTTTTCTCTTACCTGTCCTGCCAGTTCTGTCAGAATAGAGGGATCAATCTTCCTTGCAATCTTTCCCGCCAGGGTAACTCCCTGTTTTCCTGCCGTCTGACAGGCTGTTTTTATTATTTTTGCAGTACAGACCGCAAACATTCTTCGAATTCCCATATCTTTTACCTGTCTTCTGCCTTCTGTTCACTTTCCAGACTTTTCAGCGTGTCTTCACCCGTCTGACTGGAGGATTCCTTTACTCTGGCGATGCTCGCCACAGATTCCTTTTCATTCAAATGCATCAGCTTCACGCCGGACGTCACCCTTCCCTGAACAGAAATATCTTTACACATCATGCGGATAATAATTCCTTCAGTATTGATGAGCATGATCTCATTTTCAGGATTCAGTGCCTTCACACCGATAACATTTCCTGTCTTCTCCATGATCTTATAGCACTTCACGCCTTTTCCACCCCGGTTCTGAGCTGTAAAATCAATGGTTGCAGTCATTTTTCCCATTCCCTTTTCTGAAACGATCAGTAAAAAGTCTCCCTGAGTATCAAGCTGCATTCCCACAATCTCATCCCCATCTGTCAGATTCATGCCAATCACACCCATAGAAAGTCGTCCCGTACTCCTTACATCCGTTTCATGGAAACGGATACACTGTCCATATTTCGTTACCAGGAAGATATCCTTTTTATTATTGGTGGTCTTTACTTCGATCAACTCATCATCACTGCGCAGGCTAATGGCACCAAGTCCCGTCTTTCTTACATTTGCATAATCCGTGATTGGGGTCTTCTTTACAATTCCCTTCTTCGTCGCCATAAAGAGATATTTTCCCTCTTTATATTCCTTGATTGGTATCATGGCAGTGATCTTTTCTTCCGGCGCAAGCTGCAGAAGATTCACAATAGCCGTCCCTCTTGCTGTCCGGCTGGCTTCCGGTATCTCGTAGGCTTTCAGACGGTATACTCTTCCCGTGTTCGTAAAGAACATCAGATAATGATGGGTATTCGTCATAAGCAGTTCCTCGATATAATCGTCCTCCAGCGTCTGCATTCCTTTGATTCCTCTGCCGCCTCTGCTCTGGCTCTTGAAGTTGTCGATTGTCATACGCTTAATATAACCAAGCTTTGTCATGGCTATCACAACATTTTCCTTAGGAATCAGATCTTCCATGGAAATATCAAAGGCATCAAATCCAATCGATGTTCTTCTGTCATCCCCGTATTTATCAGCGATCAGCATGATTTCTTCCCGGATCACGCCAAGCAGAAGCTTTTTATCCGCCAGAATAGCCTTCAGTTCTTTAATTTTTTCCATAAGCTCTTTATATTCATTCTCAAGCTTTTCTCTTTCCAGACCTGTCAGCGCCCGCAGCCTCATATCTACGATAGCCTGCGCCTGTACATCGGTCAGGGAAAATCTTTCGATCAATCCTTCTTTTGCAATCTGAGCCGTCTTGGAACCCCGGATGATCTGGATGACTTCATCAATATTATCAAGGGCAATGAGCAGTCCCTGTAAAATGTGCGCCCTTTCCTCCGCCTTATTCAGCTCATACTGGGTTCTTCTGGTAACGACCTCCTCCTGATGGACGATGTAATGGTGCAGCATTTCCAGAAGGCTCATGACCTTCGGTTCATTATTGATCAATGCAAGCATGATAACGCCGAAGGTATCCTGCAGTTGTGTATGCTTAAAGAGCTGATTTAAAATTACATTTGCATTTGCATCACGCCTGAGTTCAATGTTTATCCGCATTCCCTCACGGCTGGACTCATCCGTGATTGCCGTAATGCCGTCAATCTTTTTATCCCGGACAAGCTCCGCCATCTTTTCGATCAGCTTCGCTTTATTTACCATATAGGGCAGCTCAGACACCAGAATCCGGCTCTTTCCGTTTTCCATTGTCTCGATTTCTGTCACGGCACGCACCCGGATCTTTCCCCGTCCGGTACGGTACGCTTCCTCAATCCCCCTGGTTCCGAGGATCATGGCTCCCGTAGGGAAATCAGGCCCTTTCACAATGGGAAGCAGCTCCTCCAGGGTGGTATCTCTGTCCTCCAGGATTTTGTTATCAATCATTTTTACAACGGCGTTCACTACCTCCCGCAGATTGTGGGGTGGAATATTTGTCGCCATACCGACTGCGATTCCCGTTGTCCCATTTACCAGAAGATTCGGAAATCTTGCCGGCAGCACCGTCGGCTCTTTCTCCGTCTCATCAAAGTTCGGTGTAAAATCCACCGTGTTTTTATTAATATCAGCCAGCATTTCCATGGAAATCTTACTGAGCCGTGCCTCCGTATAACGCATAGCAGCCGCGCCGTCACCGTCCACGGAACCGAAATTTCCATGTCCGTCCACCAGCGGGTATCTGGTAGACCACTCCTGTGCCATATTTACCAATGCCCCATAGATTGAACTGTCACCGTGGGGATGATATTTACCCATAGTATCACCGACAATACGCGCGCACTTTCTGTGGGGCTTGTCCGGACCATTATTCAGCTCGATCATGGAATATAATACACGCCTCTGTACAGGCTTCAGACCATCTCTTACATCAGGAAGCGCCCTTGTCGCGATTACGCTCATGGCATAGTCGATGTATGATTTTTCCATGGTCTCTTTTAGATCCACATCATGTACTTTATCAAAAATATTGTCTTCCAACGACTTTTCCTCCTAATCAGATGTCCAGATTCTGGACGTATTTGGCATTTTCTTCAATAAATTCTCTTCTCGGCTCCACCTGGTCTCCCATCAGAGTCGTAAAGGTAAGATCCAGTTCCGATGAAGTTTCCTCATCCATCGTCACCCGGAGCAGCACTCGCTTTTCCGGATCCATGGTCGTCTCCCAAAGCTGCTCCGCATCCATCTCTCCCAGTCCCTTATAGCGCTGGATCTTATTGTTCTGGTCTCGTCCCACTTCATCCAGAATCGCTGCCAGTTCATCATCACTGTAAGCGTACCAGACTTTTTTATTCTTCTCCAGCTTAAAGAGAGGCGGCTGTGCCAGATACACATGTCCCTCTTTGATCAGATCCGGCATAAACCGGTAGAGGAAGGTCAGAAGCAGGGTACTGATATGAGCGCCGTCTACATCGGCATCCGTCATGATGATGATTTTATCGTAGCGCAGCTTAGAAATATCAAAATCCTCATGGATTCCCGTTCCAAATGCGGTGATCATCGCTTTGATTTCGGCATTTGCATAGATTTTATCCAATCTCGCCTTTTCTACATTCAGGATTTTTCCTCTCAAGGGAAGAATTGCCTGTGTCGCACGGCTTCTCGCCGTCTTTGCAGAACCTCCGGCGGAGTCTCCCTCTACGATATAGATTTCACAGTTTTTCGGGTCTTTGTCCGAACAGTCCGCCAGCTTTCCCGGAAGAGACATGCCGTCAAGGGCAGACTTTCTTCTCGTAAGATCTCTCGCCTTTCTCGCTGCGTCCCTGGCCCTCTGAGCCATGATGGACTTTTCCAAAATCAGCTTTGCAACCTGCGGATGCTGCTCCAGATAGACCATAAGCTGTTCTGAAACCACGCTGTCCACAGCTCCTCTTGCCTCGCTGTTTCCCAGCTTCTGTTTCGTCTGTCCCTCAAACTGAGGTTCCTCTATTTTTACGCTGATGATAGCAGTCAGCCCTTCCCGGATATCCTCTCCCGACAGACTTTCTGTATCCTTGATCAGCTTATTTAGCTTCGCATAAGCATTAAATGTCTTTGTAATAGCATTTTTAAATCCTGTCAGATGCGTTCCGCCCTCCGGCGTGGTGATGTTATTTACAAAGCTGTAGCATCCCTCGTTATAGCCGTCGTTATGCTGCATCGCCACTTCCACATAGACGTTGTCCTTCATACCCTCGCTGTAGATCACTTCAGGATAAAGCGGCGTTTTGCCTTTATTTAAATAATTGACAAACTCTTTAATTCCTCCCTCATAGTGGAAGATCTTCTCTACCGGCTCTTCCGGTCTGTCATCCCTCAAAATGATTTTAATATTCTTCGTAAGAAATGCCATCTCTCTGAGACGCTGCTTTAAAACATTAAAATCATAAACCGTCTCTTCAAAAATTTCTTTATCCGGAAGAAAGACGACCGTAGTTCCCGTTTTTTCCTGTTCACACTCTCCCACGATCTGAAGCTTATAACATACATGACCTCTCTCATATCTCTGCCTGTAGATTTTTCCCTCGTGATAGATCGTAACTTCCAGCCACTCGGAAAGTGCGTTTACTACTGAAGCTCCCACTCCGTGAAGCCCTCCGGAAACCTTATAGCCACCGCCGCCAAATTTTCCGCCTGCGTGAAGAACCGTGAACACCACCTCCACAGCCGGAAGCCCGGATTTATGATTGATTCCTACAGGAATTCCCCGTCCATTGTCAATAACGGTAATCGAATTATCAGGATTAATCGTTACTCTTATCGTGTCACAGTACCCGGCGAGCGCTTCATCAATGGAATTGTCTACGATCTCATAGACCAAATGATGAAGTCCCCGGATGGAGGTACTACCAATATACATACCCGGTCTTTTCCTTACAGCTTCCAGTCCTTCCAGAATCTGTATCTGATCCGCGCCATATTCCTGTCTCTGTTCTGTATCCATATTTCCCTCCTGCTAGAAATTGAGTTTTCGTAACTTTTACTCCACTTCCCCTTCTACCACATGAAAGACCTTATTGATTTTAAACTGATTCTCAATAAAATCATCCAGCCCCGTGCAGGTAATCAGGGTTTGTATATCATGAATGCTATCCAGAAGATAGCGCTGTCTGCTGCTGTCAAGCTCTGATAATACATCATCCAAAAGAAGCACCGGCGTATCCCTGATTTCCCTTTTTACAAGTTCGATCTCTGCCAGCTTCAGAGACAGAGCCGCTGTCCTCTGCTGTCCCTGGGAACCATATTTGCGAATATCTGCATCCTTCAGGCGAAAGCTTAAATCATCTCTGTGAGGTCCAAAAAGCGTCATCTTAAACTTCTTGTCCCTTTCCCTGTTCTTCTTCAGTGTTTCAGCAAACAACTCCGCTTCCACACTCTTTTCATATCGGATAAAGAGTTCTTCCCTGTTTCCCGACAGCTTCTTATGTATTCCTCTGGTAATTTCATTTAGCACCTCTACGAATTTTTCTCTGTCATGGATGACCTTTGTTCCGTAGACGACCATCTGCTCATCCCAGATATCCAGCATTTCCTCATATTCCGGATGAAAAAAAATATCCTTCAAAAGCTTATTTCTTTGATTTACTACTTTATTGTAATTTGATAAATTGTAAAGATATATCTTATGGAGCTGGCATAATTCCAGATCCATAAATCTCCGTCTCTCCCCCGGTCCGTTTTTTATAATGTTCAGGTCCTCCGGAGAGAAAAATACAAAATTTCCAATGCCCAGAAGTTCTCCGGCTTTCCGGATCGGGATTCCATTGACAGCAATTCCCTTCGCTCTATTTTTTTTCAGATGCATATCTATCTTATAAGAACTTTCATTTTTTTTAATCACCATACGGATATGAGCTTCCTCCTGATGAAATTGGATCACCTCTTTATCCTTACTTCCTCTGTGGGACTTGGTCGTTCCGCATAAATAAACAGCCTCCAGGATATTCGTCTTCCCCTGAGCATTATCACCGTAAAAAATATTTGTGCCGCTGTCAAAATTCAGCTTCAAAGAGTCATAATTTCTGAAATTTTCAAGCTGAATAGATGTAATAATCATGTTATACCCTTACTTTATGATTTTTATGGATGAACCGTTGTAAGTCACCAGATCCCCGTCATAAAGCTTCTTTCCCCTCTGCGTTTCTACCATTCCGTTTACTTCTACATGCCCGTTCTGTATCACGACTTTGGCATCCACGCCGGAGCCTACCAGACCTGCCGCCTTTAACGCCTGTCCCAGCTTGATATATTCATCCCTTAATTTAATTGTTTCCATCTCTTCCTCCTTTAAACTCAAGCCATAAAGTTTACCGGCAAAATCAGATAGATGTAAGACTGTTCATCATCCCTGATAAAGCAGGGTGCTTTCGGGTTTACCAGATAAATTTTAATTGTCTCATCATCAATGACCCGCAGGGCATCCATTAAAAACTTAGGATTAAAGCCGATCATAATATCTTTTCCCTCTTTTGAAATATCTATTTCCTCTTTCATAGAACCAATCTGGGAATTGATTTTTAACTCCATGATGCCGTCCCCGATATTTATAATGATCGGCTTCTTATCGCTCTCATTTACAAGAAGTGTTGCTCTGTCGATACAACTCAAAAACTCTCTTTTATTAATTTCGATTTTTGTTGCATAATCACTGGATAGCATCTGATCAATACGGAAATATTCTCCCTCGATCAATCTGGATACTACAATCGTGTTGTCAAATTCAAATACAATGTGATTGTCCGTGAAGAAAAGACTTACCTCATCCTCTGTCTCCCCGGATAAAATCTTACTCACCTCCGTAAGTGTCTTTCCTGGAACGACAACTTTCTTAGCCGGATAACTTTCTTTTAATTCAATTTTACGAATTGAGATCCTGTGTCCGTCCAGGGAAACCACCCGCAGGATATTGTCTTTAATCTCGAAAAGTTCTCCCGTCATCATCTTATTATTTTCATTTGCGGCGATCGAGAAAATAGTCTGGCGTATGACTTCCTTCAGAGTAAACTGGGAAATTGTGATGGAATCATTCTTTTCTACATAGGGAAGATAAGAAAAATCATCCCCGGATTTTCCTGAAATATTGAATTTTGCTTTTTCACAGGTAATAACCGTCTGTAATTTCTCATCAGTAGATATTGTTACTTCATTGTCAGGAAGCTTACGTACAATTTCGGAAAAGATTTTTGCATCCAAGGCGATGATTCCCTTTTCTATAACTTCACCTTCGACCTTTGTTTCAATGCCCAGTTCCATATCATTTGATGTAAATTTAATTTCATTTGTAGATGCGTCTATTAAAATACATTCCAGGATCGGCATAGTTGTCTTACCTGGAACTGCTTTCATGACAATATTAACGCTTTTTTGTAAACTGCTTTTAGAACATATGATTTTCATGTTGTTGACAACTCCTTTTGCTTTGCTGAATAAAAAAATGAAAAGAAAATCAGAAGTAATCGTCGTAGAGGCTGTTGATTTGTGAAAAACGTCAGGATTGTCCAAAAATAAGGCATTTTTCCTCTAAAAAAACCTGTGAAAAACAAAAGGAAAACATGAGGAAAAAAGGAAAGATATTAACACCTTCAAAGTTTTCCCTTTTTTATCAACATGATATTCTCACATTATCAACAGAATCAAGTGGATATCAGCCGGGGCTGATTTTCTTTTTAATGACATCAACGGTATTTCTCAGGCTCTCAGAGGATTCCATCTTTTCTACGATCTTCTTGCAGCCATTGATGACTGTTGAGTGATCTTTTTTTCCCATAAACGTACCAATAGCTTCCAGGGACATTCCTGTCATTTCTCTGCACAAATACATGGCGATCTGTCTGGGCTGTACAATATCAGAACTTCGTCTGGAGCCTTTCAGATCATTTTCTGTAACACTGAAGTGTTCTGCCACGGTAGAAACGATCAGTTCTGGTGTCACTTCTCTTTTTTCATCCGGAGAAATGATGTCTTTTAAAGCTTCTTCTGCCAGAGCTACGTTGATTTCTCTGTTTTCCAGATTGCTGAAGGCCATCAGTTTGTTTAAAGCACCCTCCAGCTCACGGATGTTGGACTTTATGTTTGTTGCAATATATTTGATGACCTCGTCGTCGATGTTATACCCGTCCATTTCTTCCTTTTTGCGGAGGATTGCCGTTCGTGTTTCATAGTCCGGAGAGGAAATATCGGCAATCAGACCCCATTCGAAACGGGAACGCAGACGAGCCTCTAAAGTCTGGATTTCCTTCGGCGGTTTATCAGAGGATATGATAATCTGTTTTTTTGCGCCGCGCAGATCGTTAAAGGTATGAAAAAATTCTTCCTGTGTAGATTCTTTTCCTATAATAAATTGAATATCATCTATTAAAAGTACATCAATATTTCTATACTTTTCACGGAATTTGCTCATAGCTGTATTATTTCCGTTTCGAATCGCCTCAATCAGTTCATTGGTGAAGGATTCGCTGGTTACATAAAGTACTTTTGTGGAGGGATTTTTTTCCAGGATAAAATGTGCAATAGAATGCATCAGATGGGTCTTGCCCAGTCCAACACCTCCATAAATAAACAGAGGATTATAAATCTCTCCCGGGGATTCTGCAACAGCCAGGGATGCAGCGTGTGCAAATTTATTGTTTCCACCTACAACAAAGGTGTCAAATGTGTATTTTGGATTCAGGTTTGATTTTTCAATAATATCATTAGAAAGTGAAGAGGAGGCTTTTGGTGCGGCATCCACTGCAATCTTCTCCGCCTGTTCCGGTAAAATAAATTCAATTGTACACTCGATTCCTGTAACCTCCGCAATGGCTACTTTAATAGGAAGAGTATATTTTTTACTTATATAATTCAGTCCCATATCCCCCGATGGAACCAGAATATAAATTTTATTTTCTGATGCGTCGTATTTATGTATGGTCAATGGTTTTAGCCAGGTATCGAAGGAAATCTGAGACAGTTCGTGCTCTATTTTTACAGTCGTTAAGATTTCCTCCCATTTATCTGTTAATATGTTCATTTCAAAATCTCCTTTTGAACCCAATTTCTCTACATTAATAATACTCGAAAATGTGGGAATAAGCAATCAAAACTTTTTATAAAAACATACTTATTCACAAAATAGAAAAGGGGATGTGAATATGTTGAGAAATAGTATCAACACAATTCACATGCGTAAATAAAGGAGATTGGACAAATCGTATATAAGTTTTTCACAGTAAATCAAAAAGTTATACACAAGTTATCCCCAAAATGTTGATAACTTTGATTCGATATAATGTTTATAAATAATAGAGGAGAGAAGAAGTGTATGCAGTAAAAAAAACCGGAAAAATAAACAGTTTTGAAAGGTAAAAAAAATTCGCACAAAATGTGCTGATTTCATGTGGATTC
>ENA-OPVH01001201-OPVH01001201.1-human-gut-metagenome-genome-assembly--contig:-NODE-1201-length-13591-cov-3.033319_pt1 | contig 13591 bp, 14 predicted proteins | sample MGYA00241494_ERZ501980 | MGnify/ENA primary metagenome ERZ501980 (study PRJEB25962, sample SAMEA1964914) | human gut metagenome | biome: human gut; feature: human-associated habitat; material: faeces... | reverse complement strand
ACACGTCTGTGTACGGCGTCCACACGCGCCATAAGCTCGGCAGGTGAAAACGGCTTTGTCACATAGTCATCCGCACCGACAAGAAGCCCCGTAACCTTGTCCATCTCCTCGGTTTTCGCGGTAAGCATGATTATTCCGAGACTTGTACTCTGCTCACGAAGACGCTTGCAAACCTCTATACCGTCCATTTCCGGCATCATTATGTCCAGGAGAACAACATCAAAGTCTCCGTTTGCCGCATTGAAAAGCTGAAGTGCCTGAAGTCCGTTTTCCGCCTCGGTCACCGTATAGCCCGCATGCTTTAAGTTTACAACCACAAAAGCGCGTATCGACGCTTCATCCTCGGCTACAAGAATTTTTTTCATATTTTCACCTCATTATTTGAAGAAAACCACACTGTTCTCAATACTTTCATCGGTAAAGCCCATTTTTTGACCGGCACTTGTTATACTGCCGAAAATGACGTATTCTCCGTTCGTAACTTTAAACGTGTAGGTCTCGTTTTTTGAAAACTCATTCTTTTTCTTTACGGAAAGCGTAAACAACGGTTCGTGCTTTTTCATACCGTCTTCGGAATCGTAAAAAGTGACAACACCTTTATCCGTCTGTCTATAGACAACAATTTTGTCCTTTATCCTCTCGTCAAGCATAAACGCATATCCGATAGGATTGTTTACAAACGAATAACACTTCGGCCGAAGACCGTCATGCGTCATTTCACACCATGTGGTGAGATTCAGCCTTATTTCGCCGGCATTCGTCTGACTTGAAGAAACAGCGGCACTTTCCCTATCGATCGACAAGGACTCATTTACGGGAATTTCTATTATTCCGTCCTTATCGATATCAAGTGAAGGAACAGCGGGACTTCTCAGTGTCTTAAGGTTTGACAGCGTTTCAGGGTCAAGCAGCGGTGCAACAAGAGCATGCGCATTCGAATCCCACCATATAACCTCGGTTATCATGCTGTCATCGCCCTTATAGGCGTCAAGATAAGCAATTGCCCTGTCCTTATCTATTTTTTGTATCTTCAGGGAAGCATACGCGGAAACGGATCCGTCAAGAGAAACCGTATTTCCTACGGGAGTGATAGATTTATCATCCGACATCTTGAGCAGTGAAGCATATGACTTCTGCAGCTTGGTATCACTGTTATCGAGCCATGTTACGAGTATTTCATCCTTACCGTCACTGTCCATGTCGGTTATTCCCATATACGAATAGCTCTGATTTACGGCTGTATCAAGGCCGCGAACCTTTCCGTCGGATGTATTGACGGTATGAACCGTCATAACCTTTGATGCATTTGCCTCATAAAGGCTCCAGCCTATAACTATCTCCGACCTGCCGTCATTGTTGAAGTCGGCAAAAGTAACTGACGCAACCTCGCTTCCGTAGCCGGTATCATCGTAAACACTGACCCATTCACCGTCAATAATGTCAAGTACATTGATTCGTACCGTTGCCTCATCGGACTTAAGCGTGTAAAAGACAAGGACCTCGTCTTCTCCGTCACCGTCAATATCCTTTGTAACGAAGGCAGACCTGTAATCTCCCGTCGAAGGGTACTTGAGTATGATATTGTTCTTATCCTTTACGGATGCTTCAAACGCCTCCTGAATAAGCGCGTTTTGACCCGAAAGACCCGGAGGCGTCATAATTTCCGCAGGAGCCTTCAGTCTTATAACAAACAAAAGGAGAAAAGGAAGAAGTATAAGAGCCGATGCATATATGATTATCCACTTTTTACCCATATCTGTCCCACTCCTTTCATGTCAAGTCTTGTAGTTTGCTAAAATATGCTTTTATGTCGTTGTTTTCTGCTCATTTACGGTGATATACACCTTAAAGGTCGCACTGTCGTTGACGGGTTTTCCGTCCTTTATCTTTGAGGTATCCATCTCGACAGTATTTATTCCGGTTTTAAGAGTTCCGAAGTCTACGGTACCGAGTGAAATCTCCTGTAATGTACCGAGCTTGTTGGTGTCAACCGCAATCTTTATTTTCTCCGGTGAACAAAGGATGTGCGGCGGATTGTCGATGTAATACGTTGGAATATTTGAGAAATCCACGGTTACCGGCAGTTCAACGGTTTTGTAAACCGGAATTGTTATCGTAACATCCTTTTCACCCGTATCTACGGATATATACTTTATCTTTGCGCCGTAAGCGGCAACTATTGAAAGCTCCGCTGTAAGCGTTTCGGTTTCCTTTAGCTTACCCTTTGTTACAACGGTCGCTAAGGCGTGTCTGATTTTGCCTATCTCCGTAGCCGGACCCGTAACCTTTATTTTTTCAACAGAGAGAATCGGATCGTCCGTCGAATAGTCTTCGGAATAAAGGAGCTTATCGTTTTCACACGTTATCTTCGGCTCGACCGTAAGCTCTACAGTCTTTTTTGTGTCAAAGTAAACGTCGACATTGTCCATCGATTTTGAAACAATCTGATAGTTGGCGTTCGGATCCTTTGCCGTTGCTTTAAGCTGTAGCGAATAATTACCCGGTGCGTCAACATGCGAGGTTACGGCAGTAACCGTAAAATCGTCTGCGCCGAGTACATTGTCGCCGACAAGATATCTTTTACCTTTTACGGTTATGTCAACATAAACGTCGTCAATACCGAAGGTTTCGTATCCGAGCTGACTGGGTACACTGTCATCAATTGTTACCTTTACGTTTTCGACAACGCGTTCTATCTCGGGCGCCTCGTTCAGCGAGATGGCAAGCCATACCGCAAAAGCGAGAACAAACGAAACAACGAGAAGGATTTTATTGTTACTGAGTAAGGACTGCAAGGATATTTTTTTAATCTGCCTGTTGTTTTTCATTGCTGTCCTCCCCCGTCTTTTTTTCTTTTTTTAAATCCACCGGCACGCACAGGAAGTTCAGCAGCATTTCACGTGCTTCGCCGTCAGAAATGTTTCTCTTGAGTATGCCCTTATTGGCAATTGAGATTCCTCCCGTTTCCTCGGAAACAACCAAAATCATGGCGTCACTCTGCTCGGACATACCGATTGCCGCTCTGTGACGCGTTCCGAGGTCGGAGCTTAAGTCGTTTTTCGAGGTTAGAGGCAGTATACAACCGGCAGCGTAAAGCTTGCAGTCCCTTATAACCGTAGCTCCGTCGTGAAGTGCCGAGCCGGGATAAAAAACTGTTTCAACAAGCTCAGACGTAACGTCGGCGTCTACCAGCGTACCTGTGCCTATTATCTCTCCGAGTGGCGTATTTTTTTCAAAAATCATAAGTGCGCCTATGTGCTTGTCGCTCATGTCCGATGCGGCACGGCAAACCTCGTTTACCATATGCGCAACCTCGTCATTGTATGCTATCGCACGTTGGTATGAGCCTCTTCCGAAGATATTTTTTATACCGGAAAAATTCTTACTTGTTCCGAGTTTTTCAAGCATTTTACGTATTTCAGGTGAAAAAATAACTATGAGAACGACAATGATGTTGTTAAATACCGTTCTGAAAAGATAGGCGCTCGCCTGCATATCAAGAATAACAACCAAAAGGTACATAACAGCAAAAATCACAATACCTTTTGCAAAGGTAAGTGCTCTCGAGTCCCTTATCATTTTTATGATGTAGTAGATGATAAATGTAATGAATAACAGGTCAAGAGTGTCGCTGAACCAATTATAGGTAGAAAAAATACTCAGCATCTTTTCAAAAAACGTATGTATGTCACTCATCTGTCATTCACCTCCGTTATCAGCGCTACGGCATGTGCCGAAATCCCCTCGCCGGAGCCTGTAAAGCCAAGCTGTTCTTCGGTTGTAGCCTTGACATTTACCCTGTCCGGAGAAATATTGCAGACCGTCGCGATGTTTTCCTTCATAGTCGGGATAAACTCCGCCATTTTAGGCTTCTGTGCGATAATTGTAGAGTCGATATTTCCCACGGCATATCCGTTTTCCCAAATAAGCTCCACAACCCTTTTAAGTAAAACCATACTGTCTGCGCCCAGAAAAGAATCATCGGTATCCGGAAAATGCTTTCCGATATCTCCGAGTGCCGCCGCACCGAGAAGCGCATCTGAAACGGCGTGTAATAGCACGTCGGCATCCGAATGTCCGAGAAGACCCTTTTCATATGGAATTTTTACACCGCCGATAATGAGCGGCCTGTCCGCTGCCAGTCGGTGAACGTCATATCCGTGTCCGATTCTCATAAATAAGCTTTGCTCCTTCGCTTTTATAAAACACATGCTTCCTTATTAGTCTTATTATCAGTCTTATTGCTCTGTTAATCCGGTGATTAATCTGATTGGTTTGATTATTCCGTCAAAGTGATCATTCATTTATGTCTATCGAGATGATTTTAATATCCTCATGAGGCTTGTCATTGGGACCTACAGGCACAGCTGCAATTTTGTCAACAACGTCCATGCCCTCATATACATGGCCGAAAACGGTATGTCTGTAGTCAAGCCACGGCGTGCCCCCGAGCTTTTCATAGCTTTCAACGCAGTCTACGGGGAATTCCTCGGGCATCTCCTTCATCTGCATGAGAAGTGAGGGATCAACCGTATTTGCCTGAACGATAAAGAACTGACTCCCGTTTGTACACGGTCCCGCATTTGCCATGGAAAGGGCTCCGCGAAGATTATGAAGCTTCGGTGTAAACTCATCCTCAAAGGGTCTTCCCCAGATGGATTCGCCGCCCATACCTGTTCCGTTCGGGTCTCCTCCCTGAATCATAAAGTCCTTTATTACTCTATGGAAAATGATACCGTCATAGTATCCGTTCTTTGCGTGTGTTATAAAGTTTTCAACTGCCTTCGGTGCTTCCTCCGGAAAAAGCTTAACCCTGATAGCTCCGAGAGTAGTGTTAATAGTTGCTGTTATCTCGCCGTCTGCCGGCAAAGTTGTCTGAATACTCATTTTTACTGACTCCTTTAATTTTTCTTGTTGTCTTATTCTACGATATCCGTTTCAAGACTTTTGTACTCTCCGTTATGCTCTTTTGCAAGCTTCAGCAAATAACTGTCAACAGCAGCAAGAAGCTCGATGTTAAACGGCAATGTACGTTCAAGCACAAGTCTGAATCTCGGTAAAACCATGCCCTCCGGCACAGGCTCGGAAACCATATCCTTGTATATGAAGGATTTCTCCGTGCTTTCGGAATAGCAGGACATCGCGTCCTTTTTACTTGCAAACACAATGTTGAATCTTATGGGTCTCGGTATAGTTCCGTCATCACCGTAGGTTTTGAGAGATTTCAGTATTTTCATGTTTTCGCTTTTCTTCATCTGAACCTCATTCGGATAAAGATATTTTTTATACTGAAGTCCGTCAGGGTCGCTTACAACAGTAGTTTCAACATTTCTGAAGGATCCCATAAAAACCTCACTGAGCATCTTCTTTGAAGACAGAGCCGAGCGCTCGGGTATATAAAACATGAGAAATGCCGTCCCCGAGGATCCTATAACGCCTTGCCCCACAAAACGTCCGCTTATGTGTTCGGCTATAGAGGAACGAACGGTAGCGATATATGATGCTTCGGACTCGGATATAAGTGTCGGCAGCTCCGGCCTTACATAAACATCCATTTGTATCTTCAGGCAACAGCTGAGTGCATTGTTCGGAAGCGTATCCATAAATCCGAGGTCACATCTTATGAAAACAGGCTGTTTTCCGAACACCTCGGTATACTCGCAAAAGTTCTGCTGTACGGTTCCGGGGGATGCGTAACTGTTCTTGAAAATCGAATCAAGCAAACTCATTTTTTTCTCTCCTAAACATATTTCTCCACGTTAAATATACTATTCAGTTATGATAGCATAAATACACCGACAATACAAGATTAATGCCCAAAACTCGTGTAATTTCATATACTGAAATGAGGTGTCGAAACCTCTCGGGCCGATTCTTATTACAATTAACTTTCCGGAGGAAAAAATATGGCCACTTTTACAAATCAGGCAACGCTGTCTTACAACGATGCAATAATCAATTCCAACACCGTGACCGGTGAAATAGTCGACCCGATAACGGTCGCTAAAAATGCCGGAACGGCATCATATAACACAAGTGATATCGTCCCTTATTCGATAAGTCTCGTAAACACCGGCGCAACCCCATACAACGATCTGACCGTAACGGATAATCTCGGTGAATATACTGTTGCCGGAACACCTGCGCAGACATATGTACCTCTCACATATGTTCCCGACTCAGTCAGGTACTACGTAAACGGTGTTTTACAGGCAACGCCGACGGTAACGGGTCAGTCCCCTCTTACGATAACGGGCATCAATGTACCTGCGGGCGGAAATGCGGTAATACTCTTTTCCGCAAGACCCAACAGGTTTGCTCCGCTCGGCACGGCGGCAAGGATAAACAATACAGTATCCGTAACGGGTGCCGGCTTTGTTGACCCGCTTACCGCGAATGCGGCGCTACCGGTTGCGACAGGTGCGGCACTCACCATAACGAAGAGCCTCAATCCAACAACCACAACAAGCAACGGACAGATAACCTATACCTTCGTGATAGCAAACAACGGACCTACTGCCGTTACGGCAGCAGATACAGCTGCGATAACCGATACCTTTAATCCTCGTCTGACAATAACCGGCGTTACGTTCAACGGCACAAGTTGGGCTGAACCGACAAATTACACCTACAACGCACAAACCGGTGAATTTTCAACCGTACAGGGCGGTATAACCGTACCTGCGGCAACCTACGCTCAAAATCCGGTTACGGGCGAATGGACGGTTACACCGGGAACTTCTACACTGGTCGTAACGGGAAACATCTGATAGCACCGTAATGTAACACAAAAAGTCAGGTCTGCGGCTTAGTCATGCAGACCTGACTTATCATTCAAGACTTATCATTCTCGTCCTTGCTTTCTAAAGAAGCGACTTCCTTATCATAATCCGCTTCTTCGGAAAGATTTTCTTTTTCTTTTCTCTTTTTTTTGAGAATTATCGCATACGCAGCAACCGACCCTGCCATAACTACAAGGTTTATCGCAAGTGCAATTAAAAATTGCGGAGATCTGATGTTCAGCACGTTAGTTCCTATAATCGGAAATGTCACGGCAAGCACAAGCATTCCGAGAACCGACGCCCCGAGATATGTGGGATACGGAACCCCTATCGCACCGAGGTAAATGCTCATTATGTCACAGGGAAGGACACCGTTTGAACGAAGAATAAGCGTAAAAAGGAAGCTGTTAATTTCGGAAAGTTCCTGAACTCTCTTCACCTTAGGGGATTTTCTCTCAACGTATTGAAGAGCGCTCTTTCCCGCATAACGTCCCCACACATACGGAATAGTAAGCATAACAACCGTACCGATGAGGTTTATGGCTATAGCCTCGTACATGGGAAACATAATCCCCGTCAGCGCATACAAAAAGCCCACATAAACAACAACACATATGCTTTTCAGTCCGAAAATAATAATCATAAAAAGTGCCGCAAGCACAGGACTCGCTGGAGTAAGCTTAAGCACACCGTCAACCGTTATTTTATCCTTGTTTATAACACAGAGAACTATGAGTGCAATCCACAGCACGGTTATGATTATGTTCGCAATTTTCTGAACCTTCTCGGCGGGAGTGCGCTGCATAAGGTCAATATTTTTTTGAATACTTTTTTCCTTATCGTCTTCCGAAATCAATCGGTTCTTCAAATAAGACTCCCCCTCGCAAAAGAATCATAAGAATCCAAAAAATTTAATATCATAATAACTTAAAAAGCAATTTACGGGAAGTCCATAACACATACCCGCGTATAGACTCCCCGTTTTTTGGTGCTGGTGACCGGACTTGAACCGGTACGGTGTTGCCACCGAGGGATTTTAAGTCCCTTGCGTCTGCCGATTTCGCCACACCAGCGTATATATATGCTTCAGAGAAGCAATCGACCTGCATATTTTAGCATATGCAGGCCGTTTTTTCAACGAGTTTTTTTATTTTGCCTTACGGAACTTTATCTTAATCGACTGCTTAGCCATATTCGGCAGGATATACTTAAGTTTTTCCTCCGAGGTCCTCATTGTGGAGCATCCCGGATTGTCTCTGTAAAGTTTGATTGCGTCAAATTCGCACCTTGTTGTACAGAGTCCGCAGCCTATACACTTGTTCGTGTCAACAACCGATGCACCGCATGAAAGACACCTGTGTGCCTCGAGCTTTATCTGTGTTTCTGTAAGCGGCTTTATCGGATCTCTGAAGGACTTAAGGTTTGCTATTGACTCATCCATTGTCGGCTTCTGTCTGTCAGAGTTGTCATAGTTTTTAACACTGATATTCTCTTTGTCAAGTTCAATAAAGTCACGTCTGTTACGGCCTATTGTGAGCGAAGAATGAGGCTGTACGTATCTGTGGATAGAGATTGCTCCCTCTCTTCCTGCCGCAATTGCGTCTATGGCAAATTTCGGACCTGTGTATACATCGCCTCCGACAAAGATGTCCGGCTCTGCTGTCTGATATGTAAGCTTGTTTGCGACAGCGCCGTTTCCTCTGCCGAGTTCAACCTTTGTGCCGTCGATAAGGTTACCCCATTCTATGGACTGACCGATAGAGAGAATAACATGTGAGCAAGGAACGGTGATAAGGTCGTTTTCGTCATATCTCGGAGCAAATCTGTGATTTTCGTCAAATACACTTACGCACTTTTTGAACACGACGCCCGTAACCCTGCCGCCCTCAACAAGGATTTCCTTCGGACCGTATCCGTTGCTTATGGAGATGCCCTCTGCCTCCGCCTCTTCGATTTCCTCGTCGCTTGCAGGCATTTCGTTACGTGCTTCAAGACAGAACATGGATACCTTTTTCGCACCGACTCTTGTTGACACTCTTGCTGCATCAATTGCAACATTACCGCCGCCGACAACAACAACGTCTCCCGAAAGCGGGAACGCCTCGTCCTCTCCTGCCCTGCGAAGGAAGTCAACTGCGGTATAAACGTCGGCGGAATCCTCACCCGGAATTCCTGCCTTCTTTCCGCCCTGGCATCCGATGGCGATGTAAAACGCCTTATAACCGAGCTCTCGAAGCTGCGCAATTGTGAAATCCTTGCCTATCTCAACTCCGCACCTTATCTCAACGCCGAGTGATTTTATAACCTCAATCTCTGCGTCTATAACGTCCTTTTCGAGTTTAAATGACGGAATACCGTATCTGAGCATTCCGCCCGGCTTCTCACTCTTTTCAAAGATAACCGGCTTGTAGCCTGTAAGGGCAAGGAAGTATGCGCAGGAAAGACCTGCGGGGCCTGCTCCGATTATGGCAACCTTTTCGTCAAAACCACCCTTGGTTGACGGAATGGTCTTCTTCGGTATATACCTTGTTTTCGCATTAAGGTCACGCTCTGCTATAAACTTCTTTATCTCATCTATCGCAACAGGCTTGTCAATTGTTCCGCGTGTACATGCATCCTCACAGCGCCTGTTACATACGCGTCCGCAGATTGCAGGAAGCGGATTGTCTTTTTTGATGAGAGCGAGAGCCTCTTCATATCTGCCCTCTTTTGCCATCTGGATATATCCCTGAATGGCGATATGAGCGGGACATGCCGTCTTACAGGGTGCCGTACCTGTGTCATAGCAGTTTATACGGTTAAGGTCCCTGTAGTTCGGGCTCCACATGTGCTCGCCCCACTTTTGGTCTGACGGAAGCGGTATCTTCTTATACTCAACCTTCTTGCCGTCCTTAGTGCAAAGCTTCTGTCCGAGTTTTACAGCACCTGCAGGACACACCTCAACACACTTGCCGCAGGCAACACAGTTCTGCTCCGTAACCTTTGCAACATATGCGGAGCGCGACATATTCGGTGTATTGTAAAGCTGAGAGGTGCGGAGTGCGTAACATACATTGACGTTACAGTTGCAAATTGCAAAAATCTTGTCCTGACCGTCGATATTGGTTACCTGGTGAACAAATCCGTTTTCTTCGGCTTTTTTAAGTATCTCAAGAGCCTCTTCCTTTGTGATATAATGTCCGCCCTTATTTGTCTCGACAACGTAGTCAGCCATGTCGCCGACAGCTATACACCAGTCATCAGGGTCATCGGCACAGCCCTCGTCAAAGGTTTTTCTCGAGCGTCGGCAAGAGCAGGGAGATGCCGCGTACTTGCCCTCATACTTGTCGAGCCAGTGAGAGATATGCTCTATGGATACCGAATGGTTTTCCATGGAGATTGCCTCTTCAACCGGAATAACGTGCATTCCGATTCCGGCTCCGCCCTCGGGGACGAATTTTGTTATGTTATCAAGAGGAAGTCTTGTCATTCTTTCAAAGAAAATACCTACCTCGGGGTGCTCCTCCAAAAGGTCGGCATTCATGTTTGAAAACTCGGCGCTGCCCGGTACAAACATCGGAAGAACATACTGTTTTTCATGCTGCGGATTTTCCCAGTTGTACTCTACAACACCGTTTACAGCCATCTGCTGGAGTATAGGCTCAAGTTCCTCGGCACTTCTTCCGGTAAGCTCAACCATCTGCGCAAGAGTCTTCGGCTTTCTTACACCCATTTTGAGTGCGATTTCAGCCATCTCATCAGTACACATTGCGGCAAGACCCCAGTATTCGGGATCTTCCTTCGTCACCTTTTTAAGTCCGAGCTTCTGCGGAATTCTGTCCGTAACAGCCTTTGCAAGCTCTGCAATAACAGGTCGGAACGGCTCATCGCTTCCGTTGTACTCCGGATACTTTATCTCGGGATAAAGTTCTCTGTCGTTAAGATCTGCTTTACTCATTGACTATACTCCCTTTCATACGTTCTTTGTTGATTATTCATTTACCCATTTATAAGTCAAAATTGGTCTGACCAATTATATACACATATATTTTATCAAAACGATGATGAATTTTCAAGAGAAAACACCTCAAAACTTTCGCAATTTTGAGGTGTTTGCAGAAATTACAGATATTTTTCTTTCAAAATATCAACAAATAAGAATCATGCCTTAAAAATCAAATAAAAAACTATACGTATAAGACATGCCTCCAACATTGCATAAAACGCCTTAGGGAAAAAACTAACCTTAAGAGCCTCAACATCAGGAACATTTTTATTTATTTTCTTTCCGTCTACATATTCTTTTGGTTGATACCAAAAGTCTAATCCGCTTACCCCGGTCATTCCCTGTATATCCTTGTCACGAAGGTAATCCACATAAACCTTGTTCCAAATAGGAATATCTACTATTGAAAAAATTATAATAATCGGAATGGCAAGCCAAATTCTAAGCATCAATCCAATTGCAGATAATCCAATAAACAAATCAAAAAAATGAGTTATCCGATACACAACACAACTCGGATACTTTTTAGGATTTTCTCTGTTGAGTTTTGTATATTTATAAGAATGTATCCCATACCATACAATTAACAGAATAATGATAATAAAGGCATAATATGACTGGGCTTTATCAAAATCAATAAATATATAATCAACTATGAACTGTTCCAAATTGCCAATCACCGTCCTTTATATATGCATCTTAAAACCTGTCGAAAATATTATCCCAGCGCATGTGTAACAAGGTTTACCTGAAGATTGCCGAGAACTGTTATTGTAAAAATCATTTTTACCCATCCGACAGCAATACCAACATATGCACCGTATATATGTAATTGCTGCTTATAAAAATCAGTATCCTTCAGGTACTTTTTAAAATGGTTCCACATTATAAAGCCTAAAATAGAGATAAAAATTAAAATAGTGAATCCAAGAACTATTGACCAACTTTTCATTGTCAATATTTTTTCTTTTTCGGGGTTAGGGTTTATTCCGCCTTCTTCCATAATAGAAATAATATAGGTCAACAACATATCAGGAAAAACCAGCCCTATTGAATATCTGTTATATTTTTTTGCAATGTCTTCATTATCTTTGAAATTTTTTGTAACTTTCAACTTTCCATGCAGACAAAATAAAGAAAAAGCAAAACTTAAAACATATAAAAAAATCATCGATAAATTGTATATAATATTTATCACCACTTCTCCGTATTAAATTAGTATCCTATGGAATGTGTCAATAAATTGTACTCCAACGGACCAATTAAACCCAATGTTAAAGTTACTTTTTGTATTCCTAAAACAGTGTCATCATTCCACCATCTGTGATTGATTTCATCACAGACTTTCTCATCAAGATATTTTTTTGAATAAAAATGTTCAACAAATCCCAAAATTGTAAAGATGCATATGGGAACTAAAAAAATATCCAATAACCATTCAGAGAATATTACAACTGTTCCTGTCGGACAAAATTTTTGCTCAAAAAACGCAGAAGAAAAAACTAAAATAAAATCATTCACCTTATCAAAAGTAGAATATGTAAAATAATTTTCTGCTTTACACAAAGCATCCATTTCCGATTTAAGAACTTTTTGCTTTTTATAGATACAAAATAAAGTAAGAGAATAACTTTCAATCAATAAAATAATCAAAAATATATTAAATAACACTAAATCACTCCAATTCCACAGTGCTTAGTATAAAAATAGAGCATTTCGAAGCTTATTAAATTAAATGTATTGACATATTGCGTTCCAAGATACCAAGCAAGCTAAGTGATACGACAAATTTACTTACACCAAAAGACAAATCAAAGTCTTGCCATCTATGCGTAAATTCTTTTTCACAAAAATATGTATTTAAGTATTTTTTGGAGTAAAAAAGCATGCATACTCCTAAAGCAGAAAAAAGACAAAGAACAATAACAGAAACGGTTGCTGACCATGTTAACGAGTTTTCAGGGTGAAAATTCGGATTTAAAACACCATCAATAAAACTAAATGTACTTGATACTATAATATCATTCATCACAATTACTACGCTGTATGTAAAATAGTTATTAGCCTTGCACACATAATTTGTTACAGTTTTAAGAACTTTTATTTTTTTATAAAAACAAATTGCAAAAACAACATAAACTTCAACGTAAGAAAAAATCAAAAGTATATTATAAAGCACACTATCACCCAAATATTTTCAATTAGTACGAAATAAATGTTAACAATAATAATATGTAGAGAGCACTTAAAAACAACATTACATTTTTAAGCACTCTCTATGCTTAATCACTTAATTTAAATATTCAAAAGTAAACTATATCCAATAAGAAACATACCAAACTTTGCAAGTTATCCATGCCCTTTTATTATATCTTTTACCATAATAAATCATCTTTATGGACATTGAAATGTTTGGCAAATAGTATGATAGAATAAAATTCACAATGGTTTTAATCCCCCAAGACAATCCGCCAGTAAACCAGCTAGACACAAACCAAAACATAGTAGATACTAATGAAGCCAGCACAAAACCTTTAATTAAATATCCTATCGCTTCTGTGGAAACGTACATTGATGCATATGGTATTGCTGTGTACAGTAAAGTTGTTAGTTTACTTTTCGTCATGTTATAAATTGATCTTATATCTCTAATGATATTAAACATTCTATATAACAGTCCAATTATACCAATTACAACTGTCACTTTTGGTGCAACCCAACTTCTGCCCGTAGGATCAATTGCATTCACCGGGTCATTCTCGCAGTATACAAATGGGTTGTAGGATATCTCGGATTCTGTTGTTCCTATGAAGTTTACGTCATC